>Ga0208719_1000684_pt1 | contig 10609 bp, 5 predicted proteins | sample LakMenEpi30Jul09_FD_150747 | JGI IMG/M metagenome (GOLD analysis project Ga0208719, IMG submission 150747) | Freshwater microbial communities from Lake Mendota, WI - 30JUL2009 deep hole epilimnion (SPAdes) | ecosystem: Environmental > Aquatic > Freshwater > Lake > Epilimnion/Euphotic zone ... | reverse complement strand
GGAGGAACTATCATCTGGTCGATGATATTGCCAGCGCAATCGAGAATCTCGAGTCGAACAGAGTCGAGTCCCATCGGTGCCACATATCCAACCTTGCTTTGTGCATTGTAGGCGCGCCAACGCAGCGCAAACTCGACGATGTCACCTGAACCCTGTAGAATTGGGGAGCGATCGAATGATGGTGGGTTTGTTGCAAAGTTGATTTTCTGAACGCGAGCTGCAAGGGGCTCGCGGAACTTCGTGACGATCTTCTTTGTGTAACGGATGCCACCGTCTGGTCCGCCTTCCGACAGATAACGTACCTGCATCGCAACCGTATTAAACGTGCGGAACGGGAAGATCGCTTCGACTGTGAGGGTTGAATCGTACGACACGCGGAACGGCACAGGGTACACGAGCGAATCGACTACATTGCCGCGATCGTCAAACGAGAGCACATGCACTTCACGTGTTTGCGCAGGAATCTTGCTGAAGGTCAGCTTCGAATTCAATTGTGCAAGACCGCGAATCATCTGCGTCGGACCATCGATGTCCCACTCCATCAGAATGGTGTCGATGGGTGGTTCTGCTACCATCGACAGTGTGTCGGGGCGCGTATTGATCAGTCGCGTCACCTCTGCACCGTTATTGTCGGAGAGCTTTGTGACAACCGACACAACCACTTCTGCGTTGACCGGGAGCTTTCCTGCATCAATCGTCAGCGAAGCCTTGCGCTGTGCATTGACAGGAACAATCTCTTCGTAGACAGCAGTCGTGTTCCGAACACCACGCGCGATGAATCGCACACCTGTTGCTTCTTGTGATACGTTGGAGAACGTCAGTGTAAGGGGCGAGTTACGCGTAACTGTCAATGCTGAATCAAGGCGTGGCACCGACGTGAGAACACCTGGTGATGGTACAACGAAGATCGGATGCGACAGCGTGTAATCGGGTGATCGTTGATCAGTTGGCGAGAGAGCAATCTTTTCGAAGATCACGCGCGCCGACTGCGGAAGGCTGCTTGTTTGGATGCGACCACGACGCTTGATCGGACCACCCATCACATAGGATGAGTCGGGCCAGTAGATCACTGAATCACGAGATACTGTTTGTCCCAGTGCAAACTCAGGCGACGTGTACAATGCGATTGTTGGGTTCGTCGAATCGACAATGCTGAAGCGTCCGATTGATCTCCAACCAGGAAGATCTTGATTGCGGACATCTGTGATCGCCGGAGTGATTGTTGCTGAATCACCCTGTGTGTACGGACCCCACGAATCGGCAATCAGGAAGAACTTGCTTGTATCGCGAACATCAATGCCATAGAAGTAGTCTGGTGCATCGTCGCGCATGTCGTTGACTGCACGCGTGCGTACAACATAGGTACCCATTGACAGATCGCGGGCGTTGAACGTCAACGATGCTGACGTTACATACGAGTTTGTCGACGCCTGAAAGCTCTCCTGCGTGATCACACGTCCTGAAGCTGAAGAGAGCACCATTTCGCATTGTGTGATGCGCGCTGGTAGGCTATCAATCTTCACCGTGATATCGCGCGATGTGCCGGGCACGATGGGTAGCTCTCCCGTAATGACATACGTGGGCGTCGCATCGATGATACTCAGAGGAACTGTGACGGCGCTCGTTGGGAGGTATGGGCCATAGAAGCCACGAATGAGCAAGCGCGAACCTGGTGTAACGTCGCGCATGTTGTACCCGAACGTCGCAAGGTCTTTCACTGCGTCATACGCAATTGTATCACGCACGGGTGTTCGGACCATTCCGCTCGGTGTTGTGTATTCAATCGACCATTCAACGCCTGTGCAGAGGGGGCCAAGACCGCGCACAGAGAACAGATTGGCGATGTCGACTCCACGGCGAAACGGACCAAAGCCTTTCGACGCTGTTACTTGTGCGACAGGAATCGAATCAGGAATCTGTCGTTCAAGTGTGTGACCACCTTCGGGACCTGTATCATACTTCACATTGGAGCGGAGGCGCAGTCCACCTGGCCACTGACCATAGCTCACTTGGATACCGACAGCATCGATGTACTGTAGGTATGGTGTTCCCTGTTTAGTTGCCTGCTGCAACGTATCGCCGCGTGGCCCGATAAGTTGAATCGTCGCTTCCGTTGCATTGATCGGAAACTCTGTCAGGCCATACGCTGTCCGAACGTATTCGCCGACGGTACGCTGCTTGAGAATCAGCGAAGGGTCAAACGTCGGTTCGGTTTCGAACATTGTGAAAATTGGATCCACGTACTGCACTGGATAGACCTTCGTCACCGTGTACGGTGTCGGACTATACCGATTGCGCAGTGTCAGCGTCACAGATAACTGTGGCTGTGGAATCGCTGGCACATCTGCCAGACTGACAACGAACGTATACTTGTCGACACCCTCTGCTGAGCGTAACGTGCGAATCGACGAACCATCGTTGACGAAGAGGTTCCATCGATAGTAGTCAATCGACACATTTGGGTCGGTAAGCCGAACCTTAAATGGAATCCCAGCGGCTGCTGTGAACCGTGTAAACGGTCCCTTCGGCTCTACATCAAACTGGGCACGAACGTTGAAAACACAGAGAAGTACGGCAAGTGCGCACAGAACAACGCGAGACATCAAGGGCTCCGGGTAACGACGAGATTGCGTACGCAAAGCTACGCATCAATTCTCATCGCAATCCGTGAGCAGTCACGACGTTACACGGGCTCGCATCTCAATGAACCACCATCACCGATGAAGTTGCAATTCCAGTGTTTGATGTCATTCGTAGAGTATATGCACCTGTGGGCAATGATGACGTTGCCATTGACACCTGATGTGCGCCTGGCTGAGTCGTCTCGTGATAGAGAAGACCTATAACTTGTCCAAGAGCATTGATGAGTTCAATACGAACGATGGATTCCGTTGCCACAGAGAAGCTAACAGTCGCTGAGGAGGAGACAGGTAGAGGTGACACTGAAAGCGCGACGAGATCCGGAGAATTGTCAACAACAGAAGTAGAACGGCTGTACTTACCGTCGTTGTCGAGTTTCATGACGAATGTTTTCGTTGACGTGTTCAATGGGTAAGGAGCGCCATAGCCAGTCATATCTCCATCACGCGAAGCACTTCTTGCAACAAGGTACACTCCATCGCTACCAGCTTTCTCAATGGTTGGGTTATAGTCAGTGCTTGAACCACCGTAGTTTCGTAGCCAGACCAATGTTCCAGCACGATCGTATTTCGCAAGAAACACATCTCGATACTTGCCTGTTAGACCTACAAAGTCCCTGTCGTTGGACCATGACTCCCCAACCAGCATAATATGTCCATCACTTGTAGAGACTGCTCCCATTCCAAGATCCTCTTTGGAGCCACGCAACTCTCTCGTCCAGCGAATCTCGCCTGACGCAGTGAGCAATGTCACAAGAACATCTCTGTGACCAAAGTTGAGGGGTTCTGTAAGGGAGTTATGCACGCTGCCAGCAATCACGTAATCTCCGTTCGGCAACAACGACAGACTTAATGCTATTTCGTCCAGATCGGTACCATATCGCACAATGTTTGTCGTGTCACCTACATCATCAATCTTTATCATGATAATGTCTAGGTCTTGCGATTTCTGACTTGTGGAATCCTTTCTAACAACACCGACTGCAATCGCATCACCCTTGTTGTCTAGTACGATGTCAGCAATGCCAAAGCCACGCTGAAACAGCCGAAGCCATACAATGTTGCCTGCTGCGTCAACTTTTAGAATGTAGTAACGTTCTCGACCTTCTGGGTTCAAGCCAGCAAATGGTCCATCTTGCGAGTTAGAAGTTCCAGATATGATCATTCCGCCGTCGGGCGTAAGCACAGCATCGGACGAAAAATCAAGCTTGCTTCCTCCGATGACACGCAGATCTCGAAGATTACCCTTTTGATCGAGTTTCAAATAGAATATGTCGTAATCAACGACATTCTTATCAGCAAAAATGTCATCGAGAGAGGATGTATACCCGATGACGGTCAGCTCATCCTTCGCATTCACGACAACAGCACTTGCTATATCATTGTAACTACCGCCAAAGAACTTGTTCCAAAGAATTGATCCATCACGATCTAGCCTAGCAACAAACATATCGTTGCCGCTACTCGTCACCAATTGACCTAGCACGATGAGGCCACCGTCTGAGGTGGTAGCTGTTGCGGTCACTTCCTGTTTAACGGTCTGCGTGCCGATCACGCGCATCCAGGTACCTTGACTCCAAAGCGATGCGCTACACGATGCCATAACGAGTATCAGAACTAGTGTCTTCATCAAAGGTGACTCCCAGATAGAACATTGTATTCACTAGATACGATCAAAGATCGGAATTGTAGGTGTACGATACTGCATGTCCCATGCACGCCACGTTGTGTTCTATCACATCGTCCTCGCGACAACGTATCACGAGTTATCTATGCGGTAAATGCACTCGTATCTCAATGAACCGCCAGCACCGATGTAGTTGCAATACCACTGTTAGATGTCATGCGGAGAGTGTATGCGCCTGAAACAAGAATCCCTGTGTTGATCGCTACTCGATACGTTTCCGCTTCTTTGAATTGGTCTACCAACACCGCTACAACTTCTCCGAGCGAATTGATCACATCGATTCGGACGTGTGAAGGGTGATCTACGCAGTACGAAACGGATGAGTTTAATGATAATGGGTTGGGTGTAACAGAGAGAGTCATACGGGGCTGAATATCATCGCCAGTCGAGCTGGATGGATTCAGATTGCCATTGGCGTCAAGCTTCATGACAACGAGGTCATCAAACAGATTGCGCACAGCGGTAAAGTCGCCATCCTTTGAACGTGTACTGCCAGTGATCATGATGTTGCCATCGGGTGTTACTGATACGGCACGGCCGAGATCGTCTCGAGACCCTCCATATAATCTGCTCCATTGAACATCTCCTCGATTATTGAGCTTGAGTATGAAGATGTCATTGCTTCCCTTGTTCATTCCTTCAAAGTCGCCATCGTTGGAACTGGTCTCGCCTGCCACAATCAACTCACCAGAAGACGTAACGGCAATCGATGCGCCCTTTTCGTTGCCACTCCCACCCAAGGCTGTACACATGCGCATATCACCTCGCTGGTCAAGCAGGATCACAAAGATGTCTAGTCCACCTCTATACGATTCAGCGAAATCACCATCATTCGAACTGGTCGTGCCCACAAGAGCATACTCGCCCAGCGGTGTCACGGCGATCATGTTAACCACATCTCTGGAGCTCCCTCCGTAGAACTTCGCCCATTCGAGATTGCCCTCATCATCAATCTTGAACACGACGATTCTACCGTCTGATTGCTTCGCAGGGAAATCGCCATCTTTCGAGGCCCCTAATGCAGCTATGATAGCACCACCGTCAGGTGTAGCAACTATTGCTTTACTATAGTCGGCGCTTGACCCGCCATAACTTCTCGTCCACTGGACGTCTCCTTGTTGGTCAAGTTTTGTGACAATGACATCAGTCAAGCCCTTGTACAAGCCCCTGAAATCACCATCATCGGATTCAGTCAAACCCGTAACAAAGAATCCACCATCGTTACTTTCTACGATCGAATAGCCGTCATCTTGCCGCGTTCCACCAATTATCGTTGTCCATTGCACCCAACCTTCTCTGTTGGTCTTTATAACAATGACATCACTCTCACCCTTGTATTGACCCTTAACATCAGTGTTGTAATAACTCGATCCCGTAAAAATGTACCCGCCATCAGACGTTGCAACGATCGATGTTGCTTGATCCCAATGACTGGCGCCATGAACCCTCATCCAAACTGCTTCGCCACGATTATTCAGCTCAGTGAGGATAATATCTTTCTCAAAGGTTCTTCCCTCTCTGAGCTCTTTGTAATCACCGTCCTGGGACCCTACGTTGCCCAAGACGACATATGTTCCTTCACGCGTGCAGATAAGCCCAACACCCTCATCTTCCCCCGTACCACTGAACGTTGTAATCCATGTACCCTGACACATGAGCATTGAACTACATGATATCATCATCAGGATCAGAAGTTGCGTCTTCATCGAAGGTTGCTCCCGGTCGATCGCTATGAATTGTATTGCACCTCAAACATCGGGAATATGACGTGACGCAGGGCACTCACCACGGTCTGCTCCGTCACGTCCTGTGAGTGTAGGTGCTCCATGCAGCATGCCCCATTCACGCTACAATGACTGTTGCAGATGCCATGTGGAGGATTGACTACCGCACTACCACGACTGGTCCGCTACGTCCAGGGGCAGCGGGAGCATCACCGGCGACGGCGGAAACCCAGGGCTTAAGCCCTGGGTTGGAGAGCCCTGGGTCGCTGAGTCCTAGTGTTGTGCATCCCGCAGCGACACTACACCTTGTTGCTCAACAACGCGTGGGAGAAACGCAACGCGTCCGTTACTACTTGCAAGTGCACGACTGTAATACCAATCTTCGACGCCACTTTCACGTTTGCCTTCGTTGTATGGGGGTGGACCCCACGCGGTGAGCGTTTTCCATGGAAGGTAGAACGCAGCGCCGTTGAAGCTCGTGCCAATGTCCACACGCTGAGCTTTGTGTTCGATGATTCCAACGGAGGGATGGTTCTTCACTTGCGTTGCATCTCGTTGCAGAGCAACTACATCAACATCTTGTCGGTCACAGAGCTCGCGACAGTCGGAGAGCATCGGCTCCTGCAGCAGCATATCATCATCAAACACCGTCATACTCCGTGGATGCAGCAACGCAGCTACGCGCCACGCTTCGTGGATGCCATAGCCCTTCTGCCATTGCGCTACCGTGTTGGGTGCATGGGCGATTACAATGCGCACCACGCCACTTCGGCGTAACTCTTCGAGTACAGCACTGGTTTCGTCTGCGCTTCCTGGATCTACAACAATGATGGTTGCGGAAGGCTCGTAATGGTGTATCGAACGCACGCATGCACTGAGCAATGCGCTTCGATCACGGGAAACCACAATAACAACGTCATCATTACCAGTAGGTGGAAGTTCAGCTTGATACCGAAGTCGCGTTTCAATGCTTGTTAGCGAACTCACCACCCATCGTTGCATTTCATCCATGCTCCGTGAGTGCGTGCGTCGGATCTTCTTGTACAGCAACACACTGAACACCACTACGGCCAGTAGCGTTACACTGCAGAGAACAAGAAGTACTTCGAGCATTACTGTGCTCCCAAGGTGTATACTACACGCGTTGATCCAACCACTTCACCAACTGCTTGCGTGGTGCGATAAACATCACGACAGCAATCAAACTCATCGCGACCATAATCGCAAAGTAGTTCTGGTTACTCATCTTGTCGTAATACGAGCCAATGAACCCAGCGAGGTAATTACCGAAGAAGCTCGACAAAAACCACACGCCCATGAACATACTCACCATGCGTGCTGGAGCGACCTTTGATACCATGGCTTGTCCGATTGGCGACAGATACAATTCGCCGATGGTGAAGAGCAACACAACACTTGCTACCCACAGCACGTTGATCTTGTCAGCCCCTTGCGCAAGACTCGCAACGAACATCATAACGAGGAATGCGATTGCCATCCAGCCACAGCCGATTGCCATCTTGACGATGGATGATGGCTCTTTGTCCTTCTTTCGTTGTCCGGCCCACACGCGATTGAGCAGCGGTGCAAGAACGATGATGAAGAACGGATTCAGCACCTGGAACCACGACGATGGAATGTCGAGTCCGAGGATGCTCCAGTTTGTCTTTTCATCTGCCCACACTTGAAGTGCATTGCCTTGCTGCTCGAACACACCCCAGAAAAGGATGTTCACAAAGCAGAGATAGCCGATCACGATCAGTGGACGCACCCAGCTTGAACTACCTGCTTCGACTTCTTCTGCTGTTGCCTTGATGACGTTTTGGTTTTCTTTCGGCAAGTGCTTGCTACCCATCCAGTAGACGAAGGTACCCACGAGCATACCAATGCCTGCTGCAGCAAAGCCATAGTGCCAGCCGACCTTTTGTCCGAGCGTACCACACACGATTGGTGAGAAGAATGCGCCAAGGTTCACGCCCATGTAATAGATCGTGTAGGCACTATCGACGCGTTGATCGCCGGGCTTGTAGAGCGATCCAACTTGCGCAGTGAGGTTTGGCTTGAAGAGTCCGTTACCTGCGATGAGGAAAAGGAGTGCAATGAGGAAGAAGTTCTCAAAGGCCATCAGGAAGTGACCAATGGCCATGAGAACAGCGCCGAGGTACACAGCATTTGTCTTGCCGAGGTAGCGGTCTGCTGCCAATCCACCCAAGAACGGCGTGAAGTACACGAAGCCCGTGTAGAGTCCATAGATCTGGGATGAAATGCCGATTACCGACAGATCACCAAAGAGCGTGCGAAGTAGACCCTCAAGCGCTGTGTAGCCAATCACGCTGTCCGACAGCGATGGATTGATCAGCAGGTACTGCGTCATGTACAGCACAAGCAATGCGCGCATGCCGTAGTAGCTGAAGCGCTCCCACATCTCTGTGAAGAACAGGTACGACAACCCGATTGGGTGACCCAAGAACTCTTTCGTACTCGACGACATGTCCGGCCCAAGGAACTGTGGAGGATGAGCCGGCAAGATAACGCACACACATGCATGCCGGGTAAGTATAGTCCCCGGCATGGCCTTTCATGCATGCCGGGCACGTACATTTCGCAGTCCCACTATGAGAGCCGAGAAGTTAGAATACTCGACGTTCCATCGAGTGGATCGGCGCGTAGCTCGTATCTGGCGACATCACCTCTGTATCAACAATCGGTTGCACTGCCGTTGATATGGTGTTTCCACCACTACCATATAGACACCAGCAGGAAGAACCGCAGCACGTGCATGGAGAATCGATTGACGATTACCATTCACTTCGAGCACTACTGCACCAAGAGCATCCACAAAGACAACCTTCTCGATTGCACCAGCAGTGAGTTCAATTGTCACATCGTTCGATGATGGGTTGGGATAGACCGAAACTGCGATCTCCCTCTGCGACTGATCATCGTCGACAGAGGTAGCAATGAACGTGAACACATCACTCGTACCAACGCAACCGGTTCGATTATCGGTTACTTTCAAGCCATACGTTCCACTCTCTGTTGGTCGTAACTCTGGCTTGTTTTCGAAGGTTAGCTTTGTCCAGGCTGTAGAATCAACTCGATACCACTGATAATCTGCGCGTGACGTCGGAACGTCGGTCAATCCCTCGAGGATTCCACCTTGCAGACTACGAATCTGCACCGTCGGCAGTGGATTGACTGTGCTTTGAAACACAACCGTATCAATGAGCTTGCGTTTATCTGTGACAATAGCCATGTACGATGCACTCGCTTGTGGCGCAATGGAAATCGACGAGTCGCTACTTGACAATTGCTTTGTCAGAATCGTTGTGTCAATCGGTGTTCCATTCACATTTCTCCACTGGTAGGTATACGGGCCAACACCCTCTGAGATCGTTACGCGCATTCCAATTGTGTCGTTAGCACACGAAGCAAGCTTTGATGCCGGCGTAGTTGCTGTGAGTATCTCTCCACCTGTTGTTGTCTTGTAAATAAGCCCCCATGCAGCAGTGATCCAACCAGTCCCTTTCGTTGGAAAACTCGAACCAACAAACTCGCCTGTGAGAATTCGTCGATCCCATGTCTTACCCCCGTTTTTCGTGATGAGAACTTCACCATTACCGCCCGCATATCCGGTATCGACGGAAGGAAAACAGACTGTCCGGAAGTTAGTTGTCGTATTCGCCTGTTGTTGTGTCCAAGTAAGACCTCGATCTGTGGTTCTTAGTATCGTCCCTCCAAAGCCCACTGCGCACGCAACTGTCTCACTCATAACTGCAATCGCATTCAGCCTGTATGTGTTTGAGGTTTGAATCTGCTCCCAGGTCTGACCATAGTCTGTAGTGCGCAGGATAAGTCCATTTTCACCCACTGCACAACCGAATCCTCGCGAATGAAAGTCAACTTCGTCTATGAATAATGTGGTCTTGGAATCCACTGGTAGCCATGTTGTCCCGTTGTTGCTTGTGCGCAAGATTACACCGCCAGACCCGACCACCACAGCTCTACCGTTGCCGAGTGCTCGTACAAATGTGAATCCATTACCGACCCCTGACTGTTGCTGTACCCACGTATTGCCAGCGTTGCTTGTGAATAGAATCGTTCCGGCATTTCCTACCACCCAACCTTTGGTTGGAGTCTCGAAATCTACTCCACCCATATGTTGAACTACATTGATTTGCTGCACTCGCCATGTTTGGCCGCCGTCTGTGGTGTTGGTAACAGGAGCGCCTTCACGATAGTTACCTACAGCCCATCCACGGAGTGAGTCGACAAAATGTACCTCGTTGATATGATCTTTGTTTGCACTGTTCTGTCGCACCCATTGAGCAGTGACTGATTGTGCACAAACGAGTGTTAGGCACACAATGGCAAGAGTTGCAAACGAGAAGAGATGTTTCATGTTATGCTGAGGTACGTTCATTGTTGGAGATTCCGTGCATTTGGTCACGGCGCAACATAGCCAGCATCACACGGCAAGAGAAAGTGATAAACGTGTGAATTAGATGTGAGTAAGGGCGGTACTGTGTATCGTATCCAGCACACGCCCTTCGTGGTTA
>Ga0208719_1000682_pt1 | contig 10611 bp, 8 predicted proteins | sample LakMenEpi30Jul09_FD_150747 | JGI IMG/M metagenome (GOLD analysis project Ga0208719, IMG submission 150747) | Freshwater microbial communities from Lake Mendota, WI - 30JUL2009 deep hole epilimnion (SPAdes) | ecosystem: Environmental > Aquatic > Freshwater > Lake > Epilimnion/Euphotic zone ... | reverse complement strand
ATGATCGATCCTGTGCACTTCCGCGATACGTTGAACTCGTACAAGGGCAGTGCATTCTCCGTCGAACCTATCCTCTTCCAAAGCGCTTGGTGGCGTCCGCACAACAAGAGCGAAGATGTGGACGGTTTGTACTTCGTTGGCGCTGGTACGCATCCAGGCGCAGGATTGCCTGGTGTGATGAGCAGTGGAACGATTGCAGCGCGGATGATTTCAGCTGACGTTGCTGAGCGAGCTCAGTAACGAAGCAGGTCGTACCGCACTCGCAGTCCAGCACCGAGTGCCACAATGCCACGTCCGCTTAGCACATGCAGATTGACCTCGGGTCCGATATTGAGTCGGTCGAGGATCTCAATGTCGTAGCCAATCCATGAACTCACGCCGAGCTCACCGGCCGCGCTGCTCACGCGTTGCTCCCCGTTGACGCGCCAAATGGATTCCAAAAGGTATACGCCGATCCCCGTTCCAACTTCCACTCCAAATGCACGCATCGACAGGACGAGCTGAAGCGGTATTGCTCGAAGCGATGCGTATGCGTTAGCTTGTTGAACGGCGAGTTGCTCGCCAAACTCTTCAGCGCTGAAGGTGGTGTACCCTGTCTGCACTCCAACACCGAGGTAGTGATTCGGACGCCAGATTGCACGTCCTACAAGTGACGAGCCAGTGAATCGGTCGGTCGCACTCAGAGATGTCGGCGCTACATCATACGATGTTGCCTGCACGAGCATCGAACCAACAAGTTCAACGCGATAGATCGAATCACGCACGGCAGCTTGCAAACTGCAAGCCGACATGAACAATGCGATGATGACAATGCGCTTCATCGTTCGATCTGCCGTATGTAGAATCCCCACGCAAGAAGCGTAGGATAGTTCGTGAGTATACCGTCGAATGTGTCCTCGGCAAGGTATCGTCGAATGAAGGCTACATCATCGAGCGTCCACACGTACACATCGCAGCCCTGACGCTGAAGATCACTAACAACGGCGGCCTGCGTGCCAAGCGTAAACCGCGGCGCCCACACCTCCGCTTTAATGCGGAGTGCAGTCTCTGGTGCAAGCTCACAGAGCACTGGCACGGTTCCATTCAGGGGGCTATCCTCATACGCACGCAGGATATCGTCGGTTGGGATCCCAAACAAAATCCGAATCTTCCTGCCCTTCCGTGCTCCGTAGTCGATCATCTCACGCTGGATGCGCAGGATCGAATCGACAACGCCTGCGGCCTTGTTGTCCAACCATATCAACGACAGGTCGGTACTATCAATCACCGCCGTTAGCGCTTCACGAAGCGTTGGTATCTGTTCACCATTGACAAGTCGAGCTGCGATGCGTAACTGCGAGAGTGTGTAGTTGTCGACATTGCCAATCATGTACGGACTAGGCACCGTGCGGGCAGTAAACGTTGCATCGTGAAACACGATCGGTACACCGTCCTTCGTTGAATGAATGTCAATCTCGATGCCCGTAGCTCCAAGAGACGAAGCAAGCATCATCATGGGGATACTGTTCTCGGATCTGCCGAGGCGTTCGGAGTTACGTCCACCTCCGCGGTGCGCGATAATCTGGAACCCCCGAAGGCGTGCCTTGATGGCACCGAGTTTGCGAAGGACAATTGGTTCTGTGCGCGATCCAATACGAACCGCACCGCGTAGAATCAGTCCCTTGCCGTTCCCCTTTCCCTGCGTCAGTTCACGTCCACCCTCCGATGCACGTGCTACCAAGTCCAACCGTCCTGCATCTTGATTCGTTATCGCGCGCCAAGCACCGATGATGATTGCCGAATCACCTTGTGCGGCTGCTGCGCCCCCTACAAAGGTCACATTGCGCCCAGCGTAGAGTCCAAGTCGACGTCCATCAAAGCGAATGGCAACGGTGTCGCCAAGTCGTCCACGTCCAACATCAACAATGTACACTCCTGCAAGAATCGTTGGCTGTGCGCCATTCGTGAGTGGTTCGGTGCCTGCAAGCTCCGCGGCATAGTCGATCACCGGCATATCGACAGGCGTCAGCTCACTCACGCACGATGCTACAATGAGTGCGCACGCAACGAATGATATGGCTGCGATGATTCTCACAAGTAGAACCCTACGATAAACTCTGTCGTCACGAGGCGGTCTTGAAATGTGTTGTACAGGAACCACGATTGATATGGATTGCTCGAGTGTGCAACGGTCACTCCCAGGAGAATGTTCGTGCTGCCGAAGAACGGCTGTTCAAGTGTAAGCGTTATCGAGCTGCCAGTGAAGAGGTTGGCTGTGGAACTGACCTGTTGTTCGTCAATGGTGCGTTGCTGTGCTGTTGTGAGTTCAGCCTCGACGCGCGCAGAGAGCGTGACGTCATCAATCGACCACGATGTAGCGACCATCGGGTAATTCGTCCATCGCTGCTCGAGCGAGTTAAAGCCATCAATGTAGGTGAGATTGCCATACATGAAGCTCACGGAATACCCTGCAGCTATCGTCAACGGTCCGAGATTACGCGCGTAGTATCCACCGACCTGGGCGAGTGACGTTGCAACGTTTGACCCCACACGACCGAATGCGTGGAGTCCGAACGGAAACGCGAGTCGCCAACGTACGTCGAGCATAGGTGCCGGCACACTGTACTCCGTAAGCGGCTTCGGCAGCATCGTCAGCGAACCCCCAACAGATGCACTGACTACTGTGCTTGCTACGGCACGTGTCGACATCACATAGGCACTATCACGCGACTGCGCATACAGTGGCAGTGCTCGCAATAGAAGCAAAGCAAGAGCAAGGATGGCAACGCGTGAATGATGGGTGGTGAATGCGATCACGATGCTACTTCTGCGCTACGGATGGACCTATGGAATCAATAACGAAGGACTCTCCGTGTGCATTATAACCCTCAAGTGGGATCATTGATACACAGAGCGAGTGTTCGGATCGAGAAAGTGAGAGGTAATGAAACGGACGTATAGGTCCACCACGATAGATGTCGTGGTCCGAATGCGTAAGTGAATCCAGCCGCAAGAACTGTCGTGGTCCGCCGCCCCCACCTGAAACAACGAAGTGCACATTGCCGTGGCGGAAATGTTCGTAGGCATGAACGTGACCGCTTAACCAAAGGCGCGCCTTTGGAGATCGGAGGAATATGGGCACGAAGTACTCCTGCTGAATACGGTCGGGCATCACGATTGACGAATTCGTGTACGGAGGATGATGTCCACATGTGACGATGCATCGTACCGAAGGATCGGCTGTCAACTCCTCGATGCGTAGCGTATACCAACGCCGTATGGATGCTGTTGAATCACGGTGATATTCATCAAAGTTCGTGTCAAGCATCACGAAGGCAATCGAATCGATCACAACCACATAGTAGCGATGCTGCATGCTTGGAAAGCGCGTCGACATGTTCTCGAGCATCACGCGATCCATACCGAAGTATTCGTGGTTGCCCAGCAGCGGAAACACGGGGATGTTCGCTCGTCGCACCGGACGCATGATGCGATCGAAGAAGAGCCAGTCGTCTTGACTATCGCCCTTGAACACCTGATCGCCCAACAACACGATTGCAGACGGCTTCGAACGAACAACTTGGCGGACAAGCTTACCGTGCATCGTGTTTCGCTCACGCCATACTTCGAAGATGCTCGTACGTTGCTGATCACCAACGACGGCAATCGTCACTGCATCGGTCGGGATGTATTGCTGATACGGAGACGGCGAGCGTAGTGCTGTGGTGCAGGCAATCAGTCCTGATACACACAACACCGCTATCAGTATGCTACGTAACACTATTCAGTCCACACAACTTCAAACACCAAGTACGACATCGTCGCGACAATTCCACTATGACTCAGCATGAGCGCTATATCGGGCCAGACATCAGACATCCCAACATCCGCCATTGCCAGGAGTGTTGCGTTCATACCCGGCATGATCAATGGAATGAGAACCGGAAACGATAACACGGGCAGCAGTGGACTGCGTGTTCCAGCTGTAGCAACGATCGCAGATGTAATCGTGATCACCGTGGCAAGTCCGATGCTACCGACCAAGAGCACGAGGAAGAGAATCCACGGAGATGCGATCTGGATTGTACCGATGAACACCACAAAGAGTGCGAGAACAGCAAGGTTCGATATCGTCGCAATGATGGTATTGCTGATCAGCTTCCCAAGAATCACAGCAGTTGATGGCGCACTCAGCTGTAGGTACAGCGCTGTGCCGCGTTCAGCCTCGCTGATGAATCCACGACCGAGTCCAGACATGGCGGTAAAGAACATCACCACCCACAGAACACCTGCTGCTACGGGACGATGAAGTTGCTCGTCAGCCGTTGCAAAGGCAACAAGCGCAACCGAGGTAACAACGAACAGTGCAACCGCTGTGATGCCATACCGTGTGCGTATCTCACTGCGGAGATCTTTCAGCACAACGGCTCTCAATGATTGCGCGAGCGACATATTCTAGAATCGGAATCGAAGTCCGAGGTTGAGTCCGAACCGCTGCGACGTCCATGTGCCATCTGTTGACATTGGCGACATCCACCGCGTGTACATTGCTTCTGCAAACACCGATGCACGGAACGTTACAGGGTACGAGAAGCCGAGTCCGCCGTACACGCCGTAGTTAAACGACGCCAGACTACTAACTCCGTCATTCGAAACCGTCTGCGTGCGTTCACCATTCGGATACGTCCAGTTTGATGGACGGAGAATTGTTCGCTGAATGTCTGCACTGGTTCCAAGCAGGAGCGATGCATGCACACCAGTTGAGAGGTAGAAGTAGCGATGTGGGAACCATTCAATCCCAACACCAACCTGCACCAGCGGCGACGTTACGCGAAGTGTTGTTGCTTGTTGATACGACACAACACGTTGCGCAATCGAATCAAACACGGGCGTAATGGTGCTGTCTGGCGACAACAGCATTCCACCTACTGATGTAACACCAAGGCGTGCATTCACGACGAGGTCTTGTGCGAATCGGCGTCCGACAAGTGCGCCTCCGCCTGCATATGAGCCAACCGATGTTTGGTTGAATGGCAGCTGAGCAACACCAACCGATGGCAACCGTGCATCTACATCATGGAACATGGTGCCGGTAGAGAAGAATGCTCCAACCATCCATGCCCCCTCCGACGCGCACATCACATCTGCACCCTCGTTGAGCATATACGCGTAGCGTTCACTGCGACTATCAAACACGTAGCAGATGGTTACATCGCTCGTGTTTCCTGCAACGTCCTCTGAGCGCAGCACTACTCGTCCAGCTTGTCCGCCTACAGACTGTCGGATGCGAATGCCAGATTGCGGTGCACCTTCATCGATCTTTGGTATCTGTGCTGTAAGTCCGTCGGCAGCGAGGACGGTAACCTTACGGAGACCCTTATCTGTTGGACGGTCATCACGCACTGTCACTACATAGTCATCACGAACACGCTTGCCATCTGCGACAGGTGGCAATGTGTCGACGATTGCTTTCAACTCCAGGAAGGACTGCCCGGCCATATTCCCATACGCATCGTACGCATCGCCCTTGAATCCAAACCCGTATGAGTACAAGCCAAATGGCGTTTCGCTTCGAATCACGTGTGAGCCAAATGGAATTGGCACTTGTGCAATGGAGTAGCGGCTTTCGCCGAGCACTGCAAACAGGACAGAATCAATCTTCCGTCCGTTGAGTCGGATCTGACCGATCGAGCTTGTCGGTGCGACAAGGTTGATGTAGTGATGCCAATCGCCGCTGATTGGCGTCGCAATGCGATAGTCGTTCAGGAACTGTTGTGTTGGACTGACCAAGATCATCATCGGGTCGCCCACACTGTCGCCATTCTTAAAGCCCTGTGCGAACTGCGCCACAAGTACTGGCTTGTCTGCAGTGATCTGCACGTGACGCGAGACGTTGAGGTTTTCGTAGAACTCACCTGCGCGCATGACTGCGACAAGACGTGAGTCTTCGAACACCTTCGTTTGATCTTGCGATGCAATCACACGGAAGGTATACTTCGAGCGCTCCTTGAGCATGCCCAAGTAGTAGTGCTTTCCCCATGCACTCACAGGTGGCAATTGCTCGACGAGGTGATTACACGCATCAATCTTTGGCGGCACGTACGCGCAGTTGTGTCCGCTGAACACAGCAATGTTCTTTGTTGATGTAATCAGCGTCCCTGTTAGGTCACACTGACCGATCGATTCCCATCGAGCGCCTACGCTATAGACGTCGCCTTTACGCAAGCGCACAGTGAACGGTACGCCAGCCGGACGTCCGGAAGATGTTGTTACAGAAGGTGTGATGGTGATGTCTGTCTCATCTTCTGTGGCAACAACCGACAACGCCGAGAGGAGATCTGATGAAAGTTTGGTGTAGCCAACAGCGCGGTACTCTTTACCAAGCACTTGAACGGGCAGACCCAAGAACGTATCAGTAGTTTGGTAGCGGCTGTTGAGTCCGTACACACTGATCGTTGTATCTGCTGTGACATGTACCGCCAGACGCTCAGGCTGCTCGACCAAGCGTAGTTGGGCGCGCGCAGGAATCTGCACGGGTACTACCGCATTGGCACGAATCGTTATCGTGTTGTCGTAATTGAGCTCTTCAATCTGAATACGAACTTCAGCATCATAGCTACTCGTGATGAACAGCTGCAGACGCAGGTTCTCTTGATTCTTTCCGTCGCGCTGCGCTGCTTCACGGAAGTTCTTCATGAAGACCAGCCAAAACTCTCGACCCTCTGAGTTCTTCGTGATCACCTCTGGATCGCGACCGTATGCTGTCGAAGCAAGTGACACGAGTGCGACGAGTATGAGCAATGCACGCATCATTTCATCACCGTCACAGGATGATAGTACGTGCCTTCGTCCGTCGTAAGTGTCACCACATATGCACCAGCAGCAACTTCCCATGTTGTGATGGCAAGCTCTACGGCGTTTTCTCCTGCCGTTGCCTCAACAGGAGGAATCTCCGTGACGATTCTGCCCTGATACGTGCGAAGTGCACATCGCACTGTACCTGGCGCGCGCATCACATAGACAACGCGCGTACGATCACGGAAGGGATTTGGATAGGTACCGGTAACTCCTTGTGCAATCGTGTAACCACCAAGCACTCCACCACCGCGTCGAACCTGACATTCGTTTGCTACAAGATCGGGAACGCCTTCTCCGTTGATTGCAATCGAATCTACACCAAGCACACCCACGGAGTCTACGCCCATCACACCCTGTAGTTCGAGCACCACAAGCGTGTCGTTCGCAATACTGACGCTGAATGGACACTGGATGGTAACTGTTGCGCTGGTTGCAGAGATAACCGTCGGGAGCGAAACACTTGGTGCAATGCATCGAAGTGCATACGTCTCAGCTCCACGTGCACCGACAACCTGAACGATGCTTGGGTTATAGCGAACTGTGATCGAAACATCACCGCCCAGAGGGAGACTACCCGTGATTGCGATGCGTGCCACGGCACCTGGCTCGAGTGTGAGCTGTGCAGGCACATTCGCTTCTGCACCATGCATCTGGTGAAGCGAGCCGAGCACAAAAACTAGTGCAGCGATAATGCGATGTGCGAGGTGATACAGCGACGGTGTTTGCATGGAATGACAAATATACCACCAGCAGAAGAGCTAGAACTCCTGCGTGACGATGACTTCGTAGCCCGTTTCTTTACGACCAACAACAATGAGACTGAAATTGCTACCGAGAGGAGCGAGCTGTACCGGAAGTGTGTACATCTGCGTGCGCGTTGCGGCATCGTACACATAGTACGTGCCACGTCTGTCGAGATTAGTCACGGATACGTCAGAAGCTGTCCCAAATGCGACATTGGTAGCGAGATACTCCCCAACTCCCGGCATACCTGGGATGGAATCGATGCTGATGGACACATTTGCGACATCTTCCGTGGCGTTGATCACACGTCGCCGTGTGATCCCAGCCTGCGGCAGCAGTGGTGGCGTTGTGATCGTGATGATGCCTGGCGTGCCGCCACCCTCTGCATACAGGAGCATTGAGCGCTCACCATTGCGTGTTGTGACTGCCCCATTCACGCCGTTAACGCTGTATGAGACTGCTCCTAAGGGAAGCGTCGTGGCGATGGTGTTACCGGGGAACAGTGTGCCAGATGTAATCACGTTGCCAAGTTGCAACTGCATGGCCGTGCGACGTGAGGAACCATTGATCACGTAGACAAAGGCACCTTCGTCGAGTTTACGCAACGATCCTGCAGGCTCGCGTTCTTCGATGAGCATGGTTTGAGCTTGTCCATCCTCGTCGTACACGACAAGGTCGTAATTCTTGTTTGGCTCAATCTGGAGCGTTGTGACCTCGACGATACGCGTTGGACGATTTGTTGTGGTAATTGATATGGGAACGACACCGCTTTGAACTGCAACAGGCGCAGAAAACGAGCCATTGCGCACATTTCGGGCAATCGCTGTACCGGAAATGATGGAACCGGGATTACTCGGATCCATGCGTGCGCCTACCGAAACCACGACGTCGCTTGCGATGGTCGACGTGTTGACAACACGCACTACGCTGAAGCCGGTCGAACCAAATGGACGTTGTATTGCGGGTGTAATCACCACTTGTCCACGCGATCCTGAATCGCTCGCATACACTGTGTACGTTCCGCGCACTACAAGCGATGTACTGTCGACGATCTCACGTCCATCAGCAAACGCTACAGTCACTACATCAGGTCGTTCCGACTCACATGTAACTGCGGCAACAAACGCACTACTTGTACGCTGTGGCAGGCCAGACGTGATGGTGGTTGATGTGCGGGGCAGCGTAACCGTTACTGAGCTCGTCGAGAGATTGACGGCGCGTATATCAGCTGTACGTGCTTCAATCGGTACAAATGGTCGAACAGCCTGACGTGTGAAGTCGTCTTCCTGAACAAACATGATCAGCGCATCATCTGATGCTGCATCGCGATACATCACAATGCTGTATGGCGTTCGTTCGGCGAGTTGACATTCGAATGTGCCGATCACCGATGGCTGTTGATTGCGAACATCAACAATCGAGAAGACCGTTGGACCAGGGAACACTTCGGTATACAACGAGGCTTGACCAAATGGTACGGTGTTGCGGACCAGGCTGATGCCGCTTGGACATCCAAGCCGTACGTCAAATGTTCGGCTGGTGTCGGGAATCAGATTTACCAAACGGACTTGCGCTACCGGAACGGTTGTAAGGGTTGCATTGGCATTTGTCACAAGCACCGTATCAAACACCGTCGGTCGTCCGACCTCGGCAAGCGTGAACACATCGTAGATGGCGTTTTGCACAAAGCGCGTCCGAACGCCCGTCCGAAACTCGCGCGTGCCGTTGGCATAGATCTCTATAAACGATGAGTCGCCGGGTGATCGCACAGAGTCGCTGAACTGCAATGGAGCCACATCCGCAGACTGAAAGCCCTGCTCGAGTACTAAGCGACGTGAGGTGCCATCGGGAACCATGTTGAATAGCCGCACCAGGATCCTTCGGCTTCCAGGCGCAGGATCAACGATTGACATGTCCTCGCTGGCACACCCAGCAAGCACAAGAAGTGCGGAAAGAAATGGTACGAGGTAACGTTTCATGCGATGAAGTTTGGGCACAATCCCACAACGAACGGCAAGTTGCGATATTTTTGTGCGTGGTAGAACGCATACACGCCCTGATCGACCGATTTGCCGAGGTTGAGCAATCGCTGAACGACCCATCGGTTGTCAACGATCCTCGATTACTTCGCGAAGCATCCCGTGAACACAAGAGTCTCCTCCCGATCGTAACGGCTGGACGTCAGTACCTGCGCGTGCTCGATGAGCTCCGTGAGAACAGAGCGCTCATTGCCGACCCCGCAACTGATCAGGACATGCGCGATATGGCCTACGAGGATTGTCGCGCACTGGAGGAACGCAAGGATGTGATCGAGGCAGAGCTTACGGTGTTGCTCATCCCACGCGATCCGAACGATTTCAAGAATTGTATCATGGAACTTCGCGCCGGCACTGGCGGCGACGAAGCTGCGCTGTTCGTTGGCGACCTGTTCCGCATGTACCAACGCTACTGCGAGCGTCGTGGCTGGACAACAGAGGTGATCGACATCACCGAAAGCGAGCGTGGTGGTTTTAAGGAAATCACTTTTGCTGTCAATGGCGACGAGGCATATGGCGTGCTGAAGTACGAAAGCGGTGTTCATCGTGTGCAGCGCGTACCCGAGACCGAAACGCAGGGTCGCATCCATACATCAGCAGCTACCGTAGCAGTCCTCCTCGAAGCTGAAGAAGTTGACGTGCAGATCAACGAAAGCGATCTCCGCATTGACATCTTTCGGTCAGGGGGCAAGGGTGGACAGAACGTTAATAAGGTGGAAACCGCCGTGCGTATCGTCCACAACCCAACTGGAATCGTTGTGCAGTGTCAGGACGAGCGTTCGCAGCTGAAAAACAAAGACAAAGCGATGAAGGTCCTCCGCGCTCGCCTCTATGAGCTCGAGCTCGAAAAGCAACAGGCAGCCATTGCAGGTGCTCGTAAGTCGATGGTGCGCTCGGGCGACCGCTCAGAGAAGATTCGCACGTACAACTGGCCTCAGAACCGCGTTACCGATCACCGTCTCGAGGGCGACGCGAAGAACTACCCTCTCCAGGG
>Ga0208719_1000680_pt1 | contig 10616 bp, 9 predicted proteins | sample LakMenEpi30Jul09_FD_150747 | JGI IMG/M metagenome (GOLD analysis project Ga0208719, IMG submission 150747) | Freshwater microbial communities from Lake Mendota, WI - 30JUL2009 deep hole epilimnion (SPAdes) | ecosystem: Environmental > Aquatic > Freshwater > Lake > Epilimnion/Euphotic zone ... | reverse complement strand
AGTTAGAGGGTTAAGACAAACCCACTAAATCCGGAGGCAGATCTTGTATTTAAAGAGTCTGACTATTCGCGGATTTAAATCATTTGCTTCTGCTACAACTTTAAATTTTGAACAAGGTATTACTGCTGTTGTGGGACCAAATGGTTCTGGTAAATCAAATGTTGTTGACGCAATTGCTTGGGTAATGGGTGAGCAAGGAGCCAAAACTTTAAGAGGTGGCGTTATGGATGACGTTATCTTTAAGGGATCTGCTGGACGAGCACCTTTAGGACGAGCAGAAGTTGTTTTAACAATTGATAACACAGATGGTGCTCTACCAATTGACTATGCAGAAGTAACAATCTCAAGAACTTTATTTAGAAATGGTGGATCAGAGTACGCAATTAACGGAAATGCTTCTCGCCTTTTGGATGTGCAAGAACTTCTCTCCGATTCAGGTATTGGTCGAGAGATGCACGTCATTGTTGGACAAGGTCAAGTTGCTGCTGTTTTAAGTGCAACTCCAGAAGATCGCCGTGGTTTTATTGAAGAAGCAGCAGGTGTGTTGAAGCATCGAAGAAGAAAAGAAAAAGCTGAAAGAAAACTTGATGCAACTCAAGCAAACATGCTTAGGTTACAAGATTTAACCACTGAAATTAGAAGACAACTTAAACCTTTGGCAAGACAAGCTGATGTGGCAAGAAAAGCACAAACAATTCAAGCTGAATTAAGAGATGCCAAATTAAGAATTTTGGCTGATGACTTAACACAAATGCGCATCAACATGATGAAAGAAGTTGCTGACGAAACAATCTTGCGTGAGAAGCAGGCTGAAGTTGAAAACAAGATGAACGAAAAGAAACTTCGTGAATCCGAACTTGAAAGACTCTTATTGGAAGCAACACCTCGAGTTCAAACTGCTCAACAAACTTGGTTCAAACTTGCGTCATTGCGCGAAAGATTTTTTGGTACCAGATCTTTGGCTATGGAAAGATCCAAACTCGTTGCAGAAGAAATTCAGGAACAAACAACTGGTGCAGATCCAGAAGCGTTAGAAAAGGAAGCAAAAGCAACAAGAGAGAATTCTTATGAATTACAAAAAGATGTTGAGGTAGCAAAGAATTTCTTAAGCAAAGCAACTGGAGAAAGAACTGCAACTGAACAACTGTTTCAAGCAGAACAAGCACGCCAAACAAATGCAATTAAATCTGCTGCAGATAAACGTGAAGAGTTTGCCAGATTAACTGGACAAGTAAATGCAGCTAAATCTCGAATTGAAGCAAGAGCAAGTGAAGCAACCAGATTAGAAGTTGAAGTTAGAGAAGCACGTGAACGTGCTGAGAAAGCTAGAACAGAATTTTTAGCACTCGAATCTCAAATTGCCGGTCTTGATGGAGTTGAAAAAGGTTTAGATACCCAATATGAACAAGCATCAAAAGAGTTAGCAGCAGCAGATACCAAAGTTGCTGAATTAGAAATCAAATCTCAAGAAGCCGCTAAGTCAAAAGCAGCATTAACTGCAAGAGCTGAAGCTTTGCAACAAGCGTTATTGGAAGAAGTTGATGGTGGTGATTCACTATTAAATTCTGGTGATGATTCACTTATTGGTTCACTTGCAACACTATTAAGAATTGAAAATGGTTGGGAATCAGCAATCGCAGTTGCTTTAGGAGATGCTGCTAATGCAATCGCAGCTAAATCAGTTAATGATGCAATTAGATCTATAAATAAATTAAAGAGTAACAAAACTGGTCGCGCAGCCGTCTTATTAGCTGATGCACTTTATGAACAAAACAATGCTCCAGCTGCTCCACCGTTTTCCAGAAGCGCTATCGAATTAGTTAATGCTCCATATGAATTACAAAATGCTTTAAAGAAATTACTTAAAGATGTTGTAATTGTTGAGAACTTGCAAGATGCACAAGAAGCAGTCAGATTACAACCAAGACTTACAGCTGTAACTAGAGATGGTGACAAAGTCACTTCTTATTACGTAATAGGTGGAACTGTTAATACTCGTTCTCGCCTCGAAGCAAAAGCAAATGTTGAAAAAGCAGAAACTGAAAGAGATCAAGTAGGAAATCTTGCAGATCAACTTAGATTTGAATTGCAAAATGCCAAAGATGAACAAAAACGAGCTGCGGAAAAAGTTGAAGCCGCTTTAGCTCTTCTTTATGAATCAGATGCTGAACTTGCAGCTATTGCTGAAAAACTTGCTGCCCTTGGTGAACAAAACAGATCTTCACAAGCAGAAGCAGAAAGACTAGATAGTTTACTTCGCGCATCTCATACAGCTCGAGCAGATGATGAAAGAGTATTAAGAGAAATTGAACTTCGCTTAGCTGATTCTGGAACTGAACCAGAAGAAATTACTGAAATAGATTCCACAGAATTAGAAAGATTAAGAACTCTTCTAGAGACCACTAGAGCAGCAGAAGTTGATGCACGTTTGGCTATGAGAACTGCAGAAGAAAGATTAGCCGCAGTTGTGCAAAGGGCAGAACAATTAGAAAGAACTGCCAATAGTGAAAGAGTGGCTCGATCTAAAGCAATGCAGCGTCGTGAACAAAGAAGACGCGAAGCCCATATTGCTAATGCAGTATTTCAAGGCGTAGAAACAGCTATGTCCTATTTGGAAAATTCCTTAATTACCGCAGAACATGAAAGAGATGAAGCAACCAAACATCAACAGGCGATGGAGCAAGAAGTTCAACAAGTAAGACACAGTATTCGTGATTTGGGATCAGAATTAGAACGCTTAGTTGACACAGTTCATCGTGATGAAGTTGCTCGAATGGAACAAAGATTAAGAATTGAACAAATAGAACTAAAAGGTTTAGAAGATTATGGAATAGAAGCCGATTCCTTGTTGAAAGAATATGGACCAGATCAATTAGTTCCGCAAATTGTGCACATTGATGAAGATGCTGATCCTGATTTGCCAATTCCTGCACCTAAAGAACCAGAAGCTTATGTTCGCGAAAAGCAGGAAAAACGCGCTCTTGATGCAGAAAAGAAGTTAGCACTTCTGGGACGAATCAACCCATTAGCACTTGAAGAATTCAGTGCTTTGGAAGAAAGAAATCAATTCCTGACTGAACAACTAGAAGATGTTAAGAAAACAAGAAAAGACTTACTTGAAGTTATTGCTGAGGTTGAACAAAGAGTTCAACAGGTATTTAACGAAGCCTATAAAGATGTGGCAAGAGAATTTGAAACGGTGTTACCAAGACTTTTCCCAGGGGGAGAAGGCCGCTTAATTTTGACCGATCCAGAAAACATGCTGACTACCGGTATAGATATCGAAGTTAAGCCACAAGGTAAAAGGTATTTAAGACTTTCACTGCTTTCTGGTGGAGAAAGATCTCTTACAGCTGTTGCATTCTTAGTGGCATTGTTTAAGGCCAGACCATCACCGTTTTACATCCTTGATGAGGTTGAAGCAGCACTTGATGATGCCAACCTTGGTCGATTGCTTGAACTCTATGAAGAACTCAGACAAAATTCTCAGTTAATCGTTGTTACACATCAGAAGAGAACTATGGAAATTTGTGACTCTCTCTATGGAATCTCAATGCGTGGAGACGGTATTTCCACAGTGGTAAGTCAAAGGATTCGCGAAGTACGAGAAGATCAACCAGCGTAAAATCTGGTCATGGGAATCTTTAGTAAGAAAAACAAGGAAGAAAAACCTGTAAAGACCAAATCAACTTTTGGCACAAGTCTAGTTAATATTTTTTCAAGAACGACCCTTGATGAACAAGCTTGGCAAGAAATTGAAGACACTCTAATAATGGCCGATGTTGGCATCAAAACAACCCAAGAAATAGTTCAAGAATTAAAAAATAACCCAACCTTAAGAGGTGCTCATAGTGCCGAAGAGGGTAAAGAAGTCTTAAGAAATCAATTAATTGATTTTCTTGCAACTGGGGATAGAGGTTTGAATATCTCTGCCTCACCATCAGTATTAATGATGGTAGGAATAAATGGAACCGGAAAAACAACCACTGTTGGAAAACTTGCCCATAAATTAGTTAAAGCAGGAAATAAGTGCGTGCTAGGTGCTGCAGATACTTTCCGAGCAGCAGCAAGTCAACAATTACAAACTTGGGGCCAAAGAAGCTCAGTGCCCGTGGTTACAGGTCCAGAAAATTCTGAACCGTCTGCTGTTGCTTTTAATGCTGTTCAAGAAGGATTAGCAGTTGGAGCAAAAGTTGTAATCATTGATACAGCAGGAAGATTGCACACTAAAGCAGGGCTAATGGACGAATTAGGCAAAGTAAAAAGAGTGATTGAAAAACATGCCACAGTTACTGAAACCTTGCTGGTAATTGATGCCACCACCGGACAAAATGGATTAATTCAAGCCAGAGTCTTCACAGAAGCAGTTGAGGTAACCGGAATTGTTCTTACCAAATTAGATGGTTCTGCTAAAGGTGGAATTGTTATCGCTGTGCAAAGAGAATTAAAAGTTCCAGTGAAGTTTGTGGGCATTGGCGAAGGAATAGATGATTTAATTGAATTTAATGCTGAAGACTTTGTGGACGGGCTACTTACTTAGTTCAAAAGTGCTTCGATAGAAACGAAGAATTAAAGAAGCAATAAGTGTGGTAATGATTACGTATGTGATCGTAATCGACTTGAGTTCTTCCCCAAAGCTAGTTGAAGCAGCAAGTGCTGCAATAACAATAGAGAATTCACCTCTTGGTATTAAGTAGGCTCCGATTCTTTTCCATTTGTCTTTGTTTTGCATATCTTTTCCGATTACATAACCAACAGCAAGTTTCCCAAAAAGTCCGACCACAGCAAGAAGTAAGGCAATAGGAATAACTGAAACAATAGTTGCTGGATCAATGGCTAAACCAAAAAATAGAAAAAATAGTGCAGCAAAGAAATCTCTTAAAGACGAAAGTCTTTCACGAGCAGCTTCTGCCACTTCTCCTGTTAGTAACAACCCAACCAGGAATGCTGCCACAGCGCCGGAAAAACCAATTAAGCCAGCAACACCTGCTGCGACAAGTGCGGAACCAAAAACAGTTAAAAGTAAACTAATTGGACTTTGATTCGATAAAACTCCTGAAACAATCCCTTCTCTTCTTAAACTTACTAAGATAACAAGACCAATAATTACAAATGCAACCGAAATAGAAATTAATCCAGCTGCAAGAGATACTCCTATTACAACTGAGCTAATTATTGGCAAATAGATTGCTAATGCCATGTCTTCTAAGGCAAGAATGGAAATAGTTCGTTTGGCAATTTCTGATTTATTCCAGCCACTTTCACTGATTAATTCAGCAGCAATTCCTGACGATGACACATAAGTCAAACCACTAAGAACGATTGCTCCAACCCAACCCCAGCCAAGTAGTAATGCGATTACTGCACCAGGAATTGCGTTAGCAAGAAAATCAATAATGCCTGCAGACCAGTGAATTCTTAAGGTATCTGTTAATTCTTTGGCTGAGTATTCTAAACCTAAAAGTAAAAGTAATAGAACGGCTCCTATTTGGGCACCAGTATTAAGAAAAGAAGCACTTAGATTTAAATCAGCAACTCCACCATTACCAAAGGCAAGTCCTGCTATGAGAAAAAACGGAACTGTAGAAATTGATATTTTCTTTGAAAAATAGGCAATAACCCCTAGAAAAATTAATACCGCACCAATTTCTGCGAGCAACAAACTCTCAGTAGTTGAAGTAGTAGTTGCTTGGGGAAGGGTTAAGTACATCATCTTTTTAGTATGCCATGGATTCAAAGTTATGGAAATTGCTTGGAATGTCCTAAATTTCCTCTAGAGTGGGAAAATGAGACCTACAACCAAACAAGTCATAGAACATTTTGAGATGACAACTTTGCCTGTGGAAAGTACTTATTTTGTGAAGACATATAGATCTAAAACCAGCAGGCCAGATGGCAGCCCAGATGGCAGCGCCATCATCGCCCTTTATTCAGATGACCCCAGAAGTTGTTCACTATTTCATCGTTTGAAATATGAAGAAGTTTGGCATTTTTATGCTGGTGATCCCATAAGACTTGTTTTACTTTATCCAGATAAAACAAGTAAAGAAGTAATTTTAGGAAATGATTTTTCTAAAGGTGAGCTAGTTCAATTTACTGTTCCTGCAAATGTGTGGCAGGCAGGAGAAATCGTTAAAGGCGGGGAGTGGGGATTATTTGGTTGCACCATGTCACCTGGTTTTACAGGAGAAATCTTTGAAGGTGGACACTATTCAGATTTAATCCACGATTTCCCAGATCGAGAAGACGACCTCAAGAAATTGGCTGTTCCAGCTGAGCATGAGAAGAACATGCCTAAGGGGTATGAGAACTAGGCATTTGTTAAAAGAATTAACAGTTCTGTAACACGATTTGCTCTCCCCAGAAACTTGACTGGGGCAATCTCTTACCCATACCTGATTCGCAATGGCGCGACTTGGTTTAAAAATCCAAATTTATTTTTAAGGATGTGAATATTTATGCCTGAAATCAGTGCGGGAGATACCGCTTGGGTTTTAATAAGTGCAGCGCTGGTCTTACTTATGACAGTTCCTGGACTGGCATTGTTTTACGGAGGAATGGTTCGCGCCAAATCGACATTGAACATGATGATGATGTCATTTGGAGCAATATTTGTAGTGGGAATTATCTGGGTAGTTTTTGGATACTCAGTTGCATTTGGCCCAGCTTTAGATTCAGGAAGTTTCATAGGAGATCCAAGTGCTTATCTTGGGCTTAAAGGACTTCTTAACAGTTCAGCACTGGCTTTAAATGGCGCTTATTACCCAATTCCTGCAACGGCATTCATTGCATTTCAGGCAATGTTTGCAGTTATCACTGTGGCACTAATTTCAGGTGCAATTGCAGATCGCGCTAGATATGGAACTTGGTTAGTTTTTTCAGCAATCTGGGTAACAATTGTTTATCTTCCAGTTGCACGTGCTGTGTTTTATTTTGGAGACCAAGAGGCTAATGGTGGTGGCTTTATTGCAACAAAAATTAAAGCACTTGATTTCGCAGGAGGAACAGCTGTCCACATTAACGCTGGTGCTGCAGGTTTAGCCCTTGCTCTTGTTTTAGGAAAACGAATCGGCTTTGGAAAGATGCTACTTCGTCCTTCCAATTTGCCTTTAGTGATGATTGGTGCCGGCCTACTTTGGTTTGGTTGGTTTGGCTTTAACGCAGGATCAGCACTTGGTGCAAATGGATTAGCAGGAGTTGCGTTCATTAACACATTTAGTGCAACATGTGCCGCCGTTGCAGGTTGGTTAGTAATCGAAAAGTTTCGTTACGGTCACGTAACCTCACTTGGTGCTGCTTCAGGAATTGTGGCAGGACTTGTAGCGATTACTCCAGCTTGTGCCTACGTTGACACATGGGGAGCATTATCAATCGGTGTTATTTCAGGTGCAATATCTGCATTAGTTGTTGACCTAAAACACAAATTTGGTTTCGATGATTCACTTGACGTAGTTGGAGTCCATCTTGTCTGCGGAATTATTGGAACTGTTTTGATTGGTATTTTTGCGACAACATCGGTAAACGAGTTTGGTGCAAACGGCTTACTGTATGGCGGTGGAACCGGTCAGCTGGTACGACAAATTCAAGCAGCAGTAATTGTGCTTATGTTCTCCTTTGTTGTCACATATATTCTGGGAACAATTTTGAATAAAACTATTGGATTCAGAGTGACTAACGACGAAGAGTTAGAAGGAGTCGACATTGCTTTGCAAGCAGAGTCTGCCTATGACTTAGTTGGAAGTTCAAAAGGTTCAAGCAAAGGAAGAAGCGCATGAAACTAGTTACTGCAATCATTAAACCCTTCAAGGTTGAAGATGTAAAAGATGCACTCCAGAAACAGGGAGTCAACGGCATGACTGTTTCAGATGCATCAGGTTATGGTCGTCAAGGTGGACACGTCGAGGTTTATCGAGGCGCTGAATACACAGTTGATCTTGTGCCAAAAGTAAGAGTTGAAGCTTTAATCAACGACTCAGATGTAAACAAAGTTGTTGATGCAATTCTTATCGCTGCCAAAACTGGAAAAATCGGGGACGGCAAAATCTGGGTTATGCCTGTTGATGAAGTTGTAAGGGTAAGAACAGGGGAACGAGGATCTGACGCGATCTAGTGCAATCGGTATTAAATGAATTTAGCGCCACAGGAGAAGTTGTGGCGCTAAATTCATTTATGCAGGCACTTGACTACGCTTGAAATCATGTTTCAACAACTATCTGATCGCCTCAATAACACCTTCAAGTCCCTTCGTACCAAAGGTCGTTTATCCGAGACAGATATCAATGACACCGTTAAGGAAATAAGAACAGCACTTCTTGATGCTGACGTTGCCTTACCAGTGGCAAATAGCTTTAGCGAAAGAATCAAAGAAAAAGCACTAGGGGTTGAAGTATCACAATCCCTAAATCCAGCACAGCAAGTTGTAAAGATTGTTCACCAAGAATTAGTAAATATCCTTGGGGGAGACGCTAGAAGATTAACTTTTGCTAAGAACCCGCCAACTGTGATTATGTTGCTGGGTTTGCAGGGTGCTGGAAAAACTACTCTGGCTGGAAAATTAGCCAAATACTTAGCTCGAGATGGCCATACTCCTTTACTGGTTGCAGCAGATTTACAAAGACCAAATGCAGTTGATCAATTAAAAATTGTTGCTTCCCAAGCTGGAGTTCAAGTTTTTGCTCCAGAGCCAGGAAATGGAGTGGGAGATCCAGTCAAAGTTGCTAAAGAGGCAATGAAGATAGCGGAGAAAAATCTTCATGACATGGTAATTATTGATACTGCGGGACGACTTGCTATTGATGATGAATTAACTAAGCAGGCTCAACAGATTAGAAAAGCAGTAAATCCACAAGAAACTTTGTTGGTAATTGATTCCATGATTGGTCAAGACTCGGTTATAACTGCTCAAAACTTCTTAGAAAAAGTGGGATTTGATGGAATTGTTTTAACCAAACTAGATGGTGATGCCAGAGGTGGTGCAGCACTTTCTTTAAGAGAAGTTACTGGCAAACCAGTGATGTTTGCTTCCAATGGTGAAAAGCTTGATGATTTCGATATTTTCTACCCAGAAAGACTTGCTAATCGTTTATTAGACATGGGGGATGTTTTAACTCTTATCGAGCAAGCTGAAAGAGTTTTTGATCAAGGACAAAAAGATCGATTCGAAGCAAAGCTTGCCAGTGGTGAGTCCTTTACCCTTGATGATTTTCTGGAGCAATTGCAATCCATTAAAAAAATGGGTTCCATGTCAAAAATGTTAGGGATGCTGCCAGGAATGCAACAAGCAAAAAAGCAGATTGAAAACTTTGATGATAAAGAAGTAACCAGGATTGAGGCAATTATTCAATCAATGAAACCTGATGAGAGACAAAACCCTAAATCAATTGATGCTGCACGAAAGATAAAAATTGCTCAAGGTGCAGGCTGTGAAGTAAAAGATGTGAATTCATTAATCAATAGATTCTTGGAAGCTCAAAAGATGATGAAAAGAGCTCAAGCAGGTGGATCTATGCCTGGGATGGGTGGTCAAACATTTGTGAAACAAAAACCAAAACAAAAACCTGGCAAAGGTGCTAAACGAAGTGGTAATCCTGCTAAAAGAGCGTTGCAAGAACAAGGAATTAAATTACCTGATGAAAACGAAATGGGATCTGGCTTTAATTTAAGTTAATCCAATAAAATTGAGATTCGTTCGCCTCGCATGATTGCGTTAACTTCGAGATTTGCACCCAGTGATTCCACATATTTTCTTAAAGTGCTCAATTGGATGTCGGGACCGTTTTCGATAGCTGAGACTCGCCTTTGGGAAATTTCCATGATTTCAGCCAATTCTGACTGAGTAAGACGCAATCTAAGTCTCAAATTCTCTAAATCTAGGTCCATTTACCCAGTATATAGAACATATATGTTCTATGGGGTAGGGGTATTTGGGGTGTCTGGGACTATTCTCTGCCAAACTAAGAGTCCCAGGTTTAAAAACCCCTTAGACAGAAAAGAATAATTCGTGGCCGTAAAAATCAAGTTAAAGCGTTTAGGCAAGATCCACCAACCGATGTATCGAGTTGTTGTGGCTGATTCTCGTACCGCACGAAATGGTCGTGCCATTGAAGAAATTGGAATTTACCAACCAAAAGAAGATCCATCAGTAATCAGAATTGATGCAGAAAGAGTTGCTTACTGGTTAGGAGTAGGTGCACAAGCTACTGAACCAGTTGTTGCACTTTTGAAACTAACAGGTGACTGGCAAAAATTTAAGGGTGAAAAAGACACCACCAGCAAAGTTAGAGTTGCTCCACCAAAAGCAGATCATGCTGCTAAATATGAAAAAGCTTTGAAAGAAAACTTGGCTGAAAGAGAAGAAGAAGAAAAGAATCCAAGACCAAAACCAGTGGTAGCAGCCAAAGTTGAAGAACCAAAAGCTGAAGAAGTAGTTGCTGAAGTAAAAGAAGAAGCAGCACCAGTAGCTGAAGAAGTTAAAGCTGAAGAACCAGTTGCCGAAGTTGTTGAAACTCCAGCAGAAGAAGTTCCAGCAGAAGCACCAGCTGCAGAAGAGGCTAAATCAGAATGATTGAAGACGCTTTAGAACATTTGGTTAAAGGAATTGTTGATCACCCATCTGA
>Ga0208719_1000679_pt1 | contig 10618 bp, 21 predicted proteins | sample LakMenEpi30Jul09_FD_150747 | JGI IMG/M metagenome (GOLD analysis project Ga0208719, IMG submission 150747) | Freshwater microbial communities from Lake Mendota, WI - 30JUL2009 deep hole epilimnion (SPAdes) | ecosystem: Environmental > Aquatic > Freshwater > Lake > Epilimnion/Euphotic zone ... | reverse complement strand
CCTCATTTTCAGAATTAACATAGAATATTATATTTGGATATTTTTTAACTTCTTTTGGTTTTAAATTTCCAAATGATTTTGTTAAATATAGTAAAACTGCTCTAACTAATTGTGGTCTATCGATTATTATGTTCATTACAAATTATAAATATAAGATATTTATAAAAATCATGGCAAAAACCGAAAAATCATTAAAGGCTGAGAAGATAATAGAAAAGTTAATCAATATTAATAACATAATAGAGTTTGAAGATACTGATGCGATGGGTCAAGACGTTTTGTATAAGATTACCATAAAATTTGATCCAAAAACAGATATAGACGAGATTGATGATGAGTTTATTGAAAGACATAACAAACTTCAAATGGTTAGTCGTTATGGTCATTTAGAAAGAATTAATTATGGTGTTAAATTTTATGGAACTGTTTATGTTAGAATTGTAAAAATTGAGGAGTTTTATTTGGATGAGAATGAAGAAGAACAAGTAAATACAAATATATATCCTCAAAAAGATGATTTTAATTGGAATCACAAACTTGAAATATTCGATGAATTATTAATAAGATTATATAAATTTTTACCTGATAGTTTATATAACATAGATGTAGAATTAACATTTAATAAAAATGGAGTTTAAAGTTGGAAACGATTATCAGTGGGGTCACTGTCATTTTTTTGCAAGGTATGTCAAAAAGGTATTTGAGAGACTATTGCCCAACAAAGAAATTAAGTTTTATTTGTTATTGGCAAATAGAATTGATGATGAGGGTGAAGTTATTGATGAAGTATTGATACACGCTTATTTGAAAATTGATAACTATTTTATTGATTCCGAAGGTGTGTTTGATCAAAAGGAAACCGAAATACGAGCTATGGAGTGGGGTGATAGAGAAAAAGACCTAACACCAGATGGTTATGACTTTGAAGCTTGGGAAGAGGAGGCTGACGAAATTCCTGAAATTTTCTTTAATAGTTTTTGCTCAACAAAACATTTGCAAGATGATGTTAAACAATTCTTCAACAGACCTGAAATAATGGAATTTGTAAAAACTTTGAAATAAATTTGTTTTTCTCAAAGATTATTATTAGTTTTGTATATTCTTTTCAATATGGAAATACTAAACCAACTCGGAAAATTTATGGGGTCAATAATTAAAGGGTCTTTTTGGTTCGCAGTGTTCATTGTAGTTTTTGCGGTATATTTTATATTGTCAAACTTCATTGAACTTATAATATTTGGATCAACTTGTATGGGATTTTATTTAGTTTATAAAGGTGCTAACCTATATTTTGATTATATTAGAAAAAAACATAATCTTTAATCATATGTCAAACTTAGAGGATTTCAGTTATCTATATTCCAGAATTAAACAAGAAGGATTTCATTATTGCTTCAAACATTATTCTTCTTTTGAAGAAATTGAGGATGAAAAATTTCATAAGTTAAGAAAATCATATCTCAAGGCCGCTAATGAGCTTGAAGCTTATATTAAAGATAAAAGTGATAAGTATTTCATGGGTGATGATTTAAATTTTGATTAATTAAAATGAAAAATAATTTGTTTTTTTTATTCCTTTTTATTCCGTTTATCGGTTTATCACAAATTTGGAAACCGGTGAAAAATAAAATCCAAGCTGAGTATTTTGTTTATCAAACAAAAATAGAAGAACAGGCTCAAATAGTTGGATATAAAGTTAATTCGGAATTGGAATGTACTAAACCTGGAATGATCTTTCTATCTCCAATTTGGTATTCAAAAGGTAAAAAAATATATTTTGTTGATGACATAAATGAAGCCGATATTGTAGTTTTTTGGACTTCAGATAAGGAAAAAGTTAAATGGAAAATCAAAAGTTCAAACAAATGAAAAAATATTTAATATCGTTTATTTTTGTAATATTTACAACATTATCATTTTCGCAGCCCTTATTCCATAAAGCATATAACACCTCAGTTGGAGTTAGAGAAAATTATCAATCAGAAATTACTTGGAAAATTAAAAATGAGAGCACTGCCATTCTTGTTGCTTATAGTCAAAACAAAATAGAAATATTTTCAAACGAAATACATACTTTTAGAATAATCAAAATGATTAATAGTTCAGATACAGAAACTGTTTGGATGTCACTTGATGAAGATGGAATCAAATGTTTTGTAGTAGCAGGAATTTCACAAAACCCTAAAACATTGTATCTTAAAATAGAATATGATGATTTTGTAGTAATATACCTCACCAAAAGTGATTGATTTATGAGAGTTGAGAAACAAATAGAATATTTAGAAAAAGTTTGCAAGAAATATTTCTTAAAAAGACATTCTTTAATAAAAGATATCGTCGTTAATTTCAACACAGATGAGGAGTATTTGCCCGATTTCACCGTAACTTTTAAAGTTGATAAAAAACAATTTTTAGATAGATATTCAGACATAAAAGATAAAGAAATTAAAAAAACCATTAGTATAGTTAAATCAGATAAAAAACCATTTAATATAGAATTAATTTCTGATTTTCCTCCTTTTGATGATATTGAAATTCAAACTTATAAGTTAGCGGATTCAATAGGAATTGAAGGTGAATTTCTTTTTATCAAAGTATTTATGATATGAAAAAGATCCATATAAACAACGATGACAATTACGCAACTCCTCCAGAATTTTATGAGGAACTTAACAGGCGTTTTAACTTTGATTTTGATCCTTGCCCTTATAATGAAGGTGAAATAATTAATGATGGATTAAAAATTGAATGGGGAAGATCTAATTTTGTGAACCCTCCTTATAGTCAAAAATTAAAACAAGCCTTCATTATAAAAGGTATTGAAGAATCTAAAAAAGGAAAAGTTTGCGTTTTTCTAATTCCCGTTTCAACCTCAACGAAATTGTTTCACGAGCATATAAAGCCTAACGCTACTGAAATAACTTTTATAAGAGGTAGAATTAAATTTGGTAAACTTGATCAAAACGGAAACTTTTACTTACCACTAAACAAAGAAGGTAAAACGCAATCAGGGACTAAAGATAGTATGATCGTTGTTTTCGGTGCGTTGGCAAAAGAAAAATAATTTATGATAAAATATGGAGTAAATGTTGATTTGGTAAAAAAGTTAATCGAGAAAATGATTTTTTCTAAAACCGATTTATTTACGGGGGTTGATATTGATTTAGATGATTCAGGACGAGTAATATTCATATACGCAACATTTTATATTAATAATTCAAAATTAGGTAAACACGAAGATAAGTTTCACGAAACTTTAATTAAAAAATACGGAAGCCTTGATGATGTTCCTGATAATGATTATTATTACTTTGACGATTATTTAACGACTGAGATCTTATATGTTCCTTTATACAGAATATTATTTAGAGGTATGGGGTTGTCAAAAAACAAATATAGATTGTCAGTAGAATCTGTAGAATGAAAAAAAAATTTTTTTAAATTAGCGGAACATTTCTAACTGTCAAATATTATTATGGATTCCGATCGGACTACATTGATTACTGAAAAAATTAAACAAGTTCCTAAGTTTTCAGGTTGCTATCTATTCAAGGATAGTAAAGATCAAGTCATTTATGTCGGTATGTCTAAGTATTTACCCAAAAGGGTGAATTCATACTTTCAGAAAAAACACGAGGATCTAAAAACAAGACAGCTGATTGAACGTATATGTGATGTTGATTTTATGATTACCTCATCAGAGCAAGAAGCTCTTTTGATGGAGGAAGAACTTATCAAATTATATAAACCTTTGTTCAATATCAAAGGTAAAGATGACAAGTCACGCAAATGGTCAATTTGTTTTTCTGATGAACCATTTCCTAAATTGGAAGTTGTGAGAAATAAAGATGACCAAAGACCTAGTTTGGATTTTACAAATGGTTTGATTTGTTATGAGATATACAACCTTATTCATGATGCGTTTGAACTTCGTAGCTGTTCTTACGAACTAACTGAAGAAAATATTGAGAACAAAAAATTTAAAGCTTGTTTGGAATACCAAATGCAAAGATGTCTAGCTCCTTGTTTAGGTCTTGCAACCAAGTTTCAATATTTGAACCGAATTGAGCAGGTCAAACGGATATTTGAATTGAACTTTGAAAAGGTGATATCAGACATCAAACGTGTTATGAAATATCATTCTAACAAAATGGAGTTTGAACTTGCGCAAAGACAACTTCATAAACTTAACACTGTATTGGAACTTGAGAAGAAATTGGAAGTAGTTAGATTACGCAAGTATAACAAAAAAGCTTTTGAGATTAAAAAAGAATTAAACCTTGACAGGTTACCTCTTATAATTGAAGCTTTTGATAACTCACACAATCAGGGTGATTCAAATGTTGCAGCTTCTGTTAGATTTGTAAATGATAGACCAAATAAATCTGATTACAGAAAGTATATCATCAAATCATTTGAAGGTGTTAATGATTATGCATCTTTTGAAGAAGTACTTACTCGTAGATTTTCTCGTATATTAAAAGAAAAAACACAATTACCTGATTTAGTTCTTATTGATGGTGGTAAGGGTCAGCTTGGGGTCGCTATCAAGGTGTTTGATAAGTTGAAACTACACGACAAAATTGATTTGATTTCTATTTCCAAAGACGGTAACCACAAGTCATCTCAGATTCACACAAGAGATGGTAAGTCATACAACATTATGTTAAATCATAATTTCAATTTACTGTCAAAAGTACAGGATGAAGTCCATAGATTTGCAATTAAGTTCCACAGAGAGAAGCAATTAAAAAAGTTGATATCTCAATAGGTGTTATAATTTTTTAAAAAAAATAAAAAATTGTTTGTGAGATTAGATATTTATTAGTATATTTGTAAACCAAATAAGGTAACCTATGAAACCGAATTTAACAGGATTTAACTACGAACCTTTCACAAGAGAGGACTTGGTAAAGTTTATGGATGAACTTAAAGAGAGTGGTAAATGCTCTGTCCAAGACCCAAACTTTTACAAACCTTGGAATATGGTTGAGTATGGTACTAAGGAGTACGAACAAGAAGTCAGTAAATATGATCAAGTTTTGAAAGACCGATTACAGAATAAAAAGTTGAGAAGAGGGAAGTAATTTCCTCTTTTTTTTATATTTATAATTATGAGATTTTTAATTAGAAACATATTACATCAATATATTATTGAATCTAAAGAAGATTTGGGGTGGAGAGATGTCCAAACTAAAACAGGTAAAGATTCAAAAATTCATACAAGTGTGTTTTTTACTAAAAAATTCAAATATATAGTTGAGGTTGAGGAATATAATAATCATTTTTATTTGGTATCGTTCTACCCTAAATTAAATAAGGATTGGTATGATAAACAGTATAAGAAAAAAATGTATAGCCAAACTTATTTAGATAAATATTCTTATAGAACAAATGAGAACGTCCCGATTAAGGTTTTAGGTGTTTTAGTTGAACACATATCGGACATAATTAAAAAAGATCCATTAGCGTCATTTGGTTATTTTGGGGCGCCAGATGAAAAAACTGACAGAGATGTGGACATTATAAATACTCAAAGATTTAGGATTTATAATGAAAAAATGTTAAGGAATTTCGGTAATACGCATAAAGTTATTCCAAAACCTGAATTTAGTGGTACCTTAATTATAAATAAAAAAGTAGTTGAAGAATTTCCAGAAATTATTGATTATGGAATAAAAGTCTTACAATCGCATATATAATATAAATTTTTCATAGATAACAAAATAAACATTAAAATATATTTTCACAATGGGAAAATCAAGAAAACCACTCAAACCTAAGGGTAATCGTGGTAATATTTTAAAAAACAAAAAAAGAATAGAAAAAAATAATCAAGTTTTAGCCAATTTGAAAAAGAATCAATAATGAATCTAATCACAACAGTTAAAATATTGATTAATGAAGAACTTACCGATCAGTTAAGAAGAAGAATTGATTTTGAAGTGTTCGAAAAATCATTTGAAAAATCTTTAGATATCCAATTAACTAGGTTTATCAAATTTAAAGATGTTTGGAACATGTTTGATGTAAATAAGTTTAAACATCAAGTGCTTTCTCAAATGATCGATGAGATATTTGATAAAGTAGCTTCAAGATATGAAGAAGGAAGTGATTTACATAGATTATATTATGACCTGTGGGATTTTATAGATAATTTCTATTCAAGAAGAATTTCAAAAGCTTATTACAATATTGAAAAACAAATTAATGAGTCAATAGTAAAAGAGGAAACCTCACCACCTATTTTGTTAAGAAGAATAACATTTAGAAAAGATAAAAGAATATTATCATATTAATTGCGGGAATTAAAAAAATGAATGTAATAGAGATATATGTAAAAAGAGTAGAATCTGTTTTAAATAGATTTTTATCAAAAAAATACGATTGGTTTGACCGTATAATACTTAAAGGAATAGGTTATGAACCAGGACCTAGAGGACATGTGGCTTTTGAAGGTACTATATTTGTGGATCCAACTTGGTTATATAAACAATGGAGAGAATATCATTACGAAACTCCGTTTCCTGATTTAAAAGATCAAGATTTGGATATTAGTTTTGGCGATTTTATTGGTGGTAATTTTTCAAAAAAATTAAAGGATGAATTCATTATGATTTTTACAACAGTTACTTTAGTTCCGAGGCCGAATTATATAAGTTGGAGTTGGATAAACGTTGAAACTGTAGAAAAACAAAATGAAGATGATAGTGAAAATGATTTGAGGGAGAATATTAAAAAAACATTAAAAGAAGAATTAGATCCAACTATCAAATTAAGACGATTATTACATAATATTGATAATGAATTAGAATATCAAGTAAGACATTATTATAAACCTCATCATTTATGTTATTATAAATCAGCGAAAGAATTTTTTAACGTTGTTTTCCACGCAGTAATTGAACATTCTTATTATGATTATTTTTCAGATATGGATGATTTATCAAAAGAGTGGAGGATGATTTATGATATGATGCATGATTACATAAAAGAAAAATATGGAAAGAGACTTGAAGATTATTATCATATTAATTGCGGAGATTAGAAGATGAACCTACAAGAACAAATATCAAGAATTCAATCAATGATGGGATTAATTAATGAGACGGATATTTCTGCTTATATCAGAAGAAGGGCGAACATAGACGATGAAAAAATTTTGAATAATTTAAAAAAAAATGTATTAAATCAAATATCATCTAAAGATGTTAATTATATTATATATAAATCAATACGATCTGAATCCTTTGAAATAATTGATAACTTACCTAATGAATTTTTAGGTGATGCCGATAAATTATATTCGAATGTCGTAAATATGTTAAAAACCAAATTCCATTCAGAATTAGTGGATTTTTACAATGAAATGACCAAATTTCCAGACGATGATGGAACTTATTGTTTTATAAAACATAGTGAGAGATATGGAGGATTACAAAGTAGGGGATTTTCAGAATGTGTTAAAGGTTGGTATTTGTTCTTACAAAAGTATGGAAGTTGGTTTGGCGATTTAGATTGGAATGAAGTTAAACAAAAAATGGATGAAAAACCAAATGAGAAGATTTTAATAAAAAAACCATTAGAAAATCATATATATCATTATTATTTTTCGGTTATAAAAATATGAAAGAAAAGTTAGAAAATATCACAAAAAAGATCGGTCTTGTTAAAATGATCAAGATGATGGGTGGTTTTGGATCCTTCCAAGAAAAAGTTGGAGATTTTAACTTTCTAAGTGATTATGAGATCATTACCGCAATTAGAGATTGTTATGATATTTGCGGCGCTATGGCCACATTTGAATTAGATATTAATCCTATACTTAGATTTGTTAGAGATGGAGAAACACATCAAATTGAATTTTTCGGTGTTAGAGGTGTTACTGTACAAGTTATTTCATACTTAGGAAAATATGAAGGTGAGTATCAAGTTCATTACGAAAATCTCAAAAGAAATGAATTAATTTTCATATTATATTCATATTTGGATTATATGGATTATCATGATTTGATATGAAAGGAAAACTTAATCAAACAAAAGAAGGATGGTTCGTTAATGATGAATCAAAAACCTATCCGTTACATCCAAAAACTCAAAAAAGTTTTGACAACTTATCAGGAAGTATAAGTGGTTTTTTTGGAAACAATGAAGAAGTTGAATACCAATTAGTTAGAGAATATATTGATACTCACACTAATCAGGTTCAAACTTTTGCTATGTTAGTATAAAATAATTTGTATTTTTAATTTAAAGTTATTACTTTTGTATCATTATGAAAAAAGCTATTTTCAAATTTAATGGAGGTATCGGAGCGTTGTTATGTTCAAATTGTTCGGTTATTATGAAAGTTGGTCATCAATTTACTAAATTGGAAAGGTTAGCAATGATGGGTAAAAAAAAACTTGAGCCACAATATTGTGAGAAATGTTTATCTGAAAAAAAGGTCAAAGATTATGATAAATAGAGAATTTGTTCCGTACCAACAAGCTTTTGAGCTAAAAGAATTAGGATTTAATTTTTGGAAAGATGGTAATAGAATAGTTGCAAAAAACATAATAAACGTTAGTTTCAAATGATAAAACATATATTAACACTAATATTAGTAATTTGTTCATTTTTTTCTCATTCTGACAACATCATAAGATTAAAAATTGAAGGAGGAACTGGCGCCGATGAAACTGTAATATATTTTGATTCGAATGCGACCGACAATTATGATCGAGATTTAGATGCGGTTAAAATGACATCAGCATCATCTCCTAACATATATTCTTTATCGGACGACAGTGTTGATTTGTCAATTAATGTTTTAGGTAAGTTTATTAAAGATAAATCAGTTCCATTAGTTTTCGATATTAAAACGAACGGACTTTATATCATTAGTTTAACGGAATTCAAACAAGCAGATACAACAACTATGGTCTATTTAGAGGATAGACTCCAAAATAAATTTTACAATTTAATATCAATTACAAAATTCAATTTTATTTTAGAAAAATCCAAAATACAAAATAGGTTTTTCATTCATTTCAAATTACCTTTAAGAATAACTTCAATTGATGAGACTTGTAATCAGAACGATGGAAAAATCATAATTGTTAATCCATCTGAAAGTTTTTGGTCTGCTAAACTTTTTTATTCAAATGGAATGACATTGGTTCAAAGCAAGGATACAATATTAGGTGAATTTGAATTTAATAACTTAGATGGAAAAACTTATAGTTTAATTCTAGTTAAACCTTCAGATCCATACACACAAGTTTTATCAATCACCGTTGACTCAGCAATTACTATAAATCCTAATTTTAATGGAAATGAAAAAGTATTAACAGGGCAGTTAATTAGATTTGAAGCGGAACAATATAATAAAAATTTTAAGTATGAGTGGGATATGGGAGATGGATATGTCTATAGTGACACATCATTTGTAGAACACATTTATTTAGACCCTGCAATTTACATAGTTAGATTGACCATAATTTACGGATCGTGTTCCGACCATACAGAAAATGAAGTAGTTGTTTTAAAAGATAATATTACTACGACATATGATAGTAAAAACATTTTGAATATTTATCCTAATCCTACAAAAAATCACATAACATTCAATTTTGATAAATCATACAGAGATATTGAAATAATTGATTTATATGGGAAAAAACAAACAAATTTTCAAATTTTGGAAAATTCTAATAAAACAATTAAATTAGATGTGAGTAAATTAGATGAAGGACTATATTTTATATCGGTCTTAAATTTTGATTTATCAATAAAAAAAATAAAATTACTCAAATCAAATTAATATTGAGTAAAAACAAAAAGAATTTTGGGGTGGATTTTTTAAATCTGAATATTTATATATAAACTAAAAACAATGGGTGAAGATATTAGAAAAATGATTGATAAAGTGAAAAACTTTAAACAGTTTGTGAATGAGAATATTGAACGAACTTCATATAAAGGATATAATATTGGTGATGTTATTGATGGTAGTAAATTAGATGATTTATCTGGTAATTTAGTTGGAAACGATGAGAATAAATATATTTTAGTACAACAAGATTTATCAAAATTCCCATACACAAGACAAGATTTAATTGATTTAGACACAGAATATGCTGATGAAGAAATATGGAGATTGGAAAGTATGAAAGATAATTTTAATAAGACACCACCAATACCACAAGAAGGTGATGGTATGCACCGAATAATAGCAGCAAAAGAACTTGGTTATAAAACAATTTTGATGTGGAAAAAGATTTAAAAGTGCGTTGGGAAAATTCTTTTTGTTTTTCATCACAAATGTTAAATCGAAGAACAAAACTAAGGCATGGAGCATAACGTATTGGCGGTTGGCGCAGTGCGAATTATTAACGAAAAACTTAAATTGAAATACAATGTATAGAGAAAACCCAGAAGAAGCAGATGATAGACAATACTACGATTATCATTTGGACAGAAACGGAAGCTCATTAGAAGCAGAAAACCAAGCATTGCGCCAACCGCTTGTTATAGGTTCGGTTTGCACTTGCACAAAGTTTCGTGAAACGCCTATGATTAATGGTAAGCACATCTGCTCAATTTGTAACAAACCGATTGTGCAAACTGACCTATA
>Ga0208719_1000677_pt1 | contig 10628 bp, 9 predicted proteins | sample LakMenEpi30Jul09_FD_150747 | JGI IMG/M metagenome (GOLD analysis project Ga0208719, IMG submission 150747) | Freshwater microbial communities from Lake Mendota, WI - 30JUL2009 deep hole epilimnion (SPAdes) | ecosystem: Environmental > Aquatic > Freshwater > Lake > Epilimnion/Euphotic zone ... | reverse complement strand
GCCTTCTTCTTGTTCTCTGCAAGAAATGCTTCGCCCTTTGCCTTTGCAGCTTCGCCCTTCTTTGCGTTCTCTGCTTGCATGCGAGCCATTGTCTCTTGCTGGAGCTTCATCATTGCTGCTTGAAGCGCTTCGTCGCTGAGAAGGGGCTTGCCTGCCATCATATCGCGCAGACCAGCAAGAAGCTGATCAACGTTGAGGTCGAGACCTTGATCGACGAGGGACTTACCGATTTGCTGACCAACGGCGTAGCTCGTTGTGTCCTTTGCTGTTGTTGGTTTCACGCTGTTAACCTGTTGTTGTGCTGTTGCTGTCGATGTCAGCGCCACGCTGACGATCACGCTAGCTGCGAGGATGAGAAGTGTGCGCATACGTTGGTGCTACCTGAATGAAATGATTGTTGATTACTTCTTGATGCCAAGGAGTTCGACTTCAAACACGAGGACGCTGCCTGGTGGGATGCGGTCGCTGCCTTGTGGACCATAGGCGAGTTCGTTCGGGAGGTATGCCTTGAACTTCGAACCTTCTGGCATGAGTTGCAGAAGCTCCGAGAATCCCGGAATCACACCACCAACAGGAAACTCTGCTGGCTGACCACGCTGGACTGAGCTATCGAAGACCTTGCCATCGATGAGCATACCAGTGTAGTGCACAACAACCGTCTGTGACGCTGTTGGACGTGGTCCATTGCCTTGCTTGATCACTTCGTACTGCAAGCCAGAAGCAGTTGTTGTAACGCCTGCCTTTGTCTTGTTCTTCGCGAGGAAGTCATTGCCAATCTTACGAATCGAATCAGCACCCTTTGCCATTTCGGCCTGCTTCTTCTGCTCGTTTTCTTGCATCTTCTTCATTGCCTTCTCTTGCACAGACATCAGCACCTTCTGAACGACTGAGTCCGGGAAGAGTGGCTTCTCGCCGATGGCATCTTGAATGCCGGCGATGAATGCACGTGAGTCGACCTCGATGCCTTGCTCGCGGAACGACTTGCCAATCTGCAAACCGATGGCGTAGCTCGTTGAGTCGCCATTCGACTCAGCTGTGACGCCGTTGATTTCTGGAATCTGGTTGGAGCAACCTGCAAGTACTGCGGCAGCCACCACGGTGGTCAGGATGACCTTCATTGTGAATCCTTGGATTTGAAATGGACGGCAAAGATACGGTGTATTATGCCTCCGTCGGCGGCACCCAGAGGTGCTGGCGCATATCTACGGCCTCGCCCTGGAACTGGATATCCTCGGCCTGGAGGCGCTCCCGCATCACGTGGGGGGTCTCGAAATGCATTTTCCCCGACAGCTCACCCAGACGGTTCACAACGCGGTGACAGGGGATATCGATACGGTCGCTATGCGCTACGGCGTTGAGTGCCCACCCCACGAGTCGCGCCCCGCCGCGGGATCCAATCGCCGCGGCGATGTGGCCGTAGGTTGTGACCTTCCCCCGTGGGATTGCACGGACGATGTCGTAGATGCGCTCGTAGATGTCAGAAGCCATCCCGCAAAATAGTTTCTGCATGCCGGGTAAGTATAGTCCCCGGCATACGTGCGAGGGCGTAGGCCCACCTGCGGTGGTCTAAGCCGTTATGCAGGGGGAACTTATGTCGAAAAGGGGGCGTGGTGCTTGGTGGTTGTATGCCGGGGACTATACTTACCCGGCATTCAACATGCGTAGCTTCGCAGCTATGCATCGACGAATAGAACTCGCCCTGCGTCCATCTCAAGCTGCCGATCCCGCCACTGTTCAACGGATGGTGGCCGCGGAGCTTGGTTGTTCTGATGATGCACTCACGTCGGTTCGTCCGGTTCGACGGTCGATCGATGCTCGCTCACGATTTCCTGTGGTGCGACTTGTCGTAGATGCGTTCGTCAACGAAGAGCCGCCAGTGGTAACTCGCGAGGTCGACCGCTGCCTTGGTGCCGACCCTCGGAAACGTGTTGTCATCGTGGGCGCGGGTCCGGCCGGATACTTCGCAGCCCTCGAACTTCTTACGCATGGTATCACGCCAATCATCCTCGACCGCGGCAAGGATGTCCGCGCACGCCGTCGTGACCTGCGCGCGATTCAACAGGATGGCGTGGTCAACCCACATTCGAACTACTGCTTTGGCGAGGGAGGTGCTGGCACCTATAGTGATGGCAAGCTGTATACGCGCTCACACAAGCGGGGAAGTATTGCAAGCGTGTTGCAATTGCTGGTCGATCATGGTGCAACACCAGACATCTTGGTCGATACGCACCCACACATTGGGTCGAACAAGCTGTGGGCCGTAGTCCAAGCGATACGCGAGACGATTCTGCGCTTGGGCGGCGAGGTACACTTTGATGCGCATGTCACGGGCTTCGCGATGCACACGTCGCCGGAACGTCGCGTTGCTGGTGTGATATGTGCGAACGGCACGGAAGTGCTGGGCGACGCTGTGATCTTGGCAACAGGACACAGTGCACGTGACGTGATTGATATGTGCGTTGAGCACGACGTTGCGATCGAGGCAAAGCCGTTCGCACTGGGTGTACGCATTGAGCATGCACAAGCACTTGTTGACGAGATCCAGTATCACCAGTCGCCACGCGATCCGCATCTTCCAGCTTCATCCTACAAGTTGGTGTGTCAGTCAAACGGACGTGGTGTGTTCTCGTTCTGTATGTGTCCGGGCGGTTTGATTGTTCCGGCCGCAACCTCACCAGGAGAGATCGTTGTCAACGGTATGTCGATGTCGCGACGTGACTCGCCGTTTGCGAACTCCGGCACGGTGGTGGCAGTCGAGGAAGACGATTGGCAGGAATTCACACAACATGGCGCACGTGCAGCGCTGGAGTATCAAGCATCCGTAGAACGTGCAGCGTTTGCCGCAATAGGTGATGGTTCGCAGCGTGCACCAGCACAACGTTTGGTCGACTACCTCGACGGTCGCGTGTCGGCAACGATCCCGCGTACGTCCTACATCCCGGGTCACTCGAGTGTCGATCTGCGTGCGATTCTTCCAGCACCAGTTGATGCGCGACTTCGTGCAGCGATCGTTGAGTTCGGACGGATGATGCCGGGCTATCTCACGAACGAGGCGGTCATGGTGGGCGTTGAATCGCGCACGTCATCGCCAGTGCGTATACCTCGCGATACAGCAACGCGCGAGCACACGCATGTGCGCGGACTCTTCCCGTGCGGCGAGGGTGCTGGATATGCTGGTGGTATTGTGAGTGCAGCGCTCGACGGACAGAATGTTGCAACGTCGATCGCCCAGCACGTGTTTAGGCAATCGTAGCCAAGATGCGTTCGGCAGCAAGTCTGCCTGTTTCCGCAGCGCCATTCATATAGCCCTTGTGCTGCAAGCTGCAGTGCTCGCCAGCAAAGTGCAGGTTGCCAACAGACGCGCCTTCTACTCCATAGAAGTCTGTCCATTGTCCTGGACCATACGCAGAGTACGATGCCTTGATGTAGGGCTGTGTTGGCCAATGCATGCGCTCGATGCGCGTTGGCGTGTTGCCCGCACTGAATGGCCACACGGTATTGAGGTGTTGCATCATCATCGCGCCAGCTTCCTTGTTGGACATGCCGTTGATCACACGACTCATGCTACCGCCGTAGAACATCGTGAGTCCGGCGCCCTTGACGTCCTGCATGTAGGAGTTCTCCCACACGAGCTGCAGCGGCAGGTCGGTCAGAATTGTTCCACTTTGTTCGTTGTTGTTCCAAAACGCGTCGTCAAATCCCATCAAGAGTTTTCCGTTGGTGCCATAGCGTAGCTCGTTGATCACGCGACGCTTGATCTCCGGAAGTTCGATGTTAAGCGAAACGTTGCGCAGCATTGTAAACGGCAGTGCAAGCACTACGTGGTCTGCTGCGATGTGTACGGCATCAATGCCATGTTGGAATGCGATGACGAATTGTTCGCCGTTATGCGACACATCAGTGAGTACGTGGTTGGTATGCGTCGATCCTTGCACAGCAGACGCAAGAGCGTTGGTGATGCGTTGTACACCGCCGCGCACAACGAAGCGCTCGTCGCTCGCACCGAATGGTTTGAATTCGCCATCCGATGTATCCGTACTGACCATTGTGATCAGGTTGAGCGCGCTCTGCTCACCGAGCTCAAGTCCGTTTTCTGTGACGAAGGCAATCTCCAGCATTGACCGTAGCCAACCTTCGATGCCGAGTCCAGCGAAGTATGATTCCAACGAGAGTAGGTCGAGCGAACGTGCCGGACTTGTCCGCAGGTCCGCAAGCGATGGCGGAAGCTTCTCGGCATCTGCAGCGATACGCGCAAGGAATGGCTCAACGGCAGCTACGATGTCGTCCATCGTATAGGCACGACCATGGAAGTAGTACGTGTCGTTGTCCTGAAACCGCATCGACTGAGTATCGATGAGTTCTACGCCAAGGGAGTTCGCAAGGGAAAGCATGTCGCCGTGGCCACTGTCGATGAACTCACCACCAAGTTCGGTCCATGCTCCGTTGATCAACAGATTGTTCGCTGTGAGACACCTTCCACCAAGACGCTTTGAAGCTTCGAAGAGCGCCACGTCTACGTTCGCCTTCTTCAGCAGCCACGCCGCGTGGAGTCCGGCCAGGCCTGCACCAACAACGGCAACACGCACACTACGATCAATGCGAACAGATGGTGCCTTCGTGCAGCTCTGCAGAATTGATGGAGTAGCCGCAGCTGCAGCAGCAAGTGCAGATGTCTGAAGGAACGACCGTCGGGATGGATTATGCTGAGCGGCTGCTTGCGCAATCGCACGGCGAACAAGATGCATGAGTGGTGTACGGGCCATGCCGCAAAGATACTGGGCAGGCAGGCTGTGTCGACTGCGTTACTTGCGCAGAATGCGGAACACCGTTCGTCGATTCTTCGCCTGATTCTCTGGCGAGTCGTTCGGGACGACCGGCATGCTAAAGCCGTACCCCTTTGTTCGCAAGCGCGTGGCGTCGATGCCTCGTGCAACGAGTGCCGACTTTACAGCTTCGGCGCGGGCGTTGGAGAGACGCAGGTTGAATTCCTCACCGCCGATGTTGTCGGTGTGACCCTGCACTTCGAGTACGACGCGCTCAAATCGCTCCAACGCATCGGCAAGCTCGTCCAGAATGTAGAACGATGTGGAGTCGATGATGCTCTGGTTGAAGGCGAACAAGATTGGCTTCGAGAACTCATCACGAATATCTGGCGGCACGAGTGGTGACTTGTCGTACTGTCCGCGCGCAATCAGGGTGTCCCGACCTGGCAGTTGCACCGTGAGATCGGCTACGTGCAGACCCTCGTACCGTGGCGGCGTGTAGGTAACCAAGTAGTAGTTGCGCAAGCTGCGATAGATGTCCATGAAGATCGCGAGCAAGTCCTTCTTTGTGTACGCACGGTAGTACTTGCCGCCCGTATAGAGCGAGAGATCTTGCAGCGGCTCGTCCTGCGCATAGCCGAAGCCCACGCAGTAGATGGAAATGTTGTGCTTGGTTGCATACTCAAAGATGTCGCCAACCTTTGCTGTCGAAAGGTTCTCGTCGCCATCAGCAAACACAACGCACACCTTTGGTTGATCAAGTGGCACACGCTCGAGCGTCTTCAACGTCTTCAGAATTCCGTCGTACGTAGCAGTGAACAAGCCTTGCGACATTGTACGGTAGTCGCGAAACGCACGAAACATCGCAGACGTATCGGAGGTGAGTGGAAACACCGTGCGAATGTCCTTGTGATACGCTGTCAGCGATATGTTGTCGAACGACCGCTTCAACCCGATGAAGATCTCGGTGCCATAATCGATGGTTTCCTTCACGCCCTTCATCGATCCTGAGCAATCGATGGCGAGTGCGATGTTGGCCGGAACAGAGTCGGCCTCGCCATACTCGCGCACACGGTAGTCCGTGATTGGCACATGCTTTTGCTTGCGGCGCGAACCAAGATGCTCGACGAGTTGTGGGAAGTAATCGGGAGCAGAATCACGCTTGTACGGATACGCCATGTGTGTGACCACGTAGCCCGTGGTATCGAGCACGCGAACGAACAATCGAATCGAATCGGGGTAGGCGTAGTGCTCTACTTTCCACACATCGGTGCGGACGTTGCGTACATCTACAGAGTCGACGTGGCGTGTGCCAACGAACCGGAGTTCAACGGTCTTCTCGCCCTCGCTCCGCAGATCGAAGTTTTGTTGGAGCTTGCGGGGTCCGCCACAGGATACACAGACCACAGCAAGGATGATCCACCGGAGGACGTTCATGAGGGGAGCTTACTTGCGATGACCAAGCCCGACGTTGACGTTTACGCCCTCACGTCCGAAGTCCTTAAGTACCTTCTGAAGACTGATGAGCGTGGTGTCGAGCTTGCCGAACAACGTTTTGTCGTACATCAACGCATTGATCAGGCTTTTATTTGTGCGGATGTCGTTGACCATGCCGCTAACGCGCGTTGTGAGCGTGTCCACGTTGGCTAGTGCACCATCAGCTTTCGAGAGCGTGCCTTCGAGGTTCTTCACAACTGTTTCTGTACGAGCGATGATCCGCGATACGGCGGGCTCGTTGCGATGCACGCTTTCGCGAAGTTCCGACGTAAGCGTCTTAAGATCTTGGATCGTCGAAGTCAGTGTGCCACGATTGTTCTGCATGAACACGCGCAGATCGGTGAGTGCAAGCGCACCGTCGCTGGCCATTGTCTTGATGTTCGCAACCACCGAGCCGTCGCGCAACAAGTCGCTCGCAGCCATACTAATGGTGTCGAGACGCTTGATCAGACCCGTAATGTCGCCACTGGCATCACCTAACACGCCAACGAGTGTTCCAATGTCGGCCGATACACGACCAGGGATTTCTGCGCTTGGGTTGAATGGCGAAGTAGCAGTGCCTGGTGTGATCTCCAGCTTCTTACCACCGGTGATCTCCAGAATTGATACGAGCGCGTTGGCATCAGACTTGAGGTCGGAGATGTCATCGAGCGTCGCCGTCACGAGCACGCCTCCGTTGTCGTTCTGCACCTGTGTTACCGTTCCTCTGCGAACACCCAGGACCACGACCGGACTGCCGGCGTCGATGCCACCTGATGCCGGGAGCCGAACAGCTACAGACTTTTGTGTTGGACTAAAGCTGATACCCTTGCCAAGCATGATGCCGATCACCAGGAGGGCGATAGAAATCACACTTACGATGCCTACTCGAATTTCCGTGCTACGCGAAACGTCCAAAAGTCAAATCTCCGATTGAGGGTCAGAACGGTATGTCGTCTGATGATGGTGATGATGCGTGATGCTCGTCCTCACTGCCATTGCCTGGCATATCAGGACGCTTTGCGTCGAGCAACAACAGATTGTCCGCAACGATTTCAGTAACGTATCGCTTGTTGCCGTCACGGTCGTCAAACGAGCGCGATTGAATCTTGCCCTCGACATACACGCGTGTGCCGCGTCTGATGAGTTTTTCAACGACATCAGCAAGGCCCCGCCATGCTACAACTGTATGCCAGTCGGTGTGTTCTTGCACAGCGCCGTCTTTGTCCTTCCACGTTTCAGACGTGGCGAGACGGAAATGCGCAACCTTGACACCGCTCGGCGTGAAGTTGACGTCAGGATCTTTCCCGACATTACCGATGAGCATCGCTTTGTTGAGAGTACGCGACATACGTCACCTATGGAATTGTTCCAACGAATCGTTCCGGACTACGCGTCGTTGCTGGCTCGAATATACCACGCCACGTCGCGCCATCCGCAACATGTCGTGCTATCTGTCGATGAAAACGTGACGCGTTACTGAATGATAGGCAAGAGTTGAGGTCGACATGGAGCAGCATCACCGTCGAACCCGGCGATGTTGAACATCATTCCATATGTGCCGTCTACAACGGTGTCGGGCACGTAGATAAACTCCGTGATGGTGCAGGTTTCCCGTGGTGCTGCGGGCCACTGCCAGAAAGTCCAATGCGCTGGGAGTTGACCGGCGCTCTCCTCTCGGTCGACCGACGGGAGGTCGATCATGAGATGGCGCACGCCGCGGTCAACGATGAGCTGCATGGCTTCGGGCTGCACGTATGGTGGGTTCGTGCCAGACCATTGACGGAGTCGCTTGGTGTCGTCGTTGGGGGTAGTGCGGATCACGAGCGTCGTGCATCCGGAGTCGGACCAGGCCTGCTCGAGCGCCTGGCGTGTGACGACGCGGTCGCCATGAATCTCGGTGAGCGCTACGGTTACGAGTTGGGCTGCATCAACGAGATCTGTCATGCACTGTGGCAACCGATAACGTTGCCCAGCTACATGTCCGATGCACTCTGTGTGCGTTCCATTGCCATGCGGGGCAAAGGTGATGATGTCGCAGCGCACGGGTCCGCCCTCTTCAATGCTGGCAACGAACGAACCATTGCGATACGGAACGAATGTTGCGCGGGGCAGGAAGAATGCGTTCACTTGCTCGTTAGGCGTGATGTGCAGCGAGATATCGATGGGTTTCGATACATCGACCGTGATCGGCGTCGTGCCGGCAACGAGCGTGAGTGTAAGGGCGGACATGTGCGAAGTTACAACGTGGATCTACAGCAACCCGTAGTCGTCGATCTTGCGATACAACGTACGCTCACTGAGCCCGAGCAGTTTTGCAGCCTCCCGACGGTTTCCCTGGGTGCGGCGTAGCGCTGTTTCGATGGCTCGACGTTCCAAGCTGGCCAGCTGCAAATCGTCAATCGGCACGTCGGTAGGGGGCGCAACAGACGCAGGACGGATGTCTGTTGGTGATGGTTCCTGAAGGTCGACCGACATGCTGAGAAGGTGGCGCAGTACCGACTTCATCTCGGCGACGTCAGCAGAGAGTTGCAACAGCGTGCGATAGAGCATGGCCATGTCGGCATCCATTGCTGGCGCCGAACGTGGTGTGTCGTTTACGCGAACAAGTGCCGTGGTCAACGGCGAATCGAATTCTTCGGTGGGCTGCGGCAGATAGCGATCAAGCATCTCGCGGGTGATGCGAGCCCCTTGCTCAAGCGTGACTACAGTTTCGATGATGTTGCGGAGTTCGCGCACGTTGCCTGGCCACGAGAGCGTTGCAAGATGCTGCAACGCAGCTGGTTCGATGCCGTGATACTCAACGGTGATCTTGTCGGCGGTACGTTGCGCGAAATGCTCAACCAGCACGGGTACGTCTTCGATGTGCTGACGTAACGGTGGCAGGTGAATGTTGACGCTGTTGAGACGGAAGAACAGATCCTGACGGAAGCGACCTTGACGTACTTCGTATGCGAGGTCACGATTTGTTGCTGCAACAATCCGTACATCAACCTTGTGCACGTCCGATGAACCAAGTCGTGAAAACTCGCCCGATTCGAGAATGCGCAGCAACTTCACCTGTGTACCAACGGGCATCTCGCCAATCTCGTCGAGGAAGATGGTGCCGCGATGCGCTGATTCAAAGAACCCTTTGCGTTGTTCAACCGATCCAGTGAAGGCACCTTTCTCAGCGCCGAACAATTCACTCTCGAGCAATGTCTCTGGGATAGCGCCGCAGTTGACACTCACAAAGGGATAGCGCTTGCGTCCGCTGAGCTCGTGGACGGCGTTTGCGAATACTTCCTTGCCGGTGCCAGTCTCTCCTGTGATGAGCACGGAGAGATCTGTTGGTGCAACCTGCAACAACCGCGAGAGCGCCTGCACCATGAGTGGTGACTCGCCGATGAGGCCGAAGCGTGTTGCGAGTTGTCGGAGGAGTTGACGTGAGACGGTTGACATGGGTTACTTCTTCGTGGTCCATTCGGCCCATCCACCTGTGTAGATGAAGATCGGACCGTACGCAAATCGTTTGAGAACATCGGCGACGTGGTGCGAAAGCTCGCACTCGCCACCGTCGCAGTAGATAAGGATCACGCGATCCTTTGGAACCGATTGCAACATATCGGGAATACGTGCTTCGGCCTCGCCACCGTAAAAGTTTACCGCATTGGCGATGTGACCTTCCGCATACTTCTCAGCGCCACGTGCATCGATCAAGTAGTACGGTCCTGCCGTAAGGAAGGCCTTGAATTGCGCGTAGGTGATTTCGCGAACAACACCTGGTGCAGGAACAAACTTGGGCTGCTCTGGAGTAGACTGCTGCACTTGCTGCGCAGACTGCGGCGTCTGACCCACAGGTTGCATGGTAGCTGGAGCTGTCTGTTCAGCAGATGGTGTAGGTTGCGCTGGTGCCGTGGTTGGTGTCTGCGGAGTGGGTGCGAGGTACTTGTTGATCTCCGACGAGTCGAGCGTGATGCGCTCGTAGTCCTTCTTGATCCACGGAATGGATTTAGGATTCATCGCATTGAACGTGATGGCAAGTCCAAGCGCACATGCAACGATGAGTCCTGCATCGCGCACGATGCCACTCTTCGGTGATGCGTGTGATCGCTCCGTGCCACTATTCATGCGTCCGAGTGGTTCGCCACCGAGCAGATGGAAGTGAATGTGCGGCACGGTCTGACCCGCATCGACATTCGTGTTCGTTACCACGCGATAGCCAGATGCATCGATGCCGAACTTGCGTGCAAGATCGCGTGCTACGATGAAGACCTTGCCGATGAGCTCAGCGTCTGGACCTGTCACTGCGTCGACACTTGCGATAACGCGCTTGGGGATGATGAGTACATGTATCTGCGCACTGGGCGCGATATCACGAATCGCAATGATCTCGTCGTCTTCATACTC
>Ga0208719_1000673_pt1 | contig 10676 bp, 8 predicted proteins | sample LakMenEpi30Jul09_FD_150747 | JGI IMG/M metagenome (GOLD analysis project Ga0208719, IMG submission 150747) | Freshwater microbial communities from Lake Mendota, WI - 30JUL2009 deep hole epilimnion (SPAdes) | ecosystem: Environmental > Aquatic > Freshwater > Lake > Epilimnion/Euphotic zone ... | reverse complement strand
CTGGCATCTGGGCGTGAGCCGTGCCCGGCTCTATCAGCTCCGGAGCGCTTTCCTGAGGCTGCGCGACGGCTACGAGCCGATGGCCAGTGGTGGCGACCGGCGCGGCGACCGGCCACCGGAGAGCAAAACCTTTCTGGAGGAGTTCCTGCCGCTCCAGAACCCGCCCAACTACCAGTTGGTCGCCGACGAACTCGATCGGCTCTGTGGCGTGGTCAGCGCCCGCTCATCGGTTGGGGCCCACGTCAAGGCACACTACGCCCAACTCGTGCCCACCCCACAGCGCAAGCCTCGCGTCCACCGGCGCTTCCGCCGCGCGCGCATCGGCGAATTGCCAGCGTCCTCCGGCGCTGCCCTTCGGGCAACTGCTCCGCCCTTTGGCTATCTCGCTTCGTTCCCTCCGCCGCGTGAACAACGACCACCCCATCGACTTCGAAGGCCAAAACTTCGAAATCTCCGCGACCCTCCGCAAGTCCGTCACCCTCCTCCACCATCCCAATCTCCGCTTTTGGGTTCTCGAACATCCTCCAATGGACATCTGGCCCCCCCCCATTCTCGCCGATTTTATCCTAAATCCGGCGAAGGGAGGAGCGGATGTCGCGCAAAGGCGCAGAGACGCAAAGGGATGCGCATTGGTTCACACTCACCCGGCGGGTGAATGCCTGCTTGTCTGCATCTGCTTCTTCTTTGCGCTTTTGCGTCCTTTGCGCGACATCCCATCGCCGGATTTAGGTTTATTCTGTAATCACTGTCTGGTTTTGCTCCGGCAAGAAATCCAGTTTTGAACCGTCGCCGAAAAAAAAGAAATTTCAAATTGACTGGCGGGGTGCTTTTTGAGAATTCTTTTCAAAACGGTGCTGGTCTTTCAAATCAGTCTGGTGCCCAGAAACGAAAGACATCATCGCCCTTCGGAGGAAAATACTATCAGAACAATCATCACGAATTTCATTCAGTTGAAAGCGCAGACCGCCAGTAACGAGGTTCTGATCGCGTTGGGGTTGGTGTACGCCGTTCTGCTAGTCCTTACGATGGTCAGCATCATCTCCCGGAATAGCGCGCCATCCGTCAAAGTTGTCTGGTGCGCTCTTGCTGTTCTTTTTCCCGCCGTGGGAATCGCCGTTTATTGCGTGCGCTGCATCGCGACTGTTGACAAAGAAGCTCTCCAACGCTTGAAGTCGGGGCCAAAATATGCGCCAGACCAGCCGTTCACGTAGACATGGAAGACCTCGGTGAACGCAAACCTTCGGCTTCGTGGCGTAATGACCGCCCGGCTGTTGGCAGTATCCTCAACTCAGAAAACAAACAAAATTATGGACAAAAATCCAAGTAATCTGGCACCGTTAGGGCGGACCATTCTTCGCGGCACTTGCAGGCACAGTGGAGATTCGCCGGTTGCCGGCAGATATCGCTGCGACGGTCGTCTCTCGAATTTTTATTCAGAAATGCCAGTCCGTTCTTCTGGAGAACGTGTCACGCGGCCAGCGAGTCCCTTATCAGCCACCATGGAACCTGCTCAGTCACGGCACATCCTCCGCAGGTGCCATTCCTCCGTGGATTGGCTTGCTCTCGCATGCCGTGTCATCGCGATTGGCGGGTTTTCATGGGCGACGCATTCCGCTTCTCAAGGCCTCGAAGGTCAGAAACCGCGGGAGCTTTTTGCCACCGCTGGCGGGGGCTTGGAAGAAAACGCTGGCAGACAGGCTCCGGAAGTCCCTGACGTCGCATCTTCGCTCCGGCCCGCCGCAGTTGCGAAGACCTCATCCAAGGATGGAAAAGTGGGATTTCGCGCGGGAAGCGTCGGGCTCACTTCGACAGCGGAAGCCCGGGCGACTGGCGGTAAACCGGCATTCTGGGTAGCGTCCGTTGCGTCCACCTTGGATGCGTTGACCCCGGTAAAGATCGGAGTTTCGGACCCCGTTGGGAGGTCGAACACCTATGCACGGTCGGTGATGCGCGACGCTCCCGACGTGCCCGGGCCGAATTTTTACCAGAGCCATCCGGAGGCTTTTAGCCAGCTCGATCAGTTCTTGGGCTACACGTATGCGAGGAGTGCTTCGACCACGCAAGACGGTCGCGAGCGGAATCTTTCGATGTCTTTGCGTTTAGACTCCGGATTCGCAATTTCCAATTTCGATCCCAGCAGATCCATGCTCAAGTTGGGGCCGATCTACTTCGATATTACTTCCATCGAGGCCGGAATGCTGTGGACAGATTATCGTGGCTCACCCAGCCTTACCGCGGGGTTTGCCAAACCCGGTTGGGCGGCTTATGTGCAGACCGGATTCCGGGTGGTTGGCCGTTTGACCGATACCCTCTACATCGCCGCTGGTGGCTCGATTGTTTATTTGCCTTTTGTGAACCGCTGGGCTTTCGATACGGGGTACGGCAGTGGCGGGCCCGTAGCGGGACTCTCACTGCTTTACGCGAATCACTTCGGCGAGTGGGACGTGTCGTTGTACGAACGCTTCGATGCTAACAGCGGGCTGGGCGCGTATTTCCGACAAACAGAGGCGGGGTCCGATCAGGTCGGCCGTTACGTGTTCGGCATCCCGTTTGCAGGAGGGGGACAAAATGTCTTCACGGAGGCTTTTGTTTTCTGGAGAAATTCCGTCGGAGCCTCCGCAAAGCGTCCCGTATTCGACGGCAACTGGCTGTTGAGAGTTTCTGCAGACCACACCGATTTTTGGCAGTCTTTTGACTTCACCCATGCCGGGGCGCAGGACACCGCCGAGATCCGGTTGGGATATGTCGGTGCCAACATCCCATTCAGGCCCTACGCCTACTACCGCGTCTCTGATCCGGATGGGATTTGGCAGGCCTCAGACTTTCTTATCCATCAAGCCGTTACGGGCTTCAGCGGGCACCTGACCGATAACTTGACCGTGGTAGGGAACGCAGGCCTTCTGTTTTACACCGGTGCAGACGCTACGCGCTCGCAAGACTACTTATGGAATTTGAATTTTCAGCACACGATGAACGCCAATTTCTCGCAATCGCTGTCCTTTGGGCAATGGATCTTCACCAACTCCATATTCAGCAAGACCGTGCTCTCGGACTACATCAACTATGGATTTACATACCAGCTTAACCGGCGATCCTGGCTGAGGGCATTCGTCCAGTATGACCAGCGTCAGGTCGATCTGCTTACGGGCGGGGAGATCAGAAGTCTGCAGGCCGGATCCCAACTTTCGACCCGACTGAGTGAGACCACTCAGCTTCAAGCGTCGGTGTTCAATCAAAAATTCTTCGACCCGGCTCCCGGTCAAATCAGCGATCAGTGGATATACCGGGCCAGCCTGACCCAGTATTTTGGACGGAGGCTCAGCGGGACCGTGTTCTACCAGCATCAGGATGACTCCGGGCGGGGGGTCGGATACCATGAGGACACCGTCGGATTCTCGCTCCGCCACGTATTTTAATGATCCCGTCCCGAGGTTCGTTTACTGGGAGCGGTGGTTCGGCGAGCCACCGGCCGCAATTCACAAGGATTTTATGCGCAATCTAACCTGCGAAAACTCATCGCGGTATCTCCGTTCATTTTATTTCATGAAACGACACATCATCAGCCTCTGGTGCCTCGCGGTTGTGGCAGCCGGGGCGGGTTGTGCGCCCAAGGAGACGGGTAGGTTGCCCCCCGCGGTGCGTACGTCTGCCAAGCAGCCGACCGGACCGACTGCGTCTTTTCGGCCCGGAGACACCTTGGAACTTTACGTGGATGAGGATGCGTCGTTCAACGGTCAATACGTGGTGCGGGAAGGAGGCTATATTTTGATTCCAAAAATCGGACGGATCCCCGTTCAAGGAATTGACCCTGCCGCAGCCGAGACGCGCATCCAGGAGGTTCTTGAGCAGAAGCAACTGAAACATGCCAAAATTACCGTAGAGCGCAATTCTGCCCCCAAGAGCAACCGGGAGACGCAGGCAGGCGCGCCACAGTTGACCGTTTACCTCACAGGCAGCGTTCCCAGTCCCGGAGTTCATAACGTACCGGTCCTGGCAGGACGCCGCTTGGGTGTTTACGAAGTGCTTCTGGTGACGGGCGGTTCGGGCAGGTTTGGCAATGTCAGCCGTGTGGAGTTGCTCCGGGTTGACGCCAGCGGGAGGCGACAGAGGACCGTCATTGACCTGCGACCGATTCGCGATGGCAAAGTGGACGATGTGCCCGTCGCAGATGGCGATATTATTCACGTGCCCGAAAAGGTGATTGGATTTTGATCAACCCCAACATGACAAAGCACCGGGATTCTCAGAAACCGAAAGATAAGACGGATGCCTCCACCGTGATCCGGTTCCTACTCGGGTATGAGGAGTACTGGCTGCTGATGGTCATGCTGCTCATGCTTGGCCTGCTGGCGGGGATCGTGGCCTATGTTTTCACCCGCCCCTCCTACTCTTCCACCGCCCTCGTCAGAGTTTACCAATACATGAATACCACGGAAGTGGCGGCCAGCGGCAGAGGCGGTGGCTCTCTGATGCACCGAGAGTTGGTAAATACGCTTAATGCTCCTTATATGCTTCTTGAAGCGGGCAAGCGGCTTGGGATGGCCACGGAAAAGACCACGTACCCCGATTTTAGGGCAAATGTCGTGTGGGGTGTCAACGTCGATTTCGTGAATGACAATCTGATGCAGATCTCGGTGGAGACCTTCAATCCCAAGGCTGCACGGGAATTCGCAACCGTGCTGATCGAGAGTTGGGGCGAAGTTCAGGCGAAACGGCGCCGCGAATTCAGGGAAACTGCGGTGGAGCGCTACATGGAAGAGTTGAAAGCGATGCGGAACCGGGTCTTGGCTCAACTGGATTCGCGCCTGAAATTCGAGGAAGAGAGTGCGCTCGCCACGGCGCAAATAGAACTCGAACGGCTCAGCGAAGTGCCGGTGCGGATGGTTCGCGTGAAATACCGGATGCAGGACATGGATCAAATCCAGAAGACTTTGGAAGTTCAGGGCCAGTCATTGGGAACGGTTGGACAGCTTTCGCTGCTGACGAGTTTGGAGGCAGACTCAAAGGACAAAATGACCACCGGACGACTGGTACGGTCGGATGGCACCCAAATCCAATCCCCGGTCATTTTCCAGGCTCCAGGCTCTCCGCCGCCAGGTGCCCGCGGAGCCGCGATTACCCAAGTCGTAGTCAAGCCAGAGATGGTAGAGGGGCTGGCACCTTGGAAGGAGTTGGAAAAGAAAAAACGTCAGCTTGAGGAACTCGAGCGCCTGAACAGCTCAAAATTCCTGGCAGAGCATCAGCAGATGCGCACATTGCGGGAGGAATTAAAGGTAGTGGAAGCGGCTTTGGGGCTGGAACTGGAAGTGGCCAAAAAGGCATTCGCTTTGGAATTGTTACGCTTGCAGCAGGAACTGAAGGATCTGGAAATCAAGCTGCCCGCCTACCATGCGGCCACCAAGGCCTATGACGAAAAGAAGACGGGTTACAGTCTCGCACAGCAGGGCCAGCTTGCTTGGGACAAGGCTTACGAGAGTCTGGCCAAGTCCTTGGAAACCATGCAGATGAGCGTGGAAGACAAACTTGTGCGGATGGAGCTGCGCGGGTTCCTCAACATGCGGGATGAGATTCCCGTTTCGCCCAGCAAGTCCAAGAGTGGCACCCTTGGGCTCTTGCTTGGCATGGGGCTCGCCTTGGGCTTTCCCTTCATGCTGATGAAACTGGACAACTCCATCATTGACCTCAATGAATTTGAATCCAGTATGGATATTTTTGGCATTGGGCTGATCCCGCTCACGGATCCAGCGTTATTGGACGAAATCAACCGCTCTCCGGTAATTGGGTCGCGGGTGCCCAATGCACTCCTGGAGAATTTCCGCCTGATCCGCAGTGCCATCGTCCTCAACACCAGCCCAAGGGGAGCTCCGCACGTTATCATGGTGACCAGCGCCCGTCCCGGTGAAGGCAAGACCACGATGTCCTGCAATATCGGCTGGGCTTTTGCTTCCCAGGGAGACCGCACTTTGGTGGTGGATTGTGACCTGCGCCGCGGCCGCGTCCATGGTGTAACCGACATGCCTAACTACCCAGGTCTGACCGACCTGTTTACGGGCAAGGCGACATTGGATGAGTGCTTGCAAAAAACAAAAGCCGATAACTTATGGGTGTTGACGCGGGGGTCTGTCGTGGCGGGAACCACCGAAATGCTGAACAACGCTTCCTTCGAAAAAGTCGTTCAGGAACTGAGGAAACAGTTCGACCGGATCATCATGGACACTCCCCCTGTGCTGGGCTTGAGCGAGACAGCGTTCCTACAAAAATATTCCGAGGGCGTGGTGCTTGTGATCAGAGCACGTAAAACAGAGCGAAAGGATGTCATGGACGCGTTCAAGACCCTCCAGAAATTGGGTGCCCACGTTTATGGATTTGTGTTGAACCGGGTGGACTTCTCGAGGCGATACAATAGCTATAGTTACTACTATTATTCCTCGAACTACTACGACACAAATTGGAACGAGGGGGTCCCATTGGTGCTTGATGCAGGGCATGGGTCTGACAAACCGAAGGCTTGACATCACGGCATGGCTGAAAAGCGATAACGTTTTGGAGCCCGAGGTGTCTCTTGACTCTTGGGCGGAGTTTTTTTCGGCGCCTATAGGTTAGCGAGAATATAGTCCCAAACGAACAGCACGCCCCAGGCCAGTCCTGCGCAGGCTGCGACATCCAGAAGGCCCAGTTGTGTCCACAGTTGACCCTGATATTGAAGAGGGTTACTCTGCTCTTCACCCGACTGCTGCAACTGGGTAACAGTTTGCTCCTGCACCATCTGCGCGGCGCGAGTTGTAACCGGTTCTTCCGGTTGCTCCTGATCGGCGATGCCTGCTGATTCAGTTTCCGCGATTTCCTCCGATTGTGCGCGTAAAACCAGCCGATGGATGACTCCTCCCAGGGCGATCATCAGGAAGTATTCCGTATGATATTGCCGGTTAATCATCCAGGCCGAGATGGCGTAAGCGGAAACGATCAACATCAGGGCGCGGCGACACCGTTCGTGCGAGTCTGTGTCCTTTGTGAAACGATACGCCGTGACAGTGGAACGAAGGGCCACCCACATCCCACCGAGAAAAATCGCCAGCCCGAAAATTCCAAGGTCCGCCGTCACCTGGACGTAGGCGCAATGCGTCTTCGCTTCCTCGGTCACGCCGTTCCATGTGATAGTCGTTCTGAATTGTTTCCACCCGACCCCCGCAGCGTGGGTTTTCACCGATGTGCGGGCAGCCTCCCAGGCCATCAGCCGACCCTGCACCCCTTCATCCGCCCGCAAGTTGCCCATTTCGGACATGCGCGGCAGCATTGACAGTGCGGAAATACCGACGGTGGCGGCGAGAGCCAGAATAAAGAGGCGCACGACCAATGGACGACCGAAGACAAAAATCAGCACGAACAACGCGCCCCCCACGAGAAAGGCTCCCTTTGACTCGGTCTTGTAGGTGCAAAAGACAGCAATGGCGGCGTGAGCGGGAAAGATCACGAAACGCCCCGTGAGACCGCCCCTCCAGAAATAGAGCAGATAGCTCAGCGGAAGCGCGAGGATGACCGAGTGCCCGAGCGCGTTCGGATTGTCGTGCATCCAGGTGCCGATGCAGAGGCGACCCTTGTTTGCGGCCGTCATATCCACCGCACCGGTGAAATCGAAGCCGTAAAGACTCGCCAGAGCGATGACTGCAATGCCCAGCAGCATCGCGTTCCAGCCCTTGAGGTAAACCAGCAAGTCTTCCCAATTTTCCAGTGACTGCACCGTGAAAGCGTAAAAAACCACCAGCGGGAAGAAGCCCATGAAAGCATCCTTGGCGTCCGGCGCAGTCCAGACCACGTAACCGAAGTAGATCAGCATCAGCCAGTCATGGGGCGTCACAAGGACCCTCCGGGGCTCGGTCCGCCGGCGGTTGGAATGCATGGCCAACAGCCAGAGCACAACCATGGGCCGGATGATGTTGAAGCCCGCTATCCCGGGAATCCAGTCCTGTGGACGGATGTAGTAGAGAAACAGGAAAAAAATGGCGGCGGTCAGTTCCATCAAAAGGTTTGAAAAAATCGGAGGTTCACTGCATTCCCTAGGTCAGTCAGTCTGAAATGGTTTTGGAATAAATCCGCTGACGGAGGCTTTTCCGAACTGTTGTCCATGAGCGGAAACGCCGAAAGGAAGGGATGATTCATGGAAAAATCACGGCACGGAAGCGTCGGGCGAAGAGCGAACATCGCACATGACGTACCGGAGTCGCTTGTCGATCGTTGTCATACTCAGGCAGCTCAGGCGGAAGCCATGATATTCTTGGAAAACAACCCGCGTTCCGAAATAGGAAAATGCCCGGACAAGCCCGGACACGGGCCGTCGAGTCGGCGTTTGAGCTGCGTCCGCCGTTTCTTCTTCTGAAGAACAGTCCGTCCGCTTGGAGCATCTCGCGGTTCGGTGCATGGAATTCCGGCGTCAGTTCCAGAAGCCCGAAGCCAGCCGCATCCATCTGCGCAAAGATGTCGAAAAACGTCGGTGAATTTTCGTAGAGGGGCTTAAATGAAAACTCGATCCATACGAAGCGCGTCCGATTCAAGATCTGTGAAGCACCCGCCAGAACTTGTGCCTCCGCTCCTTGGACGTCGATTTTCAGCATGTCGATCGCACTGAGACCCGCTTCGATGGCGATGTCATCCAGCGTGCGCGTCTGGACCGCCAGTGACGTTGGCGTGCCCAGGCTCACCGCGGACAATTCCGGGGGATGGCGGTGAGTTTTCAGCAGTGACGAAGTCGCTTCATCTTCATTCATCTCGAAATCGGCAAGCCCGGTGCGATCGGACGCCGCGCATTCGGCCACGGTGGGTTTCGGTGGTTTGAATTCCGCTCGCAGCTTTTCCTCCTTGTGCGGCAACGCCTCGATCAGCAGCGCCTTGGTGACGTGAAATTTGGTGGAAAATGCCCTCGTGAAATCTCCGTCGTGAGCCCCAATGTCCACTACGCAAAAGGGCCGTTCGCTTGGAACATGACGGAGAATAGCTCGCGGGACTTCGTCCCGCCACGACGCGGGCTTGCCATACACGATCCGTTTGATGCGCTGCTTAAGTCGGCTGAGCATTGGCGACGGATAGTGGGATTTCCAACGGGACACAACGTCAAGCTTGGTCGAGGGTTGAAGTTCCCCCGTTTCCCGAAACACGCGTGAAGTCCATACCCAAACAATTCTCGGCGCGATCGAAGTATTTGACGAATCCCCTGACCGACAATTCAGGTTCGGCACTCATCGCCAGACAGTGACGCGCTCGAGATGTCAGCGCGTGAGCCCGGCCGGCGGACTGCCTGTCACGAGGATCCTGAGAAAGGCTCCCAGCCACGCGCGCCGTGGCCGGACCAGAGGCGCGAGCGAGACCTTGCGAAGCAGATAGGCCAGCGCCTGTCCGCGCCCGCCGGCTCGGAGCAGCGTGTAGGCTACGGCGACGAGATAGTCCGCCTCATAAGCACGCAGCCATGCCGCAGCTTGCCGGCGCTCTTCCGGGGGGAGCTGCGCGCTGTAGCGGGCAAAAAGTTTCCAATCCTCCTCCATCACGCGCGGCGAAAACCCGCAGGTCTTGCTCCCTCCGTGCTCACGAAAGCATGCCACCGGCTCGGGTATCGCCGCCATTTCAAATCCCGCGAGCAGGCTTCTCACCCAAAAGTCTGAGTCGAACGCGTAATTCAGCTTCCCGTCCAACGGCCCTACCTTTTCCACCAGCGCCCTCCGCCAAAACATGCCCGGCTGGTGATAGCCAAAATCTTTGCGCCCCAGCGTGCTGGCCAGGGGTGTGGGTGCCGCGGGATGTCGTTTTTTGAAAACTCCGGCGCCGTCAACATCATCCACCGCCCCGCTCACCCATGTCACAGATGGCTCCGCTGCGAAGCGCCGGCCGACCGCGGCGAGCGCTCCGGGATGGTACCAGTCGTCGCTGTTGATCCATCCGAGAACCTCGCCTGTCGCTCGTTCCCAGCCTTCGTTGATCGCCGCTGACTGCCCTGCGTCCTTCTCGCAGCGCCAGCCGGCGAGCCAGGGCTCGTATTTGCGAATGATCTCGCGCGTTCCGTCCGTGCTGCCGCCGTCGAGGATGAAGTATTCGAGATCGGGATAACCCTGGAGCAGGACCGAGCGGATGGTTTGCTCGATGAATTCTCCCTGCATGTAGCTCGGCGTGATCAGCGTCAGCCGCGGCTGCGTCCCGGCGATCGGCGGACTTTCCTCCGTCCACGGCCAGCCGGTGCGATCGGGTGGCGGCGGTGGCAGTTCGGCAAGTGAGGGACAGCGCATGGCGTTCGGCGACTGCAATCGTGCCTGCCTTCACTCGCGCAGCCCGCGGAAGCTTCCGTAGTGGACATTCCAATCACCGCTCGGAGGATTGGCCACGAGGAGAAAATTCTCGGTCGCGAGCATCTTCAGCCGGAGCACGGTCACACGATCCACGAGCGCCAGATCCGGCAGGCTGAAAATCTCGTAGCCTGAGTCGCGGGCAAAGGTCAGGAGCACTTCCGGGGCGCAGCCAAACGCCGCAAGATTTTCGGCGTTCCATTCGAGCAAGAGGCTCGGACGATGCGCGCGGAGACAGGCCGCCGCTCCTTGCAGCGCCCCCATCTCGGCACCCTCCACGTCGATTTTGATCACCGAGACGACCGGCTTGCCGAGGGCCTCCCACTCGGAATCAATGGTCGTCACCGGCAC
>Ga0208719_1000668_pt1 | contig 10698 bp, 4 predicted proteins | sample LakMenEpi30Jul09_FD_150747 | JGI IMG/M metagenome (GOLD analysis project Ga0208719, IMG submission 150747) | Freshwater microbial communities from Lake Mendota, WI - 30JUL2009 deep hole epilimnion (SPAdes) | ecosystem: Environmental > Aquatic > Freshwater > Lake > Epilimnion/Euphotic zone ... | reverse complement strand
GATGCGAAGGTCTGATCGATGGCGGCGGCGGTGCCGGGAGCGGTGAAGAAGTCGACACCCGACGTGATCAGCGCGTCGGACAGGGCCCGGTCTTCCCCGGATGCCGCGCGGAGCGTCGCAAGCGTCGCAGCCAAGCCACCGGGTGCCGTGCGGATCGTCATTCGGGCGCCGTCGCTTGTTTGCACGGTGAGCAACCGGCCCGTCGGCCCATCGAAACGGGCTTCCATATCGGCCGACGTGACGATCAGTGTCTCTCCCTCCCAGCGCGTCTGCGCGGCACCTTCATGAACGATGGCGAGGCAGGCCGAAGGCTCGATGCGGGGGGTGAGCACGACCGGCGCGGCGGTCGCCCGGGGGCGCGATTCGTATCCGGCGCCGAGGGTCAGCTGCCGCTGATAGCCCGCCTTCCCGTCGGCGTTTGCCGCCAGCGCCAACGAGATCTGGGTGGTCAGCCGGCCGCGGGCCGGAAGCGGGATCTCGAATCGACCGGCGCCGCCCGGAAGAAAGAATCCGATCCCGTCGGCGGTGACCGACACCCCGCAGGCCTCGTCGCCCCCCGGCAATGCCGAGAGGAGCACGCCGTCGTTGGCCGACAGGATCACCTCACCGGTCGGTTGCCCCACGGTGATCGTCTCACCGGCCAGCGGCTTTGCCTGCCAGGCAGCGACGAGGTCGTCTCCGCCGGAGAGGGTCTCCACGAGCCATTCACGGAAGCGGAGCATCACCTCTTCCTCGCGCGACAGCGCCGTTCCCAGCGCGCCTACCGACGCGTAGTCCTCGAGGTCGAACACGGCGACGAACCCGGCCGCGTCGTCGGCCGGCCCGGAGACCGGCTCGAAGCTCACCTCCGCGCGGAGGAAGCGGCCCGACATTCGCAGCCGCTGCTTCCACGCCAGACGGTCATGCTCCGTGACCGGCCCTCCGAGGGTGATGCCGAGGGCTGCGAGCAGATCGGCCTTGGTGGTCCGTGTGCCCGCCGGGAGGCGGACATCGCGAAGCAGAGCCGCCGGTGGGAGATTCGTGACGCCGATCGCGAGCACGGCGCCAGCCGGACCGGACCTCACGGCAACGTCGACGGACGTGGCGAGGTGGCCCGGGATCGGTGCGCGCACCGATGCGGCAAGGTTCGACAGGCCGGCAAAGAGACCGGTCGGCTTCCGCTCCTCGGCCAGCGCCGCTGCCCCGAACCGCCCCTGATCACGGAGGAACCTGCCGATGGCCGTGCGGATCTGCTTGAGGTGTGGCGGGTCGAAGGGGGCGGGTTCGCCGCGGGTCCAGAGCGGTGGCTCCATCGTCACCGTCCGTCCGTTGTCGTCGACCCAACGCACCCCTCCCCAGCCGTTCGCCCCCTCGACGGTCTCGGCGATCGATCCCTGGGGTGGCCGCTGCCCTTGGAGCCAGCGCTGCAGGCCGCCGGCGAGTTCGTCGGGGAGGCCGGTGATTTCGAGTCCTGTGGCCAGGGACCTCGGGCCCTCGACGACGTCGACGACGAGCCGCTCGCCGGTCGATCCACTTTCCACCGCAGCCGTCACCTTCGCCGCTTCGAACCCGGCGTGCTGGAGCGCGAGGGTCGCCTTCCGTCCGATAGCCGAGAGAAACAACCTGCGGTTGGCCTGTGGCCGGGAGAGGAGGAGGAGGTCGTCGTCGGCGGCGAGGGCCTCTGCGAGGAGGTGTGGCTCGATGGTGACGAGCCCACGGATCGTCAGCGACGCATCGTGCTGCAAGGCGCCCATCGGCTCGGCCCGTGCCGTGACCTCCCAGGCGAGCGCCGTGGCGACCACGATCGCCACCAGTCCGATCGATCGTGCCGTCGAGCGGTCGCTGGAGGGGCGGCGTGCGGGGGCTGGCATGGCGGTGTCCCGGGAGGTGACGGCGCGCGGATCGCAGCGACGCGCGCAGGCGGGGGCGACGAAGGGGCGGGAGGGTAGCGGATCGTCGCCACTGCCCCAACGGCGAAAGGGCGGGGAATGGGGAAGCCCGGTCGGGGAACGGTGCCTTCGGGACCGGCCTTGTGGCCCGCCGGGATCGGCGGGGATACTGCCGCTCGCTGCGGGTTCTCACCGCTTCGGGCCTCCGTCCCTCCCCCACCTCACCCCCGTTCCCACCATGCCCACCGTCCGCTTCCCCAATGGCTATTCCCGCGAGTTTCCCCAGGGCTCCCGATTGGCGGATGTCGCCGTCGGCGTGACCGGCGGCGGCAAGAAGAAACTCCCGCCGATCGCCGCTCTCCTCGACGGAAAGACGGTCGGGCTCGACGCTCCGCTTCCGGAGCATGGCGAGACGCTGATCGAATGGCTGTTCACGGGCGATCCGCGGGCCCTGCCGGTGATGCGCCACTCGGCGGCCCACATCATGGCCAGGGCGGTGATGCGGCTGTTTCCGGGGGTCGAGCTCGCCTTCGGCCCGACCGTCGGCGCCGGCTTCTATTACGACATGCGTGCCAGCCAGCCGATCACCGACGACGATCTCCCCCGGATCGAGGAGGAGATGAAGAAGATCATCGCCGCCGACGAGGCCTTCGAGCGCGTCGAGGTGCCGCGGCAGGAGGCGGTGAAGATCGTCGCCGGCCTCAACCAGCCCCTCAAGGCGGAGCACATCGAGACTGGCCTGGCCGAGTATCCCTCGCTCTCCTTCTACCGGCAGGGGGAGTTCGTCGATCTCTGCCGCGGCCCGCACGTCCCCTCGCCCGGCTGCATCGGCGCCTTCAAGCTGACGAGCATCGCCGGCGCCTACTGGAAGGGGGATGCCAACAACGCCCAGCTCCAGCGGCTCTACGGCACTGCCTGGTTCACCCAAGAAGATCTCGACGCGCATCTTGCTGCGCTCGAGGAGGCGCGGAAGCGCGATCACCGCGTCCTCGGTAAGCAGCTCGATCTGTTCACGACGAGCCCCTTGGTCGGGGCGGGGCTGATCCTCTGGATGCCCAAGGGGGCGCTCCTGCGGAGCACGCTCGAGGCCTTCGTGCGCGAGGAGCTTTCGGCCCGCGGCTATCAGGCCGTCTACACGCCCCACATCGGCAAGATCGATCTCTACAAGACCTCCGGCCACTATCCCTACTACGCCGACAGCCAGTTCAAGCCGATCGTGATGCAGGAGGACGAGCAGTATCTCTTGAAGCCGATGAACTGCCCGCACCACACGATGATCTACAAGGCGCGGCCGCGGAGCTACAAGGATCTCCCCCTGCGGCTGGCGGAGTTCGGCACGGTCTACCGCTACGAGCAGTCAGGTGAGCTCGGTGGGCTGACGCGCGTCCGTGGCTTCACGCAGGACGATGCCCACATCTTCTGCATGCCGGAGCAGGTCGAGGGGGAGGTCGAGGGCTGCATCGACTTCACGCTCAAAGTGCTCAACAGCCTCGCCTTCGAAAACTTCTCGGTGCGGCTCGGCTTCCGCGATCCCAAGAGTGACAAGTACGTCGGCTCGCCCGAGCGCTGGGCGGAGGCGGAGGGGGCGATCGAGCGCGTCGCGCGCCGCATGAATCTCCCAGGATGTGAGCCGGAGCTCGGCGAGGCCGCTTTCTACGGCCCGAAGATCGACTTCGTGGTGAACGACTCGCTCGGCCGCGAGTGGCAGCTCGGCACCGTGCAGCTCGACTACAACCTGCCGAGCAAGGAACGCTTCGACCTCGAATACATCGGCGCCGACAACGCCAAGCATCAGCCGGTGATGATCCATCGTGCGCCGCTGGGAAGCATGGAGCGGTTCGTCGGCGTGCTCATCGAGCACTTCGCCGGGGCGTTTCCGCTGTGGCTCGCGCCCGAGCAGGTGCGAGTGATCCCGGTGAGCGAGAAGAGCGAGGCGTATGCGAAGCAGGTGCAGTCGCGGCTGGAGGCGGCCGGCCTGCGGACGGGTCTCGACCTCGCTGCCGAGAAGCTCGGCGCGAAGATTCGCACCGCGCAGCTCGACCTCATTCCGATGATGGTCGTCTGCGGCCCGCGCGACGAGGCAGCCGGCACGGTGAGCCTCCGCGACCGGCTTGACGGCGACTTGGGCGCGATGAGCCTCGAGGCCGCGGTCGAGCGGCTCCGCGACGAGAATGCCCGCCGCGCGGTTCGCCACAAGCCGAAGCCGCTCGCATTGCCGAGTTCCGCCGCTGACGATGGTGGCGAGCAGTACTGAGTGGCGGCGTCACTTCCTCAGGATTTCGCGACGATCACGCCTGAAACCTGGAGCGGGCCGCACGAGTTCGTTCGCAGAGAGTCGAGTGTCAGGCGGCCCTCATGCGAGCAGCGGGTTGGCGATCTGCTGCGGTCGACGCGGCCGGTGCGGCCCTGCTGCAGATGAGATCGGCGAGTGACCGCGTGTCGCGCTGCTGGCGGGATGCGATCGCGGCCAGGTGCGTTTGAAGAGCGTGTGGAGAAGGTGGCGCGGCCAGGATCGCGCGAATCGCACCGGCCACGGAATCGAGGTCGAATGGGTCGCAGGCCACGGCAGCGGGGCCGCACACCTCCGGCACCGACGTGTTGTCACCGATCACGCTTGGCGTGCCGTAGGTCATCGCCTCGAGAGGTGGGTAGCCGAATCCCTCGTTGAACGACGCGTAGGCGAGGAAGCGGGCCCGAGCCAAGAGCCATTCGAGCTGGGGGGCGGAGCGGTGCGGCATCGTCACGAATCTGCCCGTATGCACGGGCTTTCGGATGCCGAGATCGTTGAGGCCATTGATGCCGGTAAGCACGAGCTTCAACTGTGGTTGGGTGGCTGCGAACGATGAATCCGAGAAGAGCCGGTCGAAAGCGGCGACGACCGACACGGCATTCTTCTCGTCGCGGCCGGCGTTGAGGACCAACGCGAACGGATCGGTGGCGAGGTCGATACCGCGCCACCTGAAGCTTTCGGGCTGCGGCCGGCCCTTTTCCGGGGCGTAGAGCACGTGGATCGGCCGCGACGTGCCAACCCGGTCGCGAATGCTTCGAGCCGAATATTCGGAGATCGTCACGAGTTCATGAAGGGCAGGGCTCGCGCAGATGCCTTGATACATGGCCCGAAGCGTCTCCGTATGGCTGGCCTGGCGGCTTGCCTCCGCCTGCCATGCGGCCGCCGAGAGCGACGCCTCGCGGACACACCCGGCCTTCCGCCGGGCTCTCGCGATCTGCTCCCAGTCCTCGGCAAGCTCCAGATCACGGACGTCGAGCAGCGTGCCGATCACCCGCGTGCGTCCCGGGATGAACTTCAAGGGACCCCCGACCCGCTTCATGTACTCGTAGCCCGTGTAGGCGACGATCGCGGGCGCGAAGAAGGTGTCGAACCGCTCGGAGTTGACGAGCGACACCACGTCGTCAAACGACTTTACCGCCACGAGATTGACGCCGTGACGGCGGCAGCGTTCCCAGACCCAGTCGTCGATAAAGAGCGTCGGGTCGATCGCGGCCCACAGTTGCACGTCGCTTTGGCTCGCGGCCGATTCGACGACCTCGCGAAAGACGGCCTTGCCATATTCGCCACCGCCGTGGAACCCGGGCTGGCAAAAGAGCAGGTCGAGCAGCACGTGCCTGCGGCCATCGCCGGTGGCCGCGGCGATCTCGGGTGAGTCGGACTGCAAGCAGATGCCCTCCACGGCCGACGTGTGTCGCTCGAGTCGTCCGCCCGCGAGCCGGATCGCGGCGATTGCGCCATCGTAGCCACGAGTGATCTTCTGGCCGTCGGGCATCGACGAAGTTGTGGCGCCCTCCTCGTGCCGGATCACGATTTCGCTCGAATAGGTTGTCCGATGCCCCGAAAGCAGGCAGTCGACCGCGAGCAGGAACTCCTCGCCATACAGGAACGTCCGCTCGTCAAATGGACGTTTTTTCACACGGGTGAATACCGGTGAAAACACGTATGCGGCTCCCTGGAGAACAGGATCCAAGATGCTTCGTGCACCGGGAGACCGTTTTCCGATCCGGCGAAACTCCGCCTTTCCGGTCGCCTGCCATGTTTCCCGCTGCTGCTCGAAGAGCGCTTGAAGCGTCCGCCACTCCTGCCGGGAATACACGCAGTCGTTCCAGGGATTCTCGCGGCGGCCATCGGGCGTGACGAGGTCGGGACCAAGCACGGAGTAGCCATGCGTGGCGAAGAGTGAAAAACACTTGCCGATGAACGCGGTGTCGTCGATTACCGTGTCGTTGTTCACAACGGCAATGAAGTCGGCGCCGAGCACTTCGCGGGCGTGGCGGTAGCCGATGTTGTTGCCTCGCGCGAAGCCCGCATTCTCCGCATTGAAGAGGAGTGTCACCCCCGGGATGCCATCGAACCGTCGCCTCGTCTCCTCGACCGCCTCGGAGGGCGAGGCATTGTCGACGATCACGATATGCACCTCTCGCCCACTTGCGTCGAGCCGCCGAATCGAATCGACACACCGAGCTGTCACCTCCGGCTTGCCGAATTGCAGAAGCACGAAGGCAAAGGGGCGGTCGCTTCCGTCACCGAAGGCTTTTTCATAGGCGTGGGCCAAACTCTCGGACCCCTGAAGGGCGATCGACTCGCCGCGGATCTCGCAGCGAGCGACTCCATCCCCGAGTGAAATCGCATGGCCGGCGTCTGCGAGCTGCGAGACCAGCGCGACATGGCCGGCGAGCGCGTCGCGCGGCCGCTTTGGCAGCGGCTCTCCGACGATCGCCTCGAGCCGCGCGTGCCGCCGGCGAATCACGTCGGGATGCCGCGCGGTGGTCGTGTCAATCGGGCCGCCCATCGCGCCACCCTGGGCTGTCCGCAGGGCCGCGAGCGTCTCCTCGAGATGGCGGTAGCCGTGCCTTGTATCGGGCTCGAGATGTGCGCCCTCGGCCCACTCATTCCAGGCGTTGATGAAAAGGAATTGCCGACCGTCAGGATGCTCGACCTGCGTCTGAGCGACCGCGGCCCGCAGCCAATCGCCATACCGCTCTGGCGTCGCGTTGACCCACGAGGTCGCCCGCTCCATCCGTCGGGCGGTGTTGTCCCAACTGGGCATCACGCCGCGAAAGAGCGGATACCGCTGCCGAGGTTGCCGCTGAAAATACCGCACAGCTTCGCGGTAGTCGCGCACGTGGCCGCGGAAGCCCGGCTCGGCCGCGAAATCCGGTGCCGCCCTAACATTGACGGACGGCGTTCGCAGCGGCGGAAACTGGATCGCCGAGTCGAAGCCGAAGTCGCGCGGGTCGTCTCTGTCGAAACTCTGCACGGCGGCCAGGTGAAGCCCTTCGAGCCCCTCCTGTTTCGCGATCCCACGCCATCGCGCGGCGGTGACTGCGGCGTCGTCCAGCAGCGCCGGCCGATAGACGGCAAGAAACGGCTTTCCTTCGATCCGGATATACCGTGGATCACGGAGCGCCGGGAGAATGTCGCGAAGAAACCGCTCGTCGCCTTCGGGCGAGTGCCGCTGCTCGAGGAGGACTTCGCGGTCGAGGCCATCCCATGTCCGAGTCCAGTTTTCGTTGGCCCAGCAGAAGCAGAACGGAAAGTCGGGCCTTCCGCTGCGCAGCATCCGGTCGATCGGCTTCTCAAGGATTCTGCGGCCGTCGAACCAATAGTAGTAGTAGCAGAAGCCGTGGATGCCGTAACGGGCCGCCATGGCGGCCTGCCGCTCCAATACGTCGGGGTCGTCGAGATCGTAGTAGCCGACGTCGTCGTGGGGCACGTGCGGCTGCTCGTGGCCGGGATACATCGGCCTCGCGCGGCGGACGTTCGTCCACTCCGTGAACCCTTCCCCCCACCAGCGGTCGTTTTCTGGCACGCGGTGAAACTGCGGCAGGTAGATCGCGATCGCCCGCACATCGCCCGGCTGGCGGTCAGCGTTGCCAGGGCTCAAGCCGTCCAGCAGAGAGTCGTCGCCGGCGTCGAAGCGTGCGAGAAGCGCCTCGACCGCGACAGGATCATGGGCGACAGGGTCGTATTCGGTGACGAGGAAGTGCAGGAACGGATTGACATCTGCGGACAAAGGCTCGCCGAGACTCGCCACGTACGACGCGAGCGAAAACCGCCAGGTGGGCTCGCGTCCCTCCCGCCAGCCGTGCTCCACGAAATGGGTGAACGGATCGAGGCCGGCCTGGGCGACGTCGGGATTCTCGTCGAGATACCAGGCCGGATCAAAGAGAGGGTGCGGGCTGTAGCCCTTCTTCCAGCCGCGGAGGCAGTGGTACGACAGCGGGAAAAACCGGGCAGCCCACTTCCGGCCATGCCGCGACACATACCAGTGGCGGTTGAAATACGGTCGCAGCAAACGTCGACTGAGCATCGAATCATCCTCCGACGAAGCCCCGTCGAAGCAGGGCCGTTCTCACCGTCGAGTAAATAGGAGGAAATGCACCGCCCTCACAAGGCCGTTCCAACGAGGGGGCGCGGTTCACTCCAGGCGCCCTGGGTCCGCGAATCCAAGCGGATTTTGGGTCTTTCTTGGCTCGGAGGTGGCCGCTATCGTCCCTGCACTATGAAGACGGCTCTTATCACCGGCATTGGCGGCCAGGATGGTGCCTACCTGGCGGCCCACCTGCTCTCGCAAGGCTACCGCGTCGTGGGCACCAGTCGCGACGCGGGCTCGGTGCGGTTCGAGGGGCTCGCCGCCCTTGGCATTCGCGACAAGGTCTCGATCCATTCGATGTCGCTTGTCGACTTCCGGTCGACCTTGCAGGTCGTGGCACGGGAGTGCCCCGACGAAATCTACAATCTCGCCGGCCAGACGTCGGTATTCGTGTCGTTCGAGCAGCCTGTCGAGACGTTCGAGAGCATCGTCGTCGGCGTGGTAAACCTGCTCGAGGTGATCCGGATTTTGAAGGCGCCGATCCGCCTCTACAACGCCGGCAGTTCGGAGATGTTCGGCAACACCGGCTCTGTTCCGGCAAACGAGCAGACGGTGATCAAGCCGCGCAGTCCCTACGGCATCGCGAAGGCGACGAGTTTCTGGCAGGTCGCGCAGTACCGTGAGGCCTATGCACTCCACGCCTGCACGGGGATTCTTTTCAACCACGAAAGCCCTCTGCGGCCGGAGCGATTCGTGACGCAGAAGATCGTGGCGGCCGCCTGCCGGATCGCTGCCGGTGAGCAGCAGACACTCTCCCTCGGCGACCTCACCGTGCGGCGGGACTGGGGCTGGGCTCCGGAATACGTGGTCGCAATGCACAGAATGCTTCAGTCGGAGCAGCCGGAAGATCTCGTCATCGCCACAGGGAAGACCTTCCCGCTCGAAGATTTCGTGAAAGAAGTGTTCTCCGCGGTCGGCCTCGATTGGACTGACCACGTGTGTCATGACCGCAGCCTGATGCGGCCGACGGAGCTCGCCTGCGGCCGAGCCGATCCCTCGCGAGCCCGGGAGGCGATCGGCTGGCAGGCAAGCTATTGCATGCCCGACGTTGCCCAAATGATGGTCGAGGCGAGGATCGCGGCATCGCACCGGCGCAGGCAGGCGGCCTAAACCGACGGGCTCGTGCTCGCACAGTGTGCGCGTATGCTTTACGACGTGCCCCGCTTTACCCTGCTCGAACACACCGGCGCCCCCGACGATCCCGCCGGGCGGCACTACGACCTGCTGCTCGAGGATGGCGCCGCCTGCCGCACCTGGCGGCTCCTGGACGTGCCGCAGGCGGGTGGTCCGGCCGTCGCCGCGCTCGAACTGCCGCCGCACCGGCTGGCCTGGCTCGACATCCGCGAAGGCGAGGTCTCCGGCGGCCGTGGCCACGCCCGCCGCGTCGCTGCCGGCGAATACGAGATCGCGTCGATCGACGGAGCGGAACTCGCCGCGGCCACGACGCTCGTGCTTCGCATCGCCGGGCCCCTGCTCGCCGGCCGGCTGCGGCTCGAGCAGGTCGAGGCAGGCTGGGCCGTCGGGCTGGCGTATGATGGAGCCAAACCAGGAGCCCCCCATGAAGCCCCGTGAAGTGCTCGCGCTGTGCCGCGAGAAGGAAGTGAAGGCGGTCGATCTGCGGTTCACCGATTTTCTCGGGGCCTGGCAGCACTTCACGATCCCCGTCGGCAAGCTCGAAGAATCAACGTTCGAAGACGGCCTCGGCTTCGACGGCTCGAGCATCCGCGGCTGGCAGGCGATCAACGAGAGCGACATGCTGCTCGTTCCGGTGCCGTCGACCGCCTTCGTCGATCCGTTCGCGTCGATCCCGACGCTCGTCATGATCTGCATGGTGCAGGATCCGATCACGCGGGAGGACTACTCCCGCGACCCGCGGAACATCGCCCGCAAGGCCGTCAACTACCTGAAGAGCACCGGCATCGCCGACACCTGCTTCATCGGGCCCGAGGCCGAGTTCTTCGTGTTCGACGACGTGCGGTTCGACCAGAACGCCCACGAGGGCTATTTCCACCTCGACAGCGGGGAGGCGGAGTGGAATCGGGGCCGCCCCGAGGGGCCGAACCTGGGCTACAAGCTGCGGCACAAGGAGGGCTACTTCCCCTGCCCGCCGGCGGACCAACTGATGGATCTCCGCAACGAGATGATGCAGACGATGATCCAGTGCGGGATCGACGTCGAGGCGCAGCACCACGAGGTGGCGACGGCCGGGCAGTGCGAGATCGACATGCGGTTTCAGGAACTGGTGCGGATGGCCGACCAGATGTGCCTCTACAAATACATCGTGCGAAACGTCGCCCGCCGGGCGGGCAAGACCGTGACGTTCATGCCCAAGCCGATCTTCGGCGACAACGGCTCCGGCATGCACACGCACATCTCGCTCTGGAAGGCGGGCCATCCGCTCTTCGCCGGCACGGGCTACGCGGGCCTGTCGGAGATGGCGCTGC
>Ga0208719_1000667_pt1 | contig 10707 bp, 10 predicted proteins | sample LakMenEpi30Jul09_FD_150747 | JGI IMG/M metagenome (GOLD analysis project Ga0208719, IMG submission 150747) | Freshwater microbial communities from Lake Mendota, WI - 30JUL2009 deep hole epilimnion (SPAdes) | ecosystem: Environmental > Aquatic > Freshwater > Lake > Epilimnion/Euphotic zone ... | reverse complement strand
CAACCCGATGCCTGCCTGGTCCATGGCGACCTCTGGAGTGGCAATCTCGATGCCCTGGCGGGATCCTGCCAGCCTGGCCTGGATGGATCGCCGCTGGCCGTCGGAGCCATCTTCGATCCGGCTACCTATCGGGGCGACCGGGAGGTGGATTTGGCCATGGCGCGGTTGTTCGGCGGGGTGCCCCAGGCGTTTTTCGACGGCTATGAGCGTGAATGGCCGTTGTCACCTGGCCATAAAAAGCGGGTCAGCCTTTACAACCTCTATCACCGGCTCAACCACGCCAATATGTTTCCCGGCGGATGGTGATTCAGATAGCTTTGTCCTCGAGATCTGTGATGTGGTCAGGTTTACCCGGACAGCCCCTATCGTTAGCCTCTGAGGCGGGGCCTTGCACTTGAAAGGGGGCACCCACCGATGAGCAAACGCCGCACCCACAGTCCCGAGCTCAAAGCCAGGGTCGCCGCTGACCACGCCATGGGGTTGCGCAATGCAGCGCACCTGCGCCGGTGCGACCCGATTCAGCTAAGCCAGTGGAAGCGCCAGCTGCTCGATGGATCCAACGAGCTGTTCACCAGGAGCAAGCAGAGTAAGAACAAGAAGGAGGGTCAGGCCAAGGAGGCTGAGCTGTTCCAGCAGATCGGCCGGCTGCAGTTGGAGCTGGAGTGGCTCAAAAAAGTCTCAGCCGTTTTGATGTCCGTGAACTACGCAAGTTGGTCGATCACGAACACCCCGAAATCAGCATCAGCCAGCAATGTGCGCTGCTAGGCCTGGCTCGATCGACGCTGTACAACCGGCCCATACCGGTGCGGGAATCGACGCTGCGGATCATGGCCAAGATCGATGTTTTCTACCTGGCCAGAGATGGGATCCCTATCAGCCTTGACCGGGTGCAACCTTATGCCGTGCATGGGATAACAGGAGATCTAGCGGGAAAGTTTCTCATACCTGACAGTAAGTAGCAAGGGACATTCGGGGCAGCATCCCCTTCAGTGGTGTAAAATTTAAGTCCGGAATGCACTGGGTCAATGGGGAACAGATTAGAATAATGAGCTGTCATTCCGGAGGCAAAGATGAACCTCATTTTTACGCCATAAAACTAGGCGATTGACTTGTCAACTCTCTCGTCCGATCGCAATTGTGTTGTGAGCGGACGCAGTCTGTGCTATCCGGGGGGAACTGCACTGGCTCTCAGGCTGTATTGGACATGCCGCTCTGGGAGCCCAGCGCGGCGACCAAGGCATCAACTATGCGGGTGGTGACGCCGTTGATGTCGCCCACTTGGGTGGTCAGGCTGCGGAGGCTATAACGGTTGCGGTAGCCATGCCGCTCCTCGGTGCGCTCGTGTCGGTCGGCACCGATCACAGCGTCGCCCTCCAGCGCAATGAGCTGTTGCAGGCCGTGGCGCGCCAGCACGAGGATCAGCTCACCGGCAGTGCTGCCTTGTAGTATAGTTTTGATTGGAATACGGCACGATGGCAATTGAGTATGGTTCGTGTGGTTGAAGTAATACTCAAACCAGGGGAAAAGATGAACCTGCCCACCTCTTGCAGCGCCGGCCGAAGCCAGTCGCCTGAGATGTGCCCATCAAGCTGGTTAAGCCGGCGTGGTGGGCCGGGGAAATTACACCACTCCGGGGAACGCCAGCGGCATTCGGCAACCACGATGCATAAACATGGGATGCCTTCTGGCAAGACAACAACAGCTAAAATGCTAAAATGGCTATACAACAAGGGCTCTAGATTGGACAAAAAAATAAATCACAAAGCAAAGAAATACTTGATGTGGATGATTTCAATGCCCTATTGTGCCTGGCTTGGGAATTTGTAGATGAAAGGGGTGAATCAAAAGTTTGCAACTATTTCAGTTATCGGCCTTGGCTATATAGGATTGCCAACAGCCGCGATATTCGCTTCGCGCAAGTACAAAGTTATAGGAGTAGACATTGATAAGCATACTGTAGACACGATTAACGCCGGTCAGATTCATATCGTTGAGCCGGGACTGGGCACGGTGGTAAAAATAGCTGTAGAAGATGGCTTTTTATCCGCTACTACAGAGCCTGTGGAGGCTGATGCCTACTTAATTGCTGTGCCAACGCCACTTGAGAAAAGGCATCAGCCGGACATGGTTTATATTAGGAATGCTACCGAATCTATTGCTCCGGTATTAAGGCATAACTCTCTAGTCGTGCTTGAGTCAACTTCTCCAGTTGGGGCCACTCAGCAAGTAGCTGAGTGGTTGGCTGCCTTGCGTCCAGATCTCAGCTTCCCGCAACAGGCAGGTGAGCAGGCTGATATCAAAGTTGCCTACTGCCCAGAACGGGTGATGCCTGGCCAGGTGATGGAAGAGCTAATTAAAAATGACCGCGTCATTGGTGGTATGACGCCAGCCTGTTCTGCCCGCGCTAGCGAGCTCTACAAAATTTTCCTCGAAGGGAAATGCGTGATGACCAATTCCCGTATGGCCGAAATGTGCAAATTGACCGAAAATAGCTTCAGGGATGTCAATATTGCCTTTGCCAATGAACTTTCACTTATATGTGCTGAGCAGGGCATTGATGTCTGGCAATTGATCCGCCTAGCCAATCGCCATCCCCGCGTCAGTATTCTTCAGCCCGGTCCTGGTGTAGGCGGTCATTGTATCGCGGTCGATCCCTGGTTTATCGTTTCCCAAAATCCACAGTACGCCCAGCTGATTAGAACCGCTCGTGCAGTTAATGATGCTAAACCTCATTGGGTTATCAATCAAGTCAAGGCTACCGTCGCCGATTGCCTCGCAAAGAGCCACCGCCGTGTAAGTGACATTACAATCGCTTGTTTTGGGCTGACCTTTAAACCCAATACAGACGATTTACGTCAAAGTCCTGCCCTAGAAATCACTGAAGCTCTCTCCGACTGGCATAGTGGAAATATCTTGGTGGTTGAACCGAATATCAACCAGTTACCAAAAAATCTTTTTAAACACTGTGTATTAGTTTCTGCCAGCGATGCATTGCAACAGGCTGATGTGTTGGTTATGCTGGTCGATCATCATGAGTTCAAAGGTATTCATCCAGCTCAAATAGTTGATCACTGGATTGTTGATACGAAGGGGGTCTGGCGCTAAATGCTGAGGCAGCACAGCAATCCCATTCATGCCACTTTAGTACCACTGGAGTGGGAGAATCAGTTTTTTAGTATTAAAAGCAGCATCGTATCGTTTGCCGAAACGGCTCCGCTACTTACAGAAGAATCACTGATAGAGTGGTCGCGAGTTCAGGCTAAAGTTCCTGCCCATCGCACTGACTGGTTAGATGCCCTCCAGTGCTTAGATTTTAAATTAGTAGAAGGCGAAGTTGACATGGAGCTAAACATTCAAACCCAAACTGTTAAGAGTGCAGTAGTAGCAGCGCAACCGGAAGAGATTCCCGGTCTCCGGGAAACTGCAGCCCAAGCCTTTAGGCAAAGCCGCTTTCGCCCACCTTGGTATCAGAAACATGATAGTGAACATTTTTATGCAAAATGGTTGGAAAATGCCGTGCTTGCTAGATTTGATAATCAATGTTTATTGCTTAAAGATGATTGTAAAATTCGAGGCTTTGTCACCCTGCGCCAGCTTAATAAAACCGAAGCGCGTATCGGGCTATTGGCTGGGCCGGGTGCCGGTAATGAGCTGCTAACAGCGGCGCAGATTTGGGGACAACAACGAGGTTTACAGACCCTACTGCTTGCCACGCAGATGAGCAATCAGGCTGCTTTGCGTTGTTACCTAAGAAATGGTGCAACCATAAAAAGCACTGCATTTTGGTTGTACAGATAAACATGATCCCATTTAATGCGCCACCAGTAATTGGCAGTGAAATCGACTATATGCAAGCTGCAATGGCAAGCGGCAAGCTCTCTGGCGATGGTGCTTTTACCCGTCGCTGCCAGCAATGGATGGAGCAGCGCTTTGCCAGCAAGAAAGTCTTGTTAACGCCGTCCTGCACTGCATCGCTAGAAATGGCTGCAATTCTAATTAATATAAAGCCCGGCGACGAAGTTATCATGCCAAGCTTTACGTTCGTTTCCACTGCTAATGCATTTGTACTAAGGGGAGCCACTATCCTGTTCGTGGATATTCGACCCGATACCATGAATATTGATGAGACCAAAATTGAAGCGGCGATTTCCGAAAAAACACGAGCAATTGTGCCGGTTCATTATGCAGGTGTCGGTTGTGAAATGGATACGATCATGGCCATCGCGCAGCAATACCAACTATATGTTGTTGAGGATGCCGCCCACGCCACGATGGCGACCTACAAAGGCCGAGCGCTCGGTGCAATCGGCCATATAGGTTGCTTCAGCTTCCATGAAACCAAAAACTACACCTCTGGTGGTGAAGGTGGCGCAACGCTGATCAATGACCCAGACATGATTGAACGGGCAGAGATTATTCGGGATAAAGGTACAAATCGTAGCCAGTTCTTCAGAGGGCTAGCGGACAAATACAATTGGCGTGACATAGGCTCAAGTTTTTTAATGGCCGACCTGCAAGCGGCTTATCTCTGGGCCCAGCTGGATGAAGCCGATAAGATTAAAAATAAGCGACTGGAGTTGTGGCAAAATTATTACGAGGCCTTTGCCCACCTAGCTGATCGCGGCCGTGTAGAACTCCCAAGCATTCCCATAGATTGCGCCCATTGCGCCCATATGTTTTATCTCAAATTGCGTGATAAGCAAGATCGCTGCACCTTTATGGCTTATCTAAAAGAAGCTGAGATTCTATCCGTATTCCATTATATACCCTTGCACAGTAGTCCAGCCGGCAAAAAATTTGGCCGTTTTCACGGCGAAGATATTTTTACCACTCAAGAAAGTGAGCGACTGGTTCGCCTGCCCCTATTCTTCAATCTAATACCAGTTAATCAGCGTACGGTCATCAATACTGTGTTGAGCTATTTTGGCTGATCTCTCCCTCGCCAAGGCTTCGGCATGGACCACCGCATCAACAATAATAAAAATTGCGGCTGGCTTGTTAATCGTAAAAATGCTCGCCCATACATTTGGGCCTGCCGGTGTTGGTCTTGCCGGAAATTTTCGCCAGATGGTCACCGTCCTCGGGCTGCTGGCAGGTGCAGGTATTTTTAACGGCGTTACAAAATACGTTGCTCAATATCAAGAGAGTCCCGCCCAACTCAAGATCGTGATAGGGACTTCGGCGGCAATAGTTCTGGGCTTTTCTACTCTTTTTGGAATTCTGCTTATTGTTGGTGCTCAGCCAATCAGTGTCGCACTTTTTGGACAGAGTGACTATCAGCTTTTGGTGCGTCTTGTCGCCCTGGTTCAGATGGGTATTGCCTGGTCCAACCTGTCGCTTGCGATCATCAAAGGTTTTCGTGATGCACGAGGTACCGCATTGGCACTAATTATTGCCAGCTTAATGGGTATTGTTTCTTATTTTTCCTGCAGCCGGTTGGCCGGATATCAGGGCGCATTGCTGGGAATGGCATTATTCCCTGCAATGCTAGTTGTGCCAGCAGGTATTTTGCTATTGAAACGAGATGATATTCTAATTCATTACTTAGTTCCACGCTGGGATCGACGCATTTCTGCAAGTCTAGGGAAGTACACCCTAATGGCACTCGTTACTTCTTGCACCATTCCCGTCGCCTATGTACTAATGAGAAAGCTGCTGGCTTCCTACTATGGCTGGGATGAGGTGGGCATCTGGCAAGGTGTAAGTAGTATATCCGACGCCTATTTGCAATTTATCACCGCCGCGCTTAGCGTCTATTTACTACCAACCCTCTCACGCTTGACGAACAAGCGGGATCTGGTTCGTGAAGTGATTCAAACTCTTAGATTTGTCTTGCCGCTCGTGGCTATAACTGGCTTCGCATTATGGTTGTTACGGGATTTTGCGATCACTTTTCTTTTCTCGAATAGTTTTTATCGGATGCGAGACTTGTTCGCTTGGCAGTTAACGGGAGATGTTCTAAAAGCGGGGTCTTATGTCTTTGGTTATTTAGTCATTGCGCGTGAGTCCCTTCGTCTTTATGTCTTAACCGAGCTGTTTCAGTTCGCATTATTAACCTCTATATCTAGCTGGTTGATTCCAATTCACGGCGCCTTGGGCGCTGCCCAGGCCTATTTGGTTGCCTACAATATTTACTTCGCTATCTGTTGTGGCGCTTTCCTTATTTACCGTAGAAGTTTATGACGAACCTGCTACATGTTCTGGGATCTGATATCCCGCACCACAATGAGACGTTACTACGTTTCTTTAATGATGTACTTGCCAAATCCAACCCCGACGCATGTCAGTTTATGGTGGTTTCTAAGGATCCTTTGATCTCATTATCGTTTCCGTCTCTTAATATTACGCAGTTTTCTTCAAGAAAAGCTGTTGCAAGAGCGGTGGTCAAATTAGCCTGCTCAAATCGCCAACAACGCTTTTTCTTTCACGGTCAATTTAATAACTACTTGTGGCTAGCGCTATTGTGTGGCAGCCTCAAATCTGAACAGATGAATTGGCACATATGGGGTGCTGATCTTTATGAAACTCCTCGCAACCTTACCGCACGGCTCTTCTATCTCTTGCGTCGCTTGGCCCAGGGCCGGGTTGGTAGAATTTTTGCAACCCGCGGTGATCTGAATTATTTCTATAAGCAGCATCCGGGTATCCCAGGCGAACTGCTTTATTTTCCGACAAGAATGTACCAAGCGGCAGAGTTGTTAACTACTCATTCTAACCATGGGGATATGTTGACTCTGCTTGTTGGCAATTCGGGCGATCGTAGCAATGAGCATTGTCTCGCATTGCACGAAATTCATAAGCAATTTGGTGACCAAGTTCGCGTTGTTGTTCCGATGGGATATCCGAGCAACAATGAATCTTATATTGCTGAAGTTTGTCGGTTCGGAAGATCCTTGTTCAGCGTTGACAATTTTCTAGTTTTAAGAGATAAACTCAATTTCAATGACTATCTAAAGCTTCTTGCCAAGTGTGATCTAGGTTATTTCTTATTTAATCGACAGCAGGGCATCGGCACTCTCTGTTTGCTGATCCAAATGGGCATACCATGTGTATTAAGCCGTGCAAACCCGTTTTGGCAGGATATGCTGGAACAGAATGTACCCATACGCTTTACGGATGATCCACTTAATGAAAATATCGTGCGTGAACTAAAGTATCAGATGGGCCTGCTTGATAAGCAAGCTATCGCCTTTTTTAATCCAAACTATATAAACGCTTGGCGTAAAGGGCTGGTTGTGGCAGCGGGGGTGATCCCGTGAATTTGATTGATTTTTGCGGCCTCCTCCTTCTTTGGATTTTGTCTATTTCTTTCATTGGTTCTTTAACCTATCGAGATTTCCGTATTCACCGTTTTAATTTTCATATCTATTTTTCGTTTGTCTACCTCCTGACATTCTTGCTGGGTTTTCCTTTTAGCATCGCTCTTGTCTTTCGCTTTGGCGCTACTGTCGCTCCAGTAAATATCATATTACAGTTTTTTCTCGCGATAAATTGTTTTTATGCCATTTACTATCTAACCTATAAGCAACAATTTTACCCAGGCAGGCTATTTCGAGCACCCCGTCTTACGTTCTCCATGAACCGTATTGAAACCCAGCTGATGTGGATCATGCTGGCCAGTGTCGCTTTCGTCTGTGTTGGTATCTTTTTTGCCCACAATGGCTTTTTACTGTTTAAACTCGATTCTTATCGAAAAATATTTTCAAAAGAAGTCTATGGATATGCGCTTAAGCGTTTTTTCTACTTTTTTATACCTGCCATGCTGATAGTCTACTTCCAGAAGCAGACCCGTACCGCCTGGCTTGGCTTCTTATTTAGTACCACTGCTTTTGGTCTCTTAACTTATGTCATAATTGGTGGCACGCGTGCTAACTTAATTATTGGCTTTGCAATCTTTCTTTTCATTGGAATAAACCGCGGGTGGATATCGCTTAGGATGTTTGCAGCGGCTGGTGGTCTCGGAATTGTTGTGATGTATGGCTTGGCCTTAAGGCGCTATGGTTTAAATGTCAGTGGCAGCGAGGCAATACACTCATTTCTATATTTAACGCGCGATACATTTTCGCCATGGGAGAATTTGGCATTGTTGCTTCAGAATTACAGCGCCATTCAGTTTCAGGGTCTTGACCCAATCCTGAGAGATTTTTATGTTTTTATTCCAACTTGGCTTTGGCCCGAGCGCCCCTCCTTGATTTGGAATACTGCTAATTACTTCACTTGGAATGTTCTAAACAACCATTCTGGCCTTGCAACTTCGCCCACCTTACTTGGCTCGTTGCTGGTGATGGGTGGAGTAGGGTTTATTCCACTTGGAGCAATTACGGTAGGTTTTATTGTTAAGGGTTTTGATTGGCTTTATTCCATCGCTGAAATGGACCGCAATCGCTACAGCGCGGCTGTTCTATATGGCTATTGTTTTGGTGCGATCTTTAATTTTATCATTTTGGTTCGCGATGGATTCGATGCATTTGTCTCTCGCATGGTGTTTTTCACACTCGTGTTTGGGCTATGCTTATGGCTGGCAAAGTTTCTTTACAGCAGCCATCTCTTTAGGCGCCTCAAGTCCACACTGATTGATTTTGGAGTGCTACCAAGAAGAGGTTAAATATTCTAAAGATACACTTGCGTTGTTACTGTATGTATGTTGCTGCAGTTTGATAGTGGCAGTTAAGGATTGGGCCAGATTTTCCAGAGGTATTGGAATATCTTGATCTGACGTTTTAGGCGGCTAGGCTGAGAAAGCAAGCGATAGAGCCATTCAAGTCCGAGGTTTTGAGTGACTATCGGTGCACGTTTCACGTGACCTGTGAATACATCATAGGTGCCACCCACACCCATATAGAGCGCATTGGGGTGAATCTTTCTGCACTCTCGCATCAGTACTTCCTGACGAGGTGATCCCATCGCCACCGTAACAATTGCTGCCCCGCTGCCCCGGATACGCTCAAACAGTTCCTGCTGCTGCTCAGGTTTGAAATACCCATCTTGAATGCCGACAATGTTTACATTCCATTTCTGGCGAAGCTTTGCTTCGGTTTGCCTAAGAACTGCTGGCTTGCTTCCAATAAGAAATATCGGTGTCTTTTCCTTGCCTGCGCGTTGCATGAGGGCTTCCCACAGGTCAGCCCCTGCGACTCGACTAATAAAAGACTTGGGATATTTTTTGCGAATTGTACACACTAAGCTTATGCCGTCGGCATAGTTATACTCGGCCTCTTCTATGATATTTCGTATTTCTGACTTGCGCTCGGCACTTAAGGCCTTTTCTGCATTGATCGCAATGAGCATGCCTGCGCGAGGTGAGCCAGCTGCATAGAGGTATTCAACTGCGTGTCGTAAATCCCGCCATCCTATAAGGTTAAAGCCGCGAATTGTATAGGAAGGTGCGTCCACTGATTCATGGATTCGGGTTGGACAAAGATGTGGGATGATCTCGCCATGGACTTCCTGGGGATGAATTGATGGCTCCATCGAAGTGAAACTGTTGGGTTATAATAGCCACCTTAGTGGTGGTTTCTTAGTTTGAAAGGTCTAGCTACATTGGTCAGGTCAACAGTATGGACTCGCCCAATTAAGCCCTCAAGTCGGTTTCTTGCCCAGCAAGCGCAGCCAATCTGGCTTAAGGCGGAATGGACTATTGAGAAAAGGCATTTATACCCGGAAAATTTTATCAGAGGGCGACATGATCACGATACGTAGGCTCTATCCGGCTTAGGTCTTGTCCACCGAGAGTAGGGCTTCGTCACTGCTGTGGGGCCTGGTGCCACACAGCCGGAACAAGCCAGACCTTTTGCAGGGCCAGTCCAAAGGATTGTCAAGATTCTTTTGCACCTGGCCAAGTCTGTAGAAAAGCCGGGGCCATTAGGTCGGCACCAGGCTGGTGGATTCCCAGACCCAGACTGACATTCAGAAAAAAGCACAAAAAATTGGCCTGGACGCTAGGACCAGGCCAACATCACTGCCTATGTGGCTCGGCTTAACCGAGGTATTCCTTCTTGAGGCCCTGGAGGCGGGCGATCACATCGTCGCGCTTTTCGCTGGTGGTGAGGTTCTTCCAGCCCCAGTTGCCAACAATCACCAGACCCAGCAGTTCCAGCAGGCCCGGCACGATCGGCAGCAGGTTGATGGTGTCGAGCACACCCTTGATCAGCACCTGGGCAAAGATCACCGCCAGGAGAATCCCTGCAATCTTACCGTATTTGCCGATCTGGGACCAATCGACTTGGTCGAGAGTTTCGTTAACTTTGCCCACCACTCCGTTGAAGCGCTGGTTGAAATCGAAATCCCCATCGCCCTCGCCGGGAGTGACGGCGTCAATCCCCGCGTCGACAGCGTTTTGGAGCTTTTCTTTGATTTGGTTGAGTTCGGTTTCGGTGTCGCTCATCTGGCGCGGCCCGTTGCGTAGGTAGGGTACAAGTTACGGTAGCGGGGTGGACCAATTCTGGCCAGAGGCAATTGTCATCCATCGTCAGAAGCTGACGGTTCTGGAGCGGCTGCTGCGGGCTGCCGCTCCCCAGGAGGGCTGCGCCTTGGTGCTGGCTGAGCGTGTCTGTGCCAGTTACGCAGCGGGCAGCGGCTCCGCCTGGCGGATTCAGCGCCTCTGGCCCTGCCTCAATGTCTGGCAACCGCAGGCGGAGCGGCGACGCCGTTTTGGCATCGATCCGCGGGAGCAGCTGCACGCCCAGGTCTGGGCCCGGGCCCGGGGGT
>Ga0208719_1000661_pt1 | contig 10770 bp, 8 predicted proteins | sample LakMenEpi30Jul09_FD_150747 | JGI IMG/M metagenome (GOLD analysis project Ga0208719, IMG submission 150747) | Freshwater microbial communities from Lake Mendota, WI - 30JUL2009 deep hole epilimnion (SPAdes) | ecosystem: Environmental > Aquatic > Freshwater > Lake > Epilimnion/Euphotic zone ... | reverse complement strand
CGCCGGAGGACCTGCCACCCGAACTGCTGCTCGAGAATCCGCCACCCGAGGACGAGAATCCGCCGGAACTCGACCCGCTCGACCAATTGACGGAGGAACTGGTCGGTTCGGGGAGCCGGGGGATGGTCCGTTCGCTGGCTTTTTCCCAGCCGCAGTGGAGGCAGCGTTCGTCGATCCGTTCGAGGCCTTCGCTGAACTGCGTCGGGGCGCGGAGGCGGGAGATCGTCTGCGACTTGGTGACGACGCGGCAGCGTGGGCATTTGGCGTAGCGTGTGAACAGGGCTCCCCACCGCACTTTCTCCACCCCAGGGCAGACCGGGCAGGTCCAGACGTCGTAGTCGACGCTTCCGAGGTTCTCCTCGAGCCGTTCGCCGCGTTCGAGTCGGGTGTCGTCCTCCCCTTCGGCAAGGAGGATCATCGCGGTGCCGCAATGCGGGCAGCCACGGCGACGATAGCGGTAGAGCGAACGGACCGCAGCGATGCCGCCGACACCGGCGGCAGCACCGCCGCCGAGCAACCACAACGCCCCGAACGGATCGGACGTGGCAGGGGACTCCCGAGAGACATACGGCGGCGGCGTCCAGGGCATGGCCGGGGGGGTGGCCTCAGGAAGGGCCTCGTTGGCGGGGGGTGTGGCAGTCGGGCCGGCTTCTTCGAGGAGCGGCAAGAGGATCGGCTCGGGGCGTCTCTCGACGAGTTCCCCGCCGATGGCCGCCGGAACAGAAGGGATGTCACCCGTGGCGGGCACCTCGGCCGAGGCACCGACGATGTCGGTGACGCTCTGGGTGGCGCCGTCGAGGATCGCACGGCCGGGCCTGCCGGCGCGGAAGTGGGGGATCATGGTGCCATCCATGATTCGTTGGGCAGCGGCGCGGGTGGCGGGGGTATCGAGGCCGTCGCCGAGGATGATCTCGCTCTTGCGATCGGCGAGGGCCACGAAGAGGAGGAGACCGTCGTTCCGGGCGGCGTTGCCGAGCTGCCAGCGGTTGAACAGATCGGTGGCGAATCGGCGTGGGGACTCACCGGCCGTGGTGGGAATGACGACGACCACCAGATCGGCCTTGGTAGTGTCGCGGATGGAGATCGCAAGCCGTTCGATGGTGGCCCGTTCATCCGCCGAGAGCGTGCCGGTCTCGTCGATGACGCGCGCCTGCGGGCGCGGTCCGGTGATGATGTCCGGCACCTGGGCCGATACCACGGCCACCAGCGTCATCGACAGCCAACAGGCAACGACCGCAGTCAAAGGTCGCATGGAAACCTCGCGTGCTCGCAGACACGTGCTCAAGGGTTTGCCGGCAGATCGAAATCGCCCGTGCGGTCGCGCCACACGCAGTGGATGTGGTTGGCGGGATTCCCTTCGGCATCGGGCTGAACGTTGCAAAACTCGATCACGAAGGAAGGACCTTCGACGAGGTAGTAGTGGCCGATGCCCGGCTCGGTGGCGCCGGCCCAGGCGAAGTGGATCGCGTTCCAGCCGCCATCGGCCTTCTCGATGAGCGCGAGGCGTTCTTTGGCAACCTCTTCGGCCATCGCGGCGCAGTAGGTGTCGATGATCCGGCGGAGGAGCGCCTGCTGCTCGGGCTTGAGCTCCGCGGCGGGGATTCCCTTGGCCGGCTCCTTCGGCGACTGCGTCTCGCCGGCGGCGCGGATGTCCTTGGGGGCTTCGGGAGCGACGATCCCCTTGGCCTTTTGCCCGGCATCGAGGGAGCGGACGAGTTCGAAGCCGAGTAGCTCTTCCGTGCCGAGGACACGGAAGCCCGGCTCGGGGAGGCCGGCGAAGCGGGCACGGACCTCGGCGGGATTGGCACCGAAGAATTGCGGGGTGCTGTCGACGACCTGACCGTCGCGGACGACGAAGTTGAGCGAGAGGTGGTGCCCTTCGACGGACAGGGCCCAGGTTCCCTTCTCCGCCGGCGTGCCGAAGATCGTGAAGAAGTAGCGTTCGGCATCGCGGATGTTCTTGGCGTTGGAGCCCTCCTGAATGCGGAGCATCTCGTCGAGTTGCATGATCGCCCGCGATTTGTCGTAACCGGCCTGGGAGACGGCGGCGCGGAGGAGGTCGAAGGCCCCCTGCTGCTGCGAAGGAACCATCTCGCGGAGCGGCAGCCCCTTGCGTTCGAACTTGGGGATGAAGTGCCAGCCGACCCGTCCGGCATCCTCCCAGGGCTTGAGGGCGCGGGCTTTCTGCTCGGGGGCGAGCGTGCCGAGCCAGACGTTGGCTGCCTGCACCATGGCACCACCGGCGGGGACGCCGGCGTGGACCGGGGAAGCCGTCAGCGCCCCGTCGAGCAGCGACACGAAAAACAGGGCCGGTGCGACGAGGGGAAACAAGGGGCGGAAAGTCATCGACGACTCCGGGGCGGTGCGTGGGACGGCGTGGGGACAAGCCGGGCGCGGCTATCGGCTCGGATGAGCCCCCGTCCCGGTCCATGAAAATACCCGCCCGACCGCGCCGCCGACACCCCGTCCCGGGCGGGATTCAAGTCATGGCCCGCCCTCGCGATCGGTCCCGACGTCCGAATCAGGCAACAGATCTTCCAGGGCCAGCAGGATGGCCGCAGCCTTTTCGATGGCCCGTGCAGCACTGGCTTGCGATGCCTCCGCGACGCCGCCGTAGTCGGCGGTCTCCCGAAGATCGAGCAGAAAATCGTAGTCCCGACCAAATTCGACCGGAAGAAGTCCAGACTGAATGAGGTCGCGATGGAGCGCGGCTCGCACGGCCGTGTGCTTCGTGAACGATGCGCCGCGGCCCGCCAATACCGCTGTCACGCCGTGAGACGCGGCATAGTACGCGCGTGACGCGGCGGAATCGGGATCGACTCCCACCAGCGACGCCGCCGAGGTCAGGGAACGCTCCGCTCTCCGCCACTGGCTGCGGACAAAATCGTTCATGCAGCCACCCCCGTCCGGCGGACCTCACGGAGCAATGGGCAATCCCCCTGCTCATAGTCACGACGATCGACCGGTTTCACACTGATCCGCCGACCCACACGCAGGGCCACCGGATAGACCGCCGTGAGGCTGCGATCGAGTTCCAGGCCGTAATCGTCCATCGGGCCACGGAGGACGACGAGGATGTCGATGTCACTTTCAGCACGGGCGTCACCCCGCGCCTCCGAGCCGAAGAGCACCACGGCGTCGAGCCGGTGGCCGTAGGCGACGGTGAGCCGCCTCTTCAAGTCGTCGAGCAGATCCTTGATTGGCCCGAGAATCTGCATGACGCGTTCCCCTGAGCAAACTGTCGGCCTGACGGTCCGTGGAAGAATCGTCCTTCGGCGAGCCGGCTGCCGGTACAGGCGTCGGATTCTGTCCACTCGAGCCATCCCGGAAAAGCTTCTTCGGGAGGGGCCTGAAGCCGCACCCGCCGGTGGAGCGACATTCCGACATCCTACTGACTCCTGCCCGAGCGATCGACTTTTGCCAGGAAGCCGACCGATTCACTCGTGCCGGTTCGGGTCGCGGTCGTGGTGGGCCTGATCGACGTGGACATGCACCTCCGGATGGAGGGCGAAGTACCGTTCCCAGGCCCCGTCGGAAACCCCGGCGCCGTCGAGGTACAGATTCCACAAGCCTTCGTAGCGCCCGATCCCCTCGAGCCCCGCATCGCCGAGCGGCACATCGATGAGGTGGAGCGAGCGGAGGGCGGGGAATTGAAGGAGCGTCATCCCCAGATCCGCCCCCCCCTGCCCTTCGGGACACAGCACCGGGCTCCCCAGACGCAGGTTTTTCAGCCGTGGTAGTTCGGCGAGCGCCGCCAGGCCTTCGAGGGTGCACCGGGCCTGGGGGAGGTTGATGTCGCGGAGGGTGTGACAAGCGGCAAGGTGCCTGAGGCCCTCGTCGGACAGGGGCGACTCCCGCAGGACGAGCCTCTCGAGCGCCGGAAGCCTCGCGATCACGACCGCCTTCGCATCGTCGGCGATCCCGTGTTGGAGATCGAGTTGCAAAAGCGGCTCGAGCGTCGCCAGCTCCATCCACTCCTCGTCGGCAAGCGCGCGATCCACGACACGGATCCGGGTCGAACTGCCGGCGCGGACGGCCGCGGCCTGCTCGGCGAACGTCGGCTCGGCGGCGGGAAGCGGCGCGGTGGAAACCGACGCGGCGACGAAGAATGCCGCAGCGGCGAGTGATCCGAACGCGGCCCCGACGCACCACCGGCCACAGGCCGCCGGCGTTCCTCGCACGATCATCGAGTTGGTCACGTCGGGTCGCTCCCGGGACGGTGTGAAAAAATTGCCGGCACCGTCTTCGCTCTCTCCGCTCAACCTTCCGGCCGCCAGGTCGTCCGGTGCCAGCGCAGCTCACCGCAAGCTGGGCAGCGGAGCAGCTTCCGCGGCTCGCCCGCCGCCTTCCATCGGATGCCGCCGATCTCCCAAATGCTCCGCACGCACCCGCAGGGGCAGACGAGCTTCCAGCCACGCGACTCCCGCTCCATCGACTCCGCCCACGCATCGGGCACGCACGCGAGGATCAGTTTTTGGAGTCGTCCCATCGCTGCCTCACGCGAGGATCTCGCGGATCGGCTCGACAGGCTCGACGCCGACGAGCTTCTGATCGAGGCCACCGAAGAAGTAGGAGAGCCGGTTGGGATCGATGCCGAGGCAGTGGAGCACCGTGGCGTGGAGGCTCTTGACGTGGAATCCGGTGCGGCCGTCGTGGACAGGCGCGATCGCCGCCGAGCCGAGCTCGTCGGTCTCCCCCACGCTCACGCCCCCCTTGATGCCGCCGCCGGCCATCCACATGGTGAACCCGTAGGCGTTGTGGTCGCGGCCCGTGCCCTCGGCATATTCCGCCGTCGGCTGCCTTCCGAACTCCCCCCCCCAGACGACGAGCGTGCTGTCGAGAAGACCGGAACGCTTCAGATCCTCGAGCAGCGCCGCGATCGGCTGATCGGTGTTGCCGGCGTGGAAGTTGTGGTTCTTCTCGAGATCGCCGTGGGCATCCCAGTTGTCGTCGTTGTGGGCTCCGCCGGAATAGAGCTGCACGAAGCGCACGCCGCGTTCCACGAGCCGGCGGGCGAGCAGGCAGCGGCGGCCGAAGTCGGCGGTGCGGGGATTGTCGAGGCCGTAGAGGGCCTGCGTCTCGGCCGTCTCCCTCGCGAGATCGACCGCCTCCGGGGCATGCTCCTGCATCTTCCAGGCGAGCTCGTAGGAGGCGATCCGGGCAGCGAGCTCCGAGTTGTCGCCCCGGGAGAGAAGATGCGCGCTGTTCTCGGTGCGGAGAGCGTCGAGGAGCGCCCGCTGGCTCTCGAGCGACATGTCGTCCGGGGGAGCGAGGTCGAGGATCGGCGCCCCCTTCGAGCGGAGGAGCGTCCCCTGGTAGGTCGCCGGCATGTAGCCGCTCGACCAGTTCTTCGCGCCCGAGATCGGCCCGCCGGTCGGATCGAGCATGACGACGAAGCCGGGGAGGTTTTCATTGACGCTCCCCAGGCCGTAGTTGACCCACGACCCGAGGCAGGGGGAGCCCGACTGGATCTTGCCGGAGTTCATCTGGAGCATCGCCGAGCCGTGGATCGGCGAATCGGCCGTCATCGAATGGAGGAAGGCAATTTTGTCGACATGCTTCGCGAGATTCGGGAAAAGCGTCGAGACCTGCTTCCCGCACTCGCCGTGGGGCGCGAACGTCCACTTCGGCCCCACGACACGCCCCTGACTCTTCTCGCCGCCGCGTCCCTTCGTCTTCACCTCGATCGTCTGGCCGTCGAGATCGTAGAGCTTCGGCTTGTAGTCGAAGGTGTCGACATGGCTCGGGCCGCCGTACATGAACAGGAAGATCACGCTCTTCGCTTTGGGGGCGAAGTGGGGAACCTTGGCCGCGAGCGGGTTGACCCAGGCCTGCACGCCGTCGGCGGCACGCGTCTGCTTCGCGAAGAAACCGCCGTCGAGGAGCCCCGAGAGCGCGAGCCCCGTGAACGAGGCACCGGCCTCCCAGAAGAACTCGCGGCGCGTGCGGCGGCAGAAGCCGGCGCGGGAGTCGTGGTGCGGTGTCATGCGGTGGGCCCCTTCAGTCGAGGTAGGCGAATTCGTTCGTGTTGAGAAGCATCAGGCAGAACAGCTCGAGGGCACGGCCGGGGCCGACGCCGTCGGCGTCCTCGAGGGTGTCGATGAGAGCCACGCCACGGGTGACTTCGTCGGGGCTGGCGTCACGGACGAGAGCCACCCGATACGCCCGGCGGATCTCGGCGGCGATATCGGCCGCATCGCGCCCACCCGCCTCCCGCTTCACCCGCGTGGCCATGACCTTCGCCTGCTTCTGGAGAAACTCGCCGTTCATCATCCCCAGAGCCTGCGTCGGCTGCGTCGTCACGAACCGCACCGGACAGGCGGAGTCGGTGTCGGCCATGTCGAAGTCGGCGAGGATCGGCGTGAGGAGCGACCGCTTCACCTTGATATAGACACTCCGACGGGCCTGCTCCTCCTCAGACACTTTTCCCCAGCCGCTTCCCGGCTGAGATTGCCCGGCGAGGATCTCCTTGGGGATGTCGACGGTCACCCCCGGCCCCCCCATCTTCGGATTGAACGCACCGCTGGCGACATGGATCGAGTCGCGGATCTCCTCGGCCGTGAGTCGCCGCATGTCGAAGCGCCAGAAGGCATCGTTGAGCGGATCGACGGCCAGCGCCTCGGAATTGGCGGCAGAGCTGGCCCGGTAGGCGCGCGAAAGCATGATCGTGCGGTGGAGGCTCTTGAGCCGCCAGCCGCCGTCGACGAGTTCGGCGGCGAGCCAATCGAGGAGTTCGGGGTGCGTGGGGGGATCCCCCATGAGGCCGAAGTTGCTCGCCGAGCGGACGATGCCACGGCCGAAGTGATACTGCCACACCCGGTTGGCAAGCACCCGCGCCGAGAGGGGATTCTCCGGTGAGACGATCCACCGCGCCAGCGCCGTCCGCCGCCCGCTCGACCTCGCGCCGTCGGCCGGAGGAGGGATCTCGGGGGCCGGCGCCCGGAGGATCCGCGGGAACGACGGGGCGACCTTGCTTTCGGGCTTCGTCTCGGCGTGGGGATTGCCGCGGTAGAGCACGAACGTCTCGGGGGGCACCGGGCCATGCTCGGTGATCACGAGCGCCTTCTCCACCGGCACCTGCTCGCGCTTGAGGGCCTCGAGGGCCGCGGTCGCCTTCTCCCAGGCCTGGAAGCCCTCGGCACCGAGAATCGCCGACCCCTCCGCCTTGATCGCGGCGGCAAGCTCGGTCGCGGCCTTCCGCCCGCGCGGCTTGGGGAGGGCGGAGAGCGGCCTCGACTCGCCTCCGACGGGTCGCCACGAGAGCAGGAGACCCTTGTCGCCGATCGGCCCTTGGAAGTAGTCGACGCGGAAGGGAATGCGCCCGGCCTCGAGCTTCACCGTCGCCGTCCGTGGGCTCCCCACACCGTGGATGCCGTCGTACTCGAGGACGGTACTTCCCCCGAGGACGAGCCGCGAGCCGTCGTCGGAGTCGAGGCTGAAGGTGTACTCAGCGGCGGCGGGGACTTTCAGAAATCCTGTGAACACGTAACCGAAGGCGTGCGGCCGCAGTGACGGCGCCACACCGATGTCGAGGAGATTTCCCGCCACGTCCCCGGTGTCCTCTGCCTTGAGCTGATCGAAGTCGGGGAGTTTCTCCCAGGTGTCGCGGTAAAAACGGAAGTGGAGGTCGTCGAGGTCGCTGGCCGCCACCCCGTCGGCCGAGCGGTTCTCATACTCCTCCCGGAAGCGGTTCTCGAGCGCCGTCACCTCGCTCTGCGCCGCGTCGCGACGCTTGGTGAGATCGGCCACGGCCGCGTCGTAGGCGGCTTTCGCAGCCGCGTCGGGAAAGAGCGGGCGCTCGACCTGATCGCCGCCGTTGCCCATCGGCGTGACATTCATGAAGAACGACAGCAGGCCGTAATAGTCGCGCTGCGGAATCGGGTCGATCTTGTGATCGTGGCAGCGGGCGCAGTTGACGGTCAGCCCGAGGAACGTCTGGCCGGTGGTGGCGACGAGATCGTCGAGCCAGTCGAAGCGGGCCTGCAGGCGGTCGGCCGGTTCGTCGTCCCACAGACCGAGCCGGTGGTAGCCGGTGGCGATGAGATCGTCGGGGGAGGGATCGGGGATCTCGTCGCCGGCGAGTTGCTGAACCGTGAACCGATCGAAGGGCGTGTCGTTGTTGAAGGCCCGGATCACGTAATCGCGGTAGCGCCAGGCGTGCGGCTTGTCGCCGTCGCGCTCGAAGGAGTTCGTCTCCGCATAGCGCACCAGATCGAGCCAGTGGCGACCCCATTTCTCGCCGTAATGGGGCGACGCGAGAAGCCGGTCGACGACACGTTCCCACGCCCCCGGAGCGTCGTCGGCAAGGAAGGCCTCCATGTCGGCTTCACCTGGTGGCAGGCCGGTGAGGTCGTAGGTCGCGCGCCGCAGCAGGGTCTGCTTGTCGGCGAGCGTCGGAGCGGCGAGCCCCTTCTTGGCGAGCCCCTCGAGCACGAACGCATCGATCGCCGTCGCAGGAACGCCGTCGTCAGGGACGGCCGCCGGGTCGATCGCCGGCACCGGCGGCCGGCCCGGAGCACGGAAGGCCCAGTGTTCCTTCCATTCGGCCCCGGCGCCGATCCAGTCGCGCAGCGCTCCCACCTGGGCCGGCGTCAGTCTGGCTCCCTCGGGGGGCATCCGCACGTCGGGGTCTTCCGAGACGATCCGCTCGAGGATCAGGCTTGCGGCCACGTCGCCGGGCACGATCGCCCGGGCGCCGGAGGCGAGTTCGCCGGTGGCGGCGGCGGCTTCGTCGAGCCGCAGGCCCCCTTCCTGGGTGTCGGGGCCGTGGCAGGAGAGACAGCGCCGGGCAAGGAGCGGCTGGATGTCGCGGGAGAAATCGACGGGGGCGGCGGCGGCCCGCCTACCGACTGCCGTCACCGGCAGGAGCGATGCCAGGGCGAGGAGCGTCACGGCCCACGGATGTCGAACAGGACGTCGAACAGGGTGAATCGTCACGGCACCTCCTGGCAAACTGGGCACCGGCATTCTACCTTCCGCCGCCAGCCCCGGCGTGGCCGGTTTTCGTCGGCGAATGTTCGACGATGGAGCCGCCCTTCGTCACGCCACGCCGCCGCCAATCCGCACCACGGGCAGCCTTGACGCGCGGCCCCTCTTTGCCGGACAAATCCCGGGACGGCCCGCCCGCTCATCGGTACCGCTCCCGGCAACTCCTGCCAACGGCGAAGCCACCAACAGAAAGCCAATCGCTCATGGAACCCCGTTGCCAAGAGGCCGCGCCTGCGCCGCGCCGGTCAAGCACGCCCGTCTGCGCGCTCGCGCGTTGCCTGGAGCGAGCCTGCGTGGGTCTGCTTGCCGTGTGGGGCTTGTCGGCCTGGACGATGCCGAGTCCCACCGTGCACGGCGAGGTGGTCGACTGGTCGTTCAACCAGTCGTCCGGAACCGTGGCGATCGACTCCGGACCGAACCAGATCGACGGCACGCTCACCGGCAACGCCGCGTGGGCAGCCGGGTATGGCCAGAATGCGGTTGCCGTCACCGGTGACGGATTCGTCGACTTCACCCAAGCGGGCTCACCGAAGGTTCCGACGGTCATCAGCAGTCTGGCGGTGGGGTCGATCGGTGTCCGGTTCTTCATCGACGCATACCCTGCCGACCAAGCCAGCCAACCGATCCTTCCGATCTTTTGGATGGGGCGTGATTTCGGTGGTGTAGGGCAATACGGTGTCACGATCGAGATCGGACACGCCCCGCCATACAAGCCCTTCGATCACGCGATCTATTTCACGATCCTCGACGTCGTCGACCTGCCGATCTTCTGCTTCAATTCGTCGCAGGACATCACTCCGGGGGTATGGCACTCGTTCGTTGCGGTCGTGAGTGGCACCGGCAACACCGGCTACCTCGACGGGGTCGAGATGACCGATCGCCACTACAACTTCGGCAACGCCTCCTCGACGAAGTTCTTCTCCTCCGTGACGCCCCCCTCCGACGCGCTCTGGGTCGGAAAGGGGTTTTATGCCCAGGAGACAGAGGCTCTGCACTTCAACGGCAAGATCCAGAATCTGCAGATCTTCGACCAACCGCTCACCGCCCAGCAGGTCGCCGAGCTCTACGCGGTTCCCGAGCTCGATCCGCACCACCTCGCGAGCGTCTGGACGCTGCTGATCGGGGCGATGGCCATCTTCGAGCGCCGCTCCCTGCGGAGCCCCAGGCCCGTTTTCGAGTGACGCCGGGGAATCCGGGGAGGGGGCTGTCAGGGCCGTTTCCCCAGGCGCAGGGCCGGATAAAAACGGCTATCATCCGGGGCATCCGCCGGGATCTCGTCGGGATTCCCCGCGACGCTTTCGAGATTCCTTCATCTCCCCCGAACCCCTCAAGCGCACCATGACCGCTCCCGCATCGCCGGCCCGCCCCCCCTTCTCCCTCGCCGGCAAGGTCGCCCTCGTCACCGGCTCCTCGACCGGCCTCGGCCTCGCCACCGCCAAGTGCCTGGGCCTCGCTGGCGCCAAGGTAGCGATGAACTACGCCAACAATCAGGCCCGGGCCGAGAAGGCGCTGCACGAGGTCCGTGACGCCGGGGTCACCGCAGATCTCTATCGGGCCGACGTCACCGACTCCGCCGAGATCGACGGGATGTTCATGGGAATCGAGCGGATGCTCGGGGCCGTCGACATCGTCGTCATGAACGCCACCCCGGCCCAGCCGCAGAAACCGATCGAGGAGTACGACTGGGCGTTCTATCAGGAGATGCTCGACTTCTTCGTGAAGAGCCCCTACCTGCTCGCCCGCCGCCTGCTGCCCGGCATGAAGGCTCGGCGTCATGGGCGG
>Ga0208719_1000651_pt1 | contig 10816 bp, 12 predicted proteins | sample LakMenEpi30Jul09_FD_150747 | JGI IMG/M metagenome (GOLD analysis project Ga0208719, IMG submission 150747) | Freshwater microbial communities from Lake Mendota, WI - 30JUL2009 deep hole epilimnion (SPAdes) | ecosystem: Environmental > Aquatic > Freshwater > Lake > Epilimnion/Euphotic zone ... | reverse complement strand
TCACGTCACCGGTGCGAGGTAGGACATGAGTTTTGGGTTGCTCTTCATAATACCCATAAGCACCGGTGAGAGGCGCAGCACCAGCTTCTCTTCGGTTTTGTCGTCGACGTCCTCGGATGCCCCGATGAAATGGAACGCCGCGTGGAGAATTTCGTGGAGTAGCGTCTCCTGCAGCATGGACGGGGCGAGGCTGGGATCGAGCGTGATCGTCAGCTGTTCGTTGTTGCATTCCCCTACTCGGGGGTCGCCACCACCGGACACGGAGCAGGCGTCAATGGCCGCCTTGTCGACAACGATCTTGTATTTGTGGACACCAATTTTGATGTTCTTGGGTGGTTTCGCGTTTTTCATGTTGAGCTCCGGTGATCCTGTCGGCTCCGAGAACAGAATGCTAGTTGCCGGGGCTTTCCCGGTGGTGGATTTCTGCTTCGGCGACGGCGTCCCGGATGCAAAGAACTAAACCGACCCGGAGAAGACGCAAAATTTCGCCCTGTACCGGCCCGGACAGAACGTCCTCGTCGACGTCCCAGACGATCTCCCCGAAGGCCTTGTCGTCGACCTCAGGGATGTCTCCGGCCTCCTGAGCGGCAAGCTCGGAGACCAGCTCTCCGGCGTCACGGATGGCTCGCCCGATGAGCGCTTTGATGGTTGTGCTGTCGAGGGTGATCGGCTCGGAGTCCGCTTCCTCTCGGATCGTGAGGGTGGCCGGGGGGAGGTGCTGGTCGAGGAAGCTGGAGGTCATATCCGTATTTTATCGCCTAGAAAAAGAAAATACAACGACACCGAACCCATTTTTTGTTCTGGTGTCAGGGGTCTTTTACGGCTGCTCTTGTGGGGCGGCGGCGACGGCGGCGACGGGGTGGGGGGCGCACGAGGAGAGGGTGGCGGTGAGGGCCGCGTGCTCGGCGGGGTCGACGGTCAGGGACCATCGGGACTTGACCGCGACCCATTCGGCGGCGTACTGGCAGCGGAATCCGCTGTAAGGGGGGAGCCACGCCCCCGGGTCGCTGTCCCCTTTGGACCGGTTGGAGGACGCGGAGACCGCTCGAAGTGAACGGCTGTCGCCGAGGTCGTTACCGAACGCCGTCCAGCGTTCCGTCGACCACACGTTCCCACCCGAATCCCACGCTTCTGCCATTGGGATGACGTGGTCGATGTCGAACGACGACGAGTTCGAGGTCGTGACGTTGTCGTACACTGAAAACCACCCGCCGGAGGGGAGGTCGGGCAGGTCGAACCGTTTCTCGTCGGCGAGCACTTCGCAGCGGGTGTTGCAGCCGTCCCGGTCGAGGTCACGCCACCCGGGAAACACGGCGTCTCGGTCGTAGCCGGTCCGGTCCTCGGAAGCGATTTTCAGGGTGGAGAGCACCACACGAGCTTCGCCCGGGAAAGCGCTGCGCCACAGGAACGCCGCCATCTGGGCGCGGGTCACAGGGTCGGCCGGACTGTAACGGTACGGGGACCCGACCCCGACGCTCACGCCGCTGGCTCGCAGCCACCGGACTGCCGCTTCATAGTATTTGTCGGAGGTGATGTCGGAAAAATGGTGTGGGGCTGCGGTGTCGGGGCGTCCGGCGGCGCGCCACAGGAACGCCGCCATCTCACCGCGGGTCACGAACCGGTCAGGAGAAAAAGTTGTGGGCGACGTCCCGTTCGTAATCCCGGCGCTGACGAGCCAACAGGTTGCTTGAGCGTAGAAAATTCTTTGCGGGACGTCAACGAACCCGCACGCCGTTGCCGCTACAGGGCGTCCGGCGGCGCGCCACAGGAACGCCGCCATCTCGCCGCGGGTCACGAACCGGTCAGGAGAAAAAGTTGTGGGCGACGTCCCGTTCGTGATGTTGTTGGCGAGCAGCCACTCGACAGGGTAGGCGTAGAAAGCATCAGCTGGTACGTCAGAGAAGCGGGGGGTTCCCTCCGCCGCTGCCGTGAACAGGAACGGCAGGCAGACGGCAGCGATACAGGCGACAACTTTTTTCACACCATCGACTATGCCGCAGCCCCACCGGCATGAACGCTGCTCGCCGCGCTGCAAGTTTCCCGATAGGAGCCGCATCGCCGCATCGGCTGCATCGCAGCGGTATGCTTATTGGAGGAATTCAAGGAGTGAAACCATGGACCGAGGCGTAGACGCCGACGATTTGTTTGAGGACCTAGAACGGCAATTCCGGCGAGCGGAGGGCGCACACCGGCGACGCAAATTGCTCACCATGCTAGGCGGCCTCGCTGGCTTTTTTCTCATTTTCGTAGGTTTTACAACCCATTTTTTTGTCTCTGTTGCCGGGTACGGCCTCATGTTCGTTTGCGTGTGGTCGCTTGCCGAGGGAATCAAAGGGAGGGCGGCCCTTCGTTTCCGTGAGGCAACCCAGCGGGCAAGCGAACAGCAGTGGTTTGGCAGGCCGCGCCGCTGAGTCCCCCCTTTGTCAACCGCCCAGCCTGTGGTGGCAGCCTTTTCGCGGCACAAAAATTGTTATGTCTGGCGAAAACGTCATCTGGGAGTCCCGCACAGGGACTTGGAGTCGAGGCTTCTTCGACGTTACTACTGAGAGCCCGGAACCCATCTACGACTACTCGGCGTTCCGGTGGGTTTCCGGCGGCCACCCCAGCCGAGATGACGCCATGCTCGCCGGACCGGAAACGGACCCGTCAGACACGTTCGTTTTGCCGTACCGGGGAAACTCGGTGCAGTCCCGCCAGTATGACCGCATGGCGTTAGAGCTACGTGACCCTGTGGCGGCGCTCGCCTACAGGCAGTACACGAACAATAAGGTTGCCCGCCGAGGACACCAGCCGGTCGTCTGCGGGGCGCGCACAGAGGACGGAACTCCGTGTCAGAATCTTGTGGCGGTGCGTGGCCGGAAATGTCGCTGGCACCGCTGAGTCGTCGCGCCGCTACACTGTGGCGTGTGATGCTCTCTCACTCTTCGAGCCGAATACCGTTTCTCCTGTGAGACAGGTTTTTCTGTCCCGCAGGTTGTCTGGCGGCGGAAGTGTTTGGTGAACACGCTACGTCTTATCAACGGAGAGCTGCAGGTTCGATTCCTGCCCGCCGCGCCACTTCGTGATCACAGATAGTTCTGGACCGCCCACGGTGGAATGTGATTGCTGTCCGGGTCGTACTTGTCGTCGGTGACTGCGAACGTGTCTTTGTCCCGCAGTTCGATTTCCCCTAACCACAGCAAAACGGAGAACTCGGCGGGGTCGGTGTCCCCTCGGGCTGTGAGCTCTGTGAGGGCGGCGTCGTAGTCGAGGGGCAGGTAGGGGGATTCCGGGAAGTGCGCTGCGACGGCGTCGACGTGCGGGTGCAGGGAGTACCTCTCCCTGCTGAATTCGTGGTACTCGGGTAGCCACTCGGGCTGGGTGGTGTTGAGCACCTGAATGCCGTGGGCTGCGAGCCGGTCCGGGTGTGTGATCCCGGCGGTGTAGTGGTGGGCGTCGTCGTCGAACAGTATGACGCTTTCTAGCGTGAACTCTTGCGACCAGCTGTCCGGGTTTCCCCACGCGTAATCTGGGTTCCGCTGCGCCTCTTCGGCGAAGTAGGAGCGGAGCGCTTCTACCGGGTCGACGTCAGGGAGGACGAGGTAGTTGACGTGACGGGGACTCATTTCGTATTCTGCGGCGGCGTAACCGGCGAGAACTTTCACTACTTGCAGTTCGGCGTCACGCCACTGCTGTCCGTACTCGGCGGCGACGGCGTCACGGTCCAGCGGCTCGGCCGGATCAAAGAAATGCTGGGCGTAAAGGCTGCTTTCAACGAGCGCGAAGAGGGGTGCCCGACCGGGGCGCTGGACTGCGTTCTTGGGGTCGTCGTAGTCGACGTCAGGGTTAACGGGGACCGCTTTGCCGTTGACGTGCCTGACGTGTCGGCGGGGACGACGGCGTTCAGTCACGACCGGAGCCTCCACCCTCGGGGTTTCTGTAGTAGCTGAGGTTCTGGCCGAACGCGGTGATGGCATCCATCTCCCCTTCCGAGATGTAGCCATCTTGCGCTATCGGGTACCCTTCCGTGTCGTACACTTTGATCCACTGCAAACGGTTCCCGATGATTTCAATGCCGCCGAGCCCGGAGTCGCGGGCGAGCCTCATCAGGTCGCGTTCAAGTTCTTCTTCCACCTTTGTGTCTAGGACAGATATTTGTCCCGGGGCGTAGTGTTCCCGGTTGAACACGAGCCCCCCGCCGTCGTCGTCGGCAACGAGATCGACGTTGAAGCCCCACTCTTGCAGGTCGGCGAAGTGGTAGAGCGCTGACCCCTGCGGGTCGTCGGTGGCGTCCTGAGCGAGGTCCCCGAGAGCGCCGGTGTGGGGCCGGTGCGGGTCGGGGGCGTGCTGCTGCCCCGAAGGCGGCATGTCCGGGTTCACGAGAACCAGTTTTCCGTTGATGGTGCGGGTGTGGCGGGGCTGCTTCGGCACGGTGAACCTCAGTGGGTGCATGTGAAGAGTTAAGGGTGTTATGCCAACATTCCTCGGCGTCGTCTTTCTCGGCACTATCCCGACAGAAAGACCACAACGAATTCCCGCAAACAGGCGAACTGTTAGCATCTAGGGGACCCCATGACTGATTCGAATAGACGTCGCCCGGAGAGGCACGTCCGTCACCTCAAAAGCGGGAAAGCGTCACTCATCAACGAGAACGTCGTGTACGGCGACCCGTCCGATAGTGGCGCAAGTGACGCCACCATCCGGAAAGCCACTTCCAGTCTCGCTGCCGGGGACGGCGTTTCGGTCGGGTTTGCCGGTCTGGCGAGCAAGTACCAGCGGTTCCCCCAGCTGAAAGACTTTGACGACGCCTCATCCCCTTACATTTTAGTGGGGGACGCACCGGAGGCAAGCTGGACGGGTTCCATGTACATCCTCCCGTTGAACAACACGGGGTCGTGGGGTGCTGTGCTTGGTGCCCACCGGGAGGGAGGGACCGATGCCTGACATGGCCATGAGAGTGGTCCCCGCAGAGGTCGTGGAGGAAGCCTCCGAAATTTTCGGGGTGCCGTCCTCGGAACTCCTTGACCGCATCTACCCGGTCCCTTCCGAGTACGTGGAGAAGGACGCCGAGGACGTCTACTACATGAGCCACCCCGGCGACGGTGGCAGCGTCGTCCTTCTCAACAGTGACGGCTCCTACCTCGTGGGTAGCGTCCACGTCGGGTTCTACGACATGGTCGCCGTATTCAACGCCGGGGTGCGGACCGCGTCAGCAGCCCACCCGGAACCGTAAACCGGGGTTTCGCGTGACTCCGGATCAGCCCCGGTACTGCAGGGAGACGAGTTCCGACATGACCGTTTCCACCATGTGGGCCGGGAACGCCTCCGTGTAGCCATCCAACTTCTCCCGAGGACGCACCCTCGTTGACTGCCGGATAAACGACTTCATGATGGCCTCTAAGGTACGGGCCTCTTCGCCGGTGTCGAGCTCTACAATGTGGACCACTTCGCCGTACTGGCCGTGCTGGTTGTGCTTCCGCATCCGTGACTCGAAACTCCGGCTGTTCGAGATCCCAATCTTCCCCCACTTCTTTCCTTGCATGAGGTACAGGACGGACGGCTCGTTCGGTTTGAACGAGTAGTCGGCGCACACGGCGCAGCCGCGACCTTCCCCGAGGGCAACCCGGTCGGTGCCGCGGGTGGTCCACTCGTGACTGCAGGTAGAGCAGATCCAGCGAAGCTGTTTGCCGGTCCCCGCGAAGTACTGGGTGGGGTCACCCTCGTTGTCGGGGTGGAACTCGGCTGCCAGCCACGAGTGGGTGGCGAGCATACACGTGTCGGCAGTCGGCACCCGTCCGGTGCACGCCGGACACGAGTTCCCTTCTCCAGACGCGTACACGTTGTTCGGCTTCTGCTCCCATTCGTTCCCGCATTCTTTACACAGCCACCAAATGTATTTCCCTGAACGTGACGTGTAGTCCTCTGGGTTTCCGTCGTTCTTGGCGGTGTGGAAAATTTCGGCCATCCACGGGTCGGTCACCGTCATGTTGTTATCGGGGCGGGCGATCCGTCCGCTGCACGACGGGCAGCCTCGATACCGGGTGTTCTTGCGGCGGACACGGTCGCAGACGCGCGAATCCCACTCGTACCCACATTTTGAGCACTGCCATCGCAGCACCGTCCGGGTGCCGGGCACATAGTCTTCGGGGGCGCCTTCGTTGTCGGGGTGGAACTCTGCGGCGAGCCACTTTTCCATGGTGGCAATATTGTGTTCGGGGGTTGCTTTCCGAAGAATTTTCTTGGCGGGTTCCTTCTTCTTCGACGCTTTCGTTTCCGACTTGAGTTTCTCTGCCGGTTTCTTGATGCGCGCTTCCCTGACCGGAGTGACCTTACCGGTTTTCTTACTTGTCCGGTTGTGCGCCGTGCGTGTTCCGTTTGCCATCAGGTCACCTCCTCGCATACGTGTTATGCCGCGAAGTTTCTCGCCCATTGAGCATAGGGGCTGCCAAAGTCTGGGGTGAACGCAAAGGAGGCCTTTCCCTCATTTTTTGAAGATCCACTACCATACGCCCTGCGGTGGCAAAAATCAACTCGGTCGAACGAGTTTTTGGGAAGTTGCAGGACGCCGGGCGGGTTAAACGTTGAAGAAAGAGGCGCAGGATCGCTATAATGGTGAGCAAACCGAAGGAGAAAACTTGATGACGTCGTCCCCTGAGCCCGAGAAGAAGCGTGAGCCTTTCCGTTTTCCGTGGCGGCTGATTGTCGCTTTCCTTCTAGCGTTTTTCCTGCTTTCGTGGATCACTGGCGGTGGGGGCACAGCGGCTGAGCGGGCGCCCTACGGGGAGTTCATGGCTCAGCTTTCAGGGGACGAGATCGATAGTGCGTCGTACAACAACACGACGGGGGCGATCACCGGCACCCGCAAGGACGGAACCTCGTTCACGACGAACGCCCCGACGCCGCCCCCTGACGCAGACTTGGAGGTTATGACCGAGAAGGGTGTGGAGTTCTCCACCCCGACGGAGAACCCGATTCTCGGGTTGATCATTTTCCTGCTTCCCGTCTTCCTACTGATCGGGTTTTTCTTCTGGATGCAACGCAAATCTACGTCGGCGATGACCGGGGTGATGTCGATCGGGAAAACGAAAGCGAAGGTGCCGAGCGGGGAGACCCCGGCGACAACGTTCGCTGACGTCGCCGGGTACGAAGGCGTTAAGAAGGAGATCACTGAGGTCGTCGACTTCCTCAAGCACCCGGAGAAGTTCGCTGAGGTGGGCGCCCGCATCCCCAAGGGCATCCTGCTGGTTGGCCCTCCCGGGACCGGCAAGACGCTGATCGCCCGGGCGGTGGCCGGTGAGGCCGAGGTGCCGTTCCTGTCGGTGACGGGTTCGGATTTCATGGAGATGTTCGTCGGTGTCGGCGCCAGCCGGGTGCGGGACCTGTTCCAGAGTGCCCGCAAGACCGGCAAGGCAATCATTTTCATTGACGAGGTCGACTCGATCGGGCGTAAGCGCGGCGCCGGTTTGGGTGGCGGCCACGACGAACGCGAGCAGACGCTGAACCAGATGCTGGCCGAGATGGATGGCTTCGAGGTGTCGACTGGGATTGTGGTGATCGCTGCGACGAACCGGGCCGACATTTTGGATCCGGCGCTGCTGCGCCCGGGCCGTTTCGACCGTCAGGTCGTCGTACCGCTGCCGGAGCTGGCGGACCGTCGCGCCATCCTCTCGGTTCACACCGACGGGAAACGTCTCGCCGATGACGTCGACCTTGACGTGATCGCCCGGGGTACACCCGGCATGAGCGGCGCTGACCTCGCGAACCTCGTGAACGAGGCGGCGCTGTACGCGGTGCGGGAAGGCGGCAACGAAATTAGTGCGCGTGACTTTGACGCTGCCCGCGACCGGGTCCTTATGGGAATTAAGCGTGAGTCGATGGTGATGACCGCAGCTGAGAAGGAGGCGGTCGCCTACCACGAGGCTGGGCACGCAATCTGCGCGGCAGTACTCCCCACCGCCGACCCGCTGCACAAGGTGACGATCATCCCGTCGGGGATGGCGCTCGGGGTCACCATGCAGCTCCCCGAAGGGGACCGGCACCTGTACCGCCAAGACTACATTGAAGACTCTTTGGTGGTGCGCATGGGTGGGCGGATCGCCGAGGAAATCATCTATGGTGTCGTGTCCACCGGAGCGAACAACGACCTCGTCGGCGCCACCGAACTCGCCCGCAAAATGGTGCGGGAGTGGGGCATGAGCGAACGAGTCGGCCCCATGGCGTGGGGCAGCCAAGGTCAGGTGTTCTTGGGTGAAGACCTGATGCACTCCCGGGACTACTCCGACGACACCGCTCGCGTCATCGACGAGGAGGTGGAGCGGATCCTGCGGGAGCAGCAGGACCGCTGCCGGGAGCTGCTGACGCTGTATCGTCCGGCGCTGGAGGAGCTCGCCCGACTCCTTTTGGAGAAGGAAACCGTGGACGGCATCGAGGTGGAGGCGCTGGTGGCGGTCACCGCCGCAGCGGCCGAGGGCGCTGACGGACGCACCGACCCGGTGGGGTGATTACGGTACCTTTCAGGAGCCTCACCCCTCAACAATTTCACTAATCGATAGTTGACGACAACCCATTGTTTTGGTAGGGTTATTACTATGGCGACGATTTTGGTGATCGCGGGTCTGGCGGGCGCCGCTCTGGTGGCGGGGTTCCGGCCGTCGACGGGGCCGCTTCTGGTGGCGCTGTGGCCGCAGAGCCGGTGCGGCGGCGAACACGTCGCCCACAGTCCCCGTCGGCTGCGGAGCGTATGTGGGCACACCCCAACCCGGACAGAAGGGTGCTGAACGTGCCCGACACCGAAAACAACGTGGGTCACCTTGACACCGAGGATCTCTTGTGGATGCTGGGGGCGATCGTGCACCGTGTCGGGGAGCTGAACTCGTGGCAGGCGCGAGGAAACCCGGAAAGGATGAGCGCCGCGTTGGTGGCGCTACGGGACGCCCTGTTGCGCTTCGCTCCAGCAGACGAGAACAACGACGCAGAAACGAACGCCAAGAAGGTACTGGCCGCGTTCGACAACGACGCACAGCCGTGGGTTCAGGCGGGGGTCCCGGCTTCCCGCTACCTCCAATGGGCGGTGTTCGGCTTCAATCCGAAGGACGCTGCCGCGTGGGAGCGGGCCGGGGTGCCTATCGAGTACGCCCTGCACTTCAGGGGCGAGAAGTTCGACCCCCAATGGTGGCCCACATGGCAGCAGGTCCACGACCTCGCCGTCGACGACCCGCTGCCGCTCATGGCCCAAATGTTCCACCTTGTGCGAAGCGCCCACACGTTGAAGCTGGGGCCCTCAAAAGTGAACCAGTGGGTTGAGGCCGGGGTCAGAGTCGACGACATACCAGTGTGGTTCCAAGCCGGGTACACCCCTGCTAAAGCCCGCGCCGCCATGAAGAAAGGGGTGACGGTCACCCAAGCCGCCGAGCAGGCCGCCCCGATCCCCGGTCCGACATGGACCAAGGTGGCGTCGCAAGCGAAAGAAGCTGGCTGGGTCCTCGAAGGCACCCAGATGGTGAACGACTCTTACGAGGCGACGTGGAAGCATCCCGGCGGCAGTCACGCGAGGGCGCTCTTCTCTCACCGGGGCGAGTTTGGCAGCGGCCGCATTTTCGGCCCCACTCCCGGCCGGGGGACCGTGTCGGCGACCATTAAAGACTTCGGGGCGAGACTCGCCGAAGTCACAGCCAAGAAAACCCGGCGCTCCCCCGGGAAATAAATCCTTACCGTTACACTGTTGAACAAGAAAAGTTGACAACGCAACGCTCAACTTTCTATACAGGGTAACTATAAAGGAGATTAGATGGGTAAAGCAGTTGGTATCGATCTTGGGACCACGAACTCTGTGGTGGTTGGTTTTGAGGGTGGCGAACCGGTGGTCATTCCCAATGCGGAAGGCGCCCGCACCACCCCCTCGGTGGTGGCATTCGCCAAGAACGGTGAGGTGCTCGTCGGCGAGGTGGCCAAGCGTCAGGCCATCACCAACCCCGACCGCACGTTCCGGTCGGTCAAGCGGTTCATGGGTCGGGGCGACTGGTCCGTCGACATCGACGGCAAGGCCTACACCCCCCAAGAGATCGCAGCCCGCGTGCTCATGAAGTTGAAGCGCGATGCCGAGTCCTACCTCGGTGACACCGTCACGCAGGCAGTCATCACCGTGCCTGCGTACTTCGACGACGCCCAGCGCACTGCCACCAAGGAAGCCGGGCAGATCGCCGGACTTGAGGTGCTGCGCATCATCAACGAGCCGACCGCCGCTGCGTTGGCGTACGGGCTGGAGCGCGAGGGCACCGACCAGACCATCCTCGTGTTCGACCTCGGCGGCGGCACCTTCGACGTGTCGGTGTTGGAGATCGGCGACGGTGTGTTCGAGGTGAAGTCGACCCACGGCGACACCGAACTCGGTGGCGACGACTGGGACCAGCGTGTCATCGATTGGCTCGTCGACACCTTCAAGGGTGCCCATGGCGTCGATCTGTCCAAGGACAACATGGCCATGCAGCGGCTGAAGGAAGCGGCCGAGAAGGCCAAGATCGAGCTGTCACAGGTGGCCGAAACCCAGATCAACCTGCCGTTCATCACCGCCACCCAAGAGGGTCCGCTCCATCTCGACGAGAAGCTCACCCGCTCGAAGTTTGAGGAGCTCACCTCCGACCTCCTCCAGCGGTGCAAGGGCCCGTTCGAGCAGGCCATCACCGACGCCGGGCTGTCCAAGGGCGACATCGACCATGTCGTGCTCGTCGGCGGCTCGACCCGCATGCCCGCCGTCGTCGAGCTGGTTAAGTCGATGACCGGGGCCGACCCCCACAAGGGCGTGAACCCCGACGAGGTGGTCGCCGTCGGTGCGGCGGTG
>Ga0208719_1000649_pt1 | contig 10833 bp, 9 predicted proteins | sample LakMenEpi30Jul09_FD_150747 | JGI IMG/M metagenome (GOLD analysis project Ga0208719, IMG submission 150747) | Freshwater microbial communities from Lake Mendota, WI - 30JUL2009 deep hole epilimnion (SPAdes) | ecosystem: Environmental > Aquatic > Freshwater > Lake > Epilimnion/Euphotic zone ... | reverse complement strand
GGGCGGACCGGTCCGCCTTGTACTTCGGGAAGATAGCTGACGGTTCTTCGAGGAGAGACTTGGAAGGCGTAGAGTCGGCGCATGGTGATCGGGAACGGGCAGGTATGTTGATTTGGCTACAAGAAAGGCCTCGTGTAATGAAGTGCTAGCATCTTACGGGGCCCGTTTGACACGTTAGGTCACGAGCTATTGGTAGGACCTGAAACGGGTATAAAACTCGGGGACAGTCCCCGGGTTTTTTGGGTTAAGACCCAAAACGTGAGCCTCACCGCAAAGGCGCAAAGGACGCAAAGGGGAACAGCCCAGTTCGTTAGCAAGACCCGCTACCGGATAGAACAGTGTCGATCGTCAGGTGAGAAACGGTAGCGACTGTTTCTGGATGAGGTTCCAGGTTGTGACAAAGGATTCAATGAGCTTAGCCGTTTTGGTGGGCGCACTGTGGGAGAGTGATAGCTGCCCAGGGCTGAGTCTTAGAATGCCGTTCGCTCCGGCTATTTGGATGTCGCAGTAGGTAGCATCCCGATCGTAATCGAGGGAAACATCGGTAATCCGGGCTGCTTCTACCGCATCGATAAAGTCTTCAATCTGTACCTTGGTGGGAAGTGATAACTCAAGCGTGTCGAACACGCCATCGAAGACCTCGGAGAAGGCTGCGGTTGATATCTGTTCTGGGGCTACAATAGAATCGACGGTTCGGATCCAAATCACTTCGCCGAGATCGTCTGCATTCAGCTCGATATGGACCGAGTAATTGAAGTAGGGGGTTATGATCGATCCTGTTCCATCCTCGGGTTGCGACACTACCAGGTCTCGACGTCCGAATTTGAATGCTCTTTTGAGTGCTTCGAAGACCGAGTCAAGATCTTTCTTGAGTTCGTCTGACGCGCAATTCGATACAAAAGACTGAGTGGAGTCTGTGTAGCGGTCCGGGATTCGGTAGGTTTTTCTCCAGCCCGAGAGGCTGGTGAGCCGTTGGTCCACTTTGGCAGTGAAACCTAGTCGGCGCATGTAGTTGATATCGTTGCTCGCTTTATCGCGTCGCTCTTGGAGGATCGGTCGAAGGTCGGCAAGTACGAAGTCCTCTTGATGAACACCGTGCATCCAGGGGGTTTGCTGGTAGGGTTCGGAGAACGTTTTGCGAAGCGTTCTTGGGACTTCCGCCTTGAGGTAATTCTGAAGCGAGTTCGCCGTCAGTAATCCGCGTTCGAGGGCCAGGATCGCTTCGCCTTGGAATGCCTCGATGACATGGTGCATCCATATCCCGTGCTTTAAGCTGCCGCTCGGATAGGAGTTTTCCTCGGGTTTGCAGGCTGCAAAACATAGGCAATGATTCGCATCCTTGAGGAATGACTCGAGTGGAAGTTCGGAGAGATTACCGAAGTTCCCACGAACACCTTGGACCGCTTTGACGTCGCTTTCGCGACAGTCCAGAAACAGCGCGGTAGGGTTGCTTTGAGAAGCCTGCATATCTTTGAGGAGTTGGGCGAGCGGAACGCTTGTGCCGTCCCAATCTGCGGCGATGGTATCGAATGCAGTGATAAAGTTTCTTGCGTCCTGCGAAAACCCGTGTCCAGCATAATAGAAAAAGAGGAGATCCTTTTTTTTCAGTTGCTCGATCGCTTTTGGGACGAGTGACTCGATGGCTCCTTTGGTGGCTTGCTCGTCGATGAGTAGGAGTTGGTTGTTTTTCTCAAAGCCGTTGAGTTCAAGAGCTTTGGAAAACTCTTCTGCATCGCGTCGAGCGAAAGGAACTTGGCTTATCGCGGGATCTTGGTAATTTTCAATCGCGATAAGTACTGCGAATTTCTTCAATGTGGTTCCTGTGTTTTCAGCTTGTCGCAGGGTGTTTGTCGGGGTGGAGATAGACGAAGGATTTGCCGAGTCGTCCGCCATAGTTTCCGGCTGAGATTTGGACTAGTCCATCGACATTCAATGCGGCTTGGATGGCCGCATAGGTGGCTTGGGAAACGGCTTCGAGGGAGGAACCGTTGACGATGATTTCCATGATGGACTCGACGCCCTCGGGGACACGCGATTGGGTTCCGAGTTTTTGTTTGAGAGTCGGGCAGTATTCGGCGAAAGTGCTTGCGATGAGGAACTTGTATTTGCTGCCGGCTTTGCTGGCGCTTGCTGCGACGCCACCTGGGAAGGTGGTGATCACGCCGGGTGCAGCATCGGCGGCTTGGGCGGCACGGTCGGCTGCTTCGATGGCTGCGTCTTGGGTGCGTGCGAGGAACCAGAGGTTCCCGCCCATGATTCCATCGGCATATCCGAACCGGCGTGAGAGGAAGAACTCACCGCCTAGGGTTGGTATGGTCCAGCCTTTGTGGCCAAACATTTCGCTTCGGAATTGGTGTCCGTCGCCGAAGAAGGCGATTTTGCGACCGAGCTTGTAATAGGGGTCGGAGTCCAGTGCGTTGAAGAGTCGGGTGGTTGGACAGGTCAATATATTCTGAGAGAGGCGAGCGAGGAGCACGCGTTGGAGGTGTTCGACCCTATCTTTTCGAAACCTCGGGACATGGAACTGCAGATACGCACCGATTCGACCGTCGGGAGTTTCTTGTCCTGGGGATTTGCCATCGAGGATTCCCTCGAATCCGGCTTCGCAGTCGCAGAGGATGGTGCTGCTGGCATGGCCGGTAGCTTTTTGGCAGGCTGCCAATAGCCATTTGCGGTCTCGAGCGGTGACCAAAACTCTTGCGTAGATGCTACGGAAGGCTTCGGCGTAGGTGTCCTCGACCAAGTCTTGCCAGGCTTGGCTCTTCCAGGGTTGGTTGGGATTTGAGTTTGGGTCGTTAAGTGGCATGATCAGTTCCTGCCGCGGCCGTTGTAAACGGCTGATTCGGTGACGACTTTGTCCATGAAGATGTCGTGCGAGTCCATGGGGATCTCTGAGAACATCTGGCATTCGAAGGCTAGGGCTACGAGTGGCGTTTGCGGCTTGGCGTGTTCGAGGAGTTTATCGTAGTAGCCTTTACCGTGCCCGGTGCGACCACCTTGAGCATCGAAAGCGACCCCTGGGACCATGATCAAGTCGAGGTCTTCGGGTTGTAGTTTTTTGGAAGCCACGGTTCGAAGATCGGCTTTGGGTTCGAGGATTCGGTACATGCCGAGCTCCAGTTCATCCATCGACTCGAGCCAAAACAATTCGAGTTCGCCATCGACGCAGTAGGGGACCACGATCCGCTTTCCGGTCGCGAGCGCCTCGGGCAGTGCGTGCCTAGTTCGGACTTCGTCGCGGACATCGACATAGAACATCACCGTATGGGCAGCGGCGTATTCGGGAAGTTTCATGAAGCGATCGACGATGGCTACAGAGACGCCGTCTTTGTCGGCTTGGGTTTTACGATTTTCGTGGGCTTGTTTGCGAATTTCGGTCTTGCGCTCGGAAACTTCGCTAACGGAAACTTCGCTAACGGGGACTTTGATTTCGGAGGTTGGGTCGACTGGTGTGGACATAAATGAAAGGGCCTTGGACGACAAAACGAACACAGGACATTGATTTCGAAAGCAGCATCGTAACCGCAAGCGATCGACTTGTCACGAATCGGAAAAGGAACGGAGTTTTGACAAGTCCGAGCATCTTTGGAGCGTTATTTCTCGGGTGTTTTCGAGAGGCGTTTGAAGTACGCTTCGATAACTTCGCGGTAGTGGCTCGGGAGATCCTTGGTGATGCTTTGGAGGGCCTCTTGGCGAGCTGCCGGGGGAAGGTTTCCCCAGCCGGATTTGTCGCCGATGTCCTTGTTGTCGACCTCTCCTTGGCCGTCTCCTCCACCTGGCATAGGATCCTGTGCGGCTTGCCGGCCCTGTTGCGGATTGTTTTGCTTTTGGCGTTGCTGTTGTTTTTGCTGCTGTTGTTGTTGCTGCTGTTGTTGCTGTTGTTGCTGCTCTTCCATTTTCTCGATCATTTTATCGAGCTTGTCGATGATCGCTTGCTCTTGGTCCCGAACCTGCTTGCCCGTTCTTCCCAATCCCAATCGTCGTTCGACGTCATTCATCAATCGGGCAACTTCGTCGAGGGAATCCTCTTTGAGCGGCTCGATATCGCTGAGCATCAGCCGAGCGGTGATCGCATAGCGGGTTGGAATCTCCGATTCTCGTTCTAGGAGTTTGTTTAAGGAATCGACGCAGGGTTGCTTTTGGAGTAGGAAGTGCTGGCAGACACCCAGAGAGAACAACCAAGTCGCCGGGTCGCTCAAGCTATCCATTTCTAGAGGGCCAAGTCTGCTCGAGGCCTCGTCGATCCACTGGTTTTGGATTAGGGCTCTGCAAAAGGCCAGTTGCAAATCGGGTTTGATCCAACCTGGAATCGCTCCATTGGCGATCAGGGAGCTGAGCTGTGCGTCGAGTTTTTGATAGGAGCTGCTCGACCAAGGTTGATCGACACCGCTTAGGAATTCCCCGATCGTCGGGTCGATTGTTGCGGCGGCCTGGAGCAAGCCTTCGTGGAGCTCGATTCCTTCGAGGCTTGCGATTCGGTTGGCCGATTCCCGTGACAAGTCCTTGTCGGTCGATCCGCTCGATTCGATCCAGGCGAGCATTCGCTCGAGCCAGAGTTGTCCCGGAGACCATTTCCAGGTTGCTGTCTTGGTCAGCTCTTTGGAGTCCGAGCCATCGGCTAGGCATTCGGCTGGGCCTATCGGGCCGATGGCCCCAAGAGCGATCCATCCCCAAAGGATCCATCTCAAAGGGAGAGACTTGAGCTTAAACCTTACGAGATGGATTTTCAAAACCGGCTCCGTTTCCAGCAAAGTGGGGGTGGTTTGATGGACATATCCGCAAGGAGTGCGTCAAAGTCCGACGGACCAGTATACCGGGCCAGCCAGGGAGAATCGAGCTTTTGTTCAGTAGGCAGCGCACTATGAGGACCCGAGCAAGCAGTTTGGCTAATTCTGAGGCGAAAGGCACTTGGGGTTCTGTCCGGCGATTACGCCTCGCTTTTGTTATTCGCAACATCATGGTGGAGATGGGTTTAGGGCCAGATTCGATGGGGCTTGGGCTGGTCTCCGGGAGAACACGGTGGGAATAATCAGGGGCTCTGGGTGCAGGAAGCAACCGGACTAATGCTGCGAGGGTCTGCACCCCTGGAAGAGTGGGAAACGGATTTTTAAGGTTTGGCAGTTGATCGAGCCCGGGTCACTAAGCAGACTAGCAGTCAGACATTTCAGCACGGATGCGCGTTCTGACCACGTTTTCAGCATCCCAACTATGGCCAATGTCGATCGAGCTTACAACCACGTCCGCCACGAACTCGCTGAGGTCGGCTTGCTTGCCGACGGACTGTATCTGGACGTCGTTGAGTTGATTATTTCTGGGGACAAGAGTGTTGGGGAGCGTGGATACGTTTTCGAGCAGGTTGGACATTATGCCAAGTGGGGGTATCGACCGGGGGTGATTTATCTACCGAGGGACTTGCCCCACCAGCCTCGCAAGCCTGGTTTGACTTTGTGCGACACGATTCGACATGAGTACGCGCATGCTTGGTATTTTCATGATCCGTCGTTTTTCCGAGGGGAGTGGTTTGCTCGGGCTTTTGGGACGTCTTATACCAACTGCAATCCGACTCCCTACACACAGTGGCGTAAAGAGCTCAAGCGGAACCCAGAGTATTTGGCAGGCAAGAAGCGGTGCAAGAGTGCCAAGGGGCAGTTGAATTTCTTCTATGGGTATTTGCTCGGAGAGTTCATCACCGACTATGCTTCGACGAACGCCAGCGAGGACTTTGCTGAGACTTTCATGTTTTACCTGAAGTACCGGCGGTCGCTCAGTCGGTTCAAGAACCGGCCGACGGTGTACCGAAAGATCCGCTCGGTCGAGCGGGCCGTCGCGCAAGCATCTCGGCGTGTGCGAGACTTTGGGACAGGCCGATACCGTCCTCGTTCTGCCTAGCGATCTGTCCATCGATGGGAGATTGACGACGGACTGCTTTTGCCTGTAGGTATCTGCGGTATGGGCCTGTAGGTGTAACCGAATGTATCAAAGCTTGAAGTAGTACTTAGGATGGGAGGGGAGCATGTTGGTCCCCCGCGAAAAGCTGAGCTTTAAAGCCCGAAGCTTTGAAAACCTATGGAGTTCCTTGGCATCGAGACTTCCTAAGAACCCTTGCGTCACTAAAATGGGCTTTCGCCACAGTGCTTTACTTTTCTTGCTTGTTTTTCAGGACGATTTCGAGGTCTTCGATGGTTCGTTGTCTAGTCACGGGTGGATGTGGCTTTATCGGTTCCCATATCGTCCGAGGTTTGTTGGATGAAGGGCACAGTGTCCGGGTCTTGGACAATCTTTGCACCGGGCATCGGGCCAATATTGCCGAGGTGGAAGATCGAATCGAGTTCGTCCAGGGGGACATCAACGATTCGAAGGCAGTCGAGCAAGCGCTCGATGGAGTCGAGCGAGTCTTTCATCAAGCGGCGCTTGCAAGCGTTCCGTTGTCGTTGGAAAGACCTCTCGATACCAATCATGCCTGTGTGACGGGCACTTTGAACATGTTGCACTGGAGCGTTCGGGCGAAGGTCAAGCGTTTCGTCTATGCGGCCTCGAGCAGCGCGTATGGGGACACGCCGACTTCCTCGAAGCGCGAGACCGATTTGCCCCAAACGCTGTCTCCTTATGCTGCTGCAAAGCTTGCAGGTGAATACTACTGCCAGAGCTATTTCCATAGCTTTGGATTGGAGACTGTCGGCATTCGCTACTTCAATGTCTTTGGTCCGAGGCAGGATCCAAACAGTCCTTATTCGGCTGTCATTCCGCTTTTCGTAAGCCGCATTCTCAGTGGTCAATCGCCGTCGATCTATGGCGACGGACTTCAGTCGCGCGATTTTACTTATGTCGCCAATATCGTCCGTGGCAATTTGCTTGCGAGCGAAGCTTCGAATGTTGGCGGACGGGTCTTCAACGTGGCCGATGGACGTCAGACGACGCTTTTGCAGCTTTTGGAGCTTTTGGCTAAGCTTTTAGGCAAAGAAATCAGCCCAACGTTCCTTCCGCCTCGCGTGGGCGATGTCCGCGAGAGTTTGGCTGATGTGACTCAGGCTCGAAAATTCTTGGGCTACGAGCCGGCGGTGGGTCTCGAAGAGGGAATCCGCCGGACCATCGATTACTATCGCCAGATCGTCTCTTAACCCTGAGGTTTGACCCGTGAGGAACGATCATGCGTCCGAGCAAGCTTTAGCGTTAGTCGAGCACCTACGGACGGAGTACTACCGGGTTGTCGTCGCGTTTTCCGGGGGTGTCGACAGCGCGGTCGTCGCCGCTGCGGCCTTCCGAGCCTTGGGGTCCAACGCCGTGGCTTGGACTAGTCTTGGGGCTGCGGTGCCCGAGGCGGACCGAGCTTCTGCGATGTCTGTGGCTCGATCGATCGGGATCGAGCATGTGATGGTTCCCACGCATGAGATGCTCAATCCTGACTACTTGGCCAATGGCCCGGATCGGTGTTTCCACTGCAAGTCGACCCTTTATTCGGCGATTGCAGCATGGGCCAAGGAGCACGAGTACGAAACCATCCTTTCGGGGACCAACATCGAGGACTTGGGCGACTATCGACCTGGGCTTCAAGCGGCGGCTGATTGGAATGTTCAAGCTCCTTTGGCGGATCTTGGGTATGGCAAGCAGGCGGTGCGGGGAATCGCTGCGGTGTGGGGTTTGGAGGTTGCCAACAAACCAGCTAGTCCATGCTTGGCCAGCCGGATCGCTTATGGTCAAGTCGTAACGATGGGTCGATTGAATCGAATCCAAGCCATGGAAAGCTGGCTTCACGGACAAGGATTCTACGATGTCCGAGCGCGTCTTCATGCCGAGGATCTTTTGAGGCTTGAGATCCAAGCCACGGAGCTTGCCGCTGCGGTAAGCGAACCGATGCGATCGCAGATCGCGGCCAAGGCGACCGAATTGGGCTTTCGGTATGTTACGATAGACATTCAGGGCCGCCAAAGCGGATCGATGAATCGGGTGCTCAACGACCTTTAGAAAGGCGCATACCATGTTGGGATGGGGAATAATCGGCTGTGGGATGATTGCCAAATTCCATGCGAGGGCAATCTCCGAGATGCGAGGATCGAGGCTCGTGGCCTGCTACGGTAGGGACAAGCCCAAGGTGGACGCCTTTTGCTCTGAATTTGGTGGGCATGCCTATGATGATCTCTCAGCGATGCTCAAGGATCCTTCGATCGACATCGTGACGATCTGCACTCCGAGCGGTGCCCACCTTGAGCCTGGGATCGCCGCGGCCCGAGTTGGCAAGCATGTGCTTGTCGAAAAGCCTTTGGAGGTCACCACCAAGCGATGCGACCGGCTGATTGCCGAGTGCGACAAAAACAACGTCTATCTAGGGACCATTTTTCCTTCCCGATTCCATCGTTCGGCGATTTTGATGAAGTCCGCCGTTGAGCAGGGGCGTTTTGGATCGATTTGCGTCGCCGACGCGATCGTCAAATGGTTTCGAACGCAGCAATACTATGATAGCGGCAAGTGGCGTGGGACTTGGGCGCTCGACGGGGGAGGGGCATTGATGAACCAAGCCATCCATAGCGTCGATTTGCTTTTGTGGCTTATGGGACCGGTCCGTGCCGTGAACGCCATGACCGCTCTGCGGGCTCATGAACGGATCGAAGTCGAGGATACGGCCGTCGCAACTCTGGAATTCGAGTCCGGTGCGCTCGGAACGATCGTCGCGACGACCGCTGCGTATCCGGGCACCCTCAAGCGGATCGAGATCGCCGGTTCTGGCGGCATGGCGGTGCTTGAGGAGGAGGCTCTAGTGCGATGGAATTTCGCGAAAGCCAACAAGCAAGACGAGAAGATTCTCGCACAGATGAACTCCAATACCACCGGTGGTGGAGCCTCGGATCCTGCTGCCATCGGCCATATCGCGCATCGCGAATTGTTCAAGGACTTTGCGAAGTCGATCCAGGATGGTCTGCCCTCGCGCATCGACGGAACTGAGGGTCGCCGGAGTGTCGAGCTGATCAATGCGATTTACAAGTCGGCCAAGACCGGTAAACGGGTCTTGCTCCGATCCGATGCAACTTTATAGAGCTTACGGAATCCCAACGATGCACAAGCCTGACGATCCGAACGTCAGCCTCCAGGAGGCGGCCAGCTCCATCGGGGAGCTTCGAGAGCAGATCCGCAAGCATGACAATCTCTATTACGTCCAAGCAGAGCCGGAGATTTCCGATCTGCAATACGATCGACTTCTCAGCGAGTTGACCGACTGGGAAGTCCGTTTCCCGAGTTTGATCACCCCCGATAGTCCGACTCAGAAAATCGGGGACCGACCCGTCGAGGGCTTAGCGCAAGTCGCTCATCGCATACCGATGCTATCGATCGAGAACACCTACACCGAAGGGGAGCTTCGCGAGTTCTTCCAACGTGTTGAAAAGAACTTGCCCGGCGAGCCCATCGAGTGGGTTGTCGAGTTGAAAGTCGATGGAGTTGCGGCATCGATCCGCTATGAGAACGGGCAATTGGTGGCCGCCATCACTCGGGGCAACGGTGAGGTCGGCGACGATGTGACTCACAATGCACGGACGATCCGAGGGCTTCCGTTGCAGCTTCAGGGTACGGGAATCCCCAAGACGCTCGAAGTGCGTGGGGAGGTCTACATGACCAACACGGATTTGGTCGCCTTGAACCAACAGCGAGCAGGGATCGGCGAAGCCGAATTCAAAAACCCCCGCAACGTCACGGCCGGCTCGATCCGTTTGCTCGACCCGAAAATATGCGCGAAGCGCAAGCTGCGGTTCCTCTGTCACGGGATGGGGTTCTGCGATGGTTTGCAAGTTCGTACGCACATGGAGTTTCTTCAAAAGGTCGGCCAACTCGGGGTCCCGAGTACCCCGTTGGTGCGATGCTTCCAAAGCACCCAAGAGGTCGTCGACCATTGCAATCACCTGGTGGAAAACCTCCACGAATTGGACTTCGAGGTCGATGGGTTGGTGATCAAAGTCAACTCCCTCGAGCAACGCGAATCCTTGGGCTCGACGAGCAAATCCCCTCGTTGGGTCATCGCTTACAAAATCGAGAAATACGAAGCCGTCACCCGATTGTTAGCGATCAAAACTCAAGTTGGTAAAACTGGGACGATCACCCCGGTTGCCGAACTCGAGCCGGTGCAATTGGCAGGCACGACCGTCAGCCGAGCTTCGCTCCACAATTTCGATGAGATACGTCGCAAGGATGTGCGAGTCGACGATTGGGTCGTGGTGGAAAAAGCTGGAAAGATCATTCCGCACATTGTGCGGGTTGAGAAGCATCGTCGCGACCGCGACTTGCCTGAGTTTGCTTTTCCCGAGCAATGTCCAGAGTGCTCCGAGAGATTGGTCCGGGACCAGGCAGGGGTCTACATACGCTGCGTCTCGAACCAATGCCCGGCGCAATGGCGTCAGCGTTTGCGCTACTTTGCAACCCGAGATTGCATGGACATCGAAGGCCTCGGGGACAAGCTTGTCAATCAACTCGTCGATGCCCAGTTGGTCAACTCCTATGCGGACCTCTATGGATTGACTTTGGAAAAACTCATGACGCTCGAACGCATGGGTAAGAAATCCGCGGAGAATTTACTCCAGGGAATACAGGTCAGCAAGCAGCGTGGATTGTCGCGTGTGCTCAATGCCATCACGATCCGTCATGTTGGCCAACGCGTCGCGATGGTTCTGGCTCGTCGTTTCGGATCGGCAGCGAGTTTGACCAGTGCCGGACTCGAAGAGTTGTCCAATACCGAGGAAATTGGGCCGATCATTGCCAAGAGTGTTTTTGAGTTTTGCCGAAGCGACGAGGGCAAGCAGGTCTTCGAGCAACTTGCCCATGCAGGAGTGTCGCTTGAGACCTCCGAGGAGG
>Ga0208719_1000648_pt1 | contig 10835 bp, 18 predicted proteins | sample LakMenEpi30Jul09_FD_150747 | JGI IMG/M metagenome (GOLD analysis project Ga0208719, IMG submission 150747) | Freshwater microbial communities from Lake Mendota, WI - 30JUL2009 deep hole epilimnion (SPAdes) | ecosystem: Environmental > Aquatic > Freshwater > Lake > Epilimnion/Euphotic zone ... | reverse complement strand
CTTGGGTGCCTTGACAGTTTTGGTCAAGGGCTTGCGGAGCGTCTTCTTCGCGGCGTCGATCATCGCCTCGACCACTTCGATGGTCGTCGGCCCGCCCTTGGGCTTGAGCCGCACGAAGACGCGGTGCAGTTCGATGGTGCCGCCGTCGCCATCACCGCACTCCCACTTGGTCGCCTCGCTGGCGGCGACCTCGAAGCGGGTCATGTCGGCTTCGATGTGGCGAAGCAGATCCTCCACCGTCTTGATGCGGCGGCTCGTCGAGCGGGCCTCCAGCGAATCGCCGTCCTGCCGTTGCGTCACCTGCTCGGCATCGGCGGCAGGCTTCGCGGGCGGGAGCTTCGATGCCACGGAAGCCGCTAGCGTTTTCCGTTTAGCCATTGAATGACTCCCTGCAAGCCGCTTGTTTTCCAGCCCCGCTCGCGTGCGGCTTCGATGATCGCACGAGCGAAGGCCGTCTTCTGGTGCGTCGCGTGATCGAACGAAGCCCGCACCGCCTCCAGTTCCGCTTGGGCCTCAGCGGGCAGCCGCTCAAACCACGTCCCGAATCCAGGGCTGCGGTTCTTCGTCCGAGCCAGCACGTCATCGAGCAGGCTTTTCTTTGCCTTTGCCACGCTTGGCTCCTTTCGTGGGCTTGGGCTTCGCAGAGCGCCGCAGGACCATATTCCCGTCGTCGTCCAAGGTGAACGGCGGCGAGGCGTCGTCGTCCTCGTAGTCGAGTTCGGCGAGGTTAGGCCGGGCCGCTTTCGGCTGGCTGGGCTTCCTTGGCACGGCGGGCCTCCGCTTTGCGGGCGTTGCTGATCGCACGCCTCACCAGCACCCTACCGGCCATGTCAACGAACGGGAGGCCGCGCGCCTTGGCTTCCTCTCGCATCACAGCCACCACCTCGTCGATCCGTTCCGGCTTGCTGCACTCGTCGCAGCCCCAGGCGTCCATCTGGGCGGCCTTCGCCCGGCACTTGCACGTCGGCGTCGGCTCAATGCCGAAGCGCTTAAGGATCTTGGATAGCTCCGTTCCGGGGCCAGCCTTTGGAGCCTGTGCCACCGCTGCCGTCTGGTTGCGGCAGTTTGCGTAGACGCGGCCGACGTGCGAAGCATTGACGCGAACAGATCGGCCGCAGCGCACGCACACGACTTGCACGCGGCCTTCAGAGTCTTCCGCTTTGGCAACAAAATCGCAGGCAATCACTGAATGGTTACCTTTGCGTACAGCCCAGACGTGTCACACCCGCCGAAAAACGGGTTTTTGTAATTGCCGCCAGCGAAATAATCTGGATCGTCTCCTTGGCCACCAACGCACGCCACGCCGCCACTAAATGTGACTCGCATTTGATCTGTTAGTGGGTACGCGCCAGGCTGCGGCGGCAGGCGGAATCCCCAGTCGGCCAAGCCGTAGGTTCCAGTACACAACCATTCAAGGGCTACCTGCCCAGGAACAGGGTCGCCGTTCGCGTCTGTCGCCACGCATCCAGGCTGCAAAAGCAACTTCGCCCCAGACCCACCTCCGGGGACAGAAATTCCTGGGTACTCGACCCAGTCAACGACATCGGCAACGTAAGTGCCGTCCAGGCAGCCGCAGCCCGTCAGCGTGCCGTCCGCCATCCCAGATATTTCAAGCGTGATCTGCAATTGCACGTTTTCAGCCTCGCAGCAGTTTGGGGCAGCCACGCAGTTACCGATTTGGTACTGCGTCCACTGCCCGCAGTTGCCCGTGCTAGTGCATCCTTCTGAATAACAGTAGCCGTTGCACTGGCTACAAGATGACGGGTAGGTAGTCCGATAGCAGCCGCCATAGCCATCTGACATCCAGCCTTCAGGGCAAGACTGTCCTTCCTCTACATGCATGTATTCGTCGCACTGGTTGTAATCGCACTCGGTAGCGCACTCTTCGCACGCAGCCTCAGTAGTGAGCAGCGGATCAACTACGCCATTCCTGATGCACCTGTAGGCTGTAGTTGCGCTTGAGTAGTCGCACACGCAGCTAGGCTGGCACGGGTTCGTGTCGGAGCACGGGCCGGAACATCCACCGCAACAACACCCCGACCCACTGGCAAGCACGCCGTTTCGCAGCAGCAAACTCCCGCCTTGGTTCACAAGTGCCATTAGGTAGCCGCCGTTGAGCAGGTGGTGACGGAGATGGAAACGGTGGCGGCCGTGCCGAGCGAAGGCACGTTGATGCGCCCAAACTCCAGCGACCCTCCGAGCGTGGCGCTGCTGAGAGCGGTGGACGCATCCCACTGCCACTGGATCAGGTGCCACGCGGTGCCGTCCTTCGCAATGGCACAATTGCGTTGCCCGTTGTCGGGGAGGTTCAAGAACAGATTCACGGCCGACACCGTGTTCGGCGTCGTCGTCTGGTTGCGAAACGTCACGACCTTCTCGCCGTTGATCGACCATGAGCCGGTGAAGGTCGCCATGCGGAACGCCTTGCCCGAAGGGCCGGTGACGCGGCTGCCAAACGTCAGCCCCGCCTGGTCGCGGTCGCCCGCCTCGACGGTTCGCACCACCTTGGCGATCCGCTCCGCAGCGGGCCGCGTGAATGTGACGCGCTCAGTCTGCGCCGGTTTGCCGTCTGGCTTCTGGGCCATGATCGCCCTCAGCCTTCTACGATGTTCAGCAGCAGCCGAGAGCCCGCCACGGCAGCCTTGGCGGCATAGTCCCCAGCCGCCAGCCGAAAGATTGCAGCCTCACCGCCCCGCAGTCGCACCGTTTCGTGGAGGTTCGTGCCGTCGAACCGGCCAAAGGACACGGTGTGCGTTGTCTCGGTGGCGAGTGACCTGGCAAAGCACAGACCGAGGCTTCCCATGGTCGCCGTGCTGATCTGCGTGACGCTCGTGCTGAGGTTCAGCGTGACGGCCAAGAGTCCAGCGGTTGCAATGTCGGCAGTCACGCCGCTGGCGGCAAACTGCTGCGACAGAGCACCCTTCTGCACTTGGGCGTTAATGGTGTAGTTCACGTCTGGCATTGAAAACTCCTTAAAACGGCGGAACGCCGAAGTATTGGGAAAAGCTGACGGCTGGGTATGGGCGGCGCTCAAGCTGGTCAGGGCGGCCATCCCCGCCGGGGTATTTGAGCGCGCCGCTTTCTGTCAGAGGCTGCGGCGTTGTCGCGTCAACCTTTTCACTGTTGCCGGGCTCAGCTTGATAGACCCACGCACGCCGCTTCTGGCTGCCGTCGATGTAGTGAAAGCCGACGTGCGGAATCTTTTCGATGTACCCGCCACGCCGGTACGTCAACTGCACGCTGATTTCCCAGTACCTCACCTCTTCGCCGTTCACAACTTCGACAGCCTGCTGACCGCTGATGCCGTTGCACATCCAAGAGTATGCCGGGCCGCCCAAATATGGGCTGGCGTTGATGGCGTTTGTGACCTCCGCAGCGGTGGCGAGCGGAAAAGCAAAGCGGTTCCCGTTGATCGTCGCGCGCACCTCGGGGGCCATGACCGTCATGCCCTCGATGTAATCATTGGCCGCGTTGACCAGCGGGCGCACGTCGTTGTTTCCGGTGCCGTGGTAGTAGTAGAGAAAAGGAGCCTGCGCCCCTCCCGTCGAGAACGACCACACATCGGGCCGCGCCAGCGGGTTTGTCTCGTACTCGTTTTTCGGCGTCTCGTAGCTGTACGTCACCTCCGCATGAAAGCGGTCTGTTTCCGTCACCTGCCCGTTGTTGCAGAGCAGGTACGCATACTCGGGGTGGGCGGACCCGTGAAAGATTCCGACTGCGTTGAGGATGGCCTGCGTGTGCGTCGGGCCGTCAAGCGTCAGGGCGTACTTGATTTCCGCAGTCGGGCTTGCGCCAAACTTGTGCGAGAACGTGCGCGGCAGGATTTCGCGGTGGGAGACGACGGCCATGCTAGTTCAAGATCTCCACGGTGCCGACCTGTCCATTGCGGTTGATCTGCTCCAGCAGTGAAACCTGCCTTCGTTCTGCCTCGTTTGGCTCTGCCGTAGCAGCAGCCTCATCCATACGTTGACGCAGCGACGCCGAAGCAGTGTCAATCGCTGCATTGAAGTTGGCCTGGAACTGATTCAGGACGCCCTGCGACGCCTCAGATGCCACTTGTGCCTCAAGTTGCGCGATCCGCTCTGTTCGCTTTCTGTTTTCCTCCTCAATGGCGGCGGCATTGGCAACGGGCATGCCGAAGCCGTCTGTGGTGGCACCAGCCCCCATGGCGGCGGCCTGCGCCTCGCTCCTGAGCCTGTCCAGTTCCTTCTCTGTCTCGCTGCGGATGTCTAGACCAAGGATCGGTGCGAACTTCTTGATGAAAGCTTCGATGAACTCGGCCAACTGGAAGAACGCATTGCCCGCCAGTTTGATGAAATCAAGCAATCCGCTGGCCACCTGCTGGGCAATCTGTTGCGGGCCAGCCTCCCTAATGACTCCAAGAAGCTCCTGCGCGATCGTGCTAATCGGCCCCGCAAGCTCGCCTAGGATCGAGCCAGCCAGGCCCTTCACCGTTGCCCACACGGCGGCAAAAGAATCGTTCATGTTGTCGATTGCCTTTACGGCGTCTTCGCCCACCACCTGCCCGAGCGAAACAGCCTGCTCTCGCATCTGCGTCAGCGCCCCCGGCCCGAGCGTGAACAACTCGCCAAGCTCGATGCCGCCCTTACCGAAGAACTTCACGGCCGTGGCGGCCCGCTCGGCTGGGTCAGCGATCCGAGAGATGGCATCGACCACCTGCTCAAACTGCTTCTCCGGCGATTGGGTCTTCAGTTCCTCAAACACGAGGCCGAGCGCTTCAAACTTCTTTTGAGCCTTCTCGTCGAGCGACGCTTGGCCGATGGCGATGGTCAATTTCTGCATCTGCTTGGCAAACGACTCGACGCTCACGCCCGTGTCGGCCGCGGCCCTGGCATATGCCTGCAACGCCTCGACGCCGACGCCCGTGCGATTAGCCACGTCATTCAGTGCGTCCAACTCTTCGCCCACACTCAAGGCGAACTGCGTGACGCCTGTAACTGCCCCAGCCACCGCTCCGCTCAGGCTTAAGAAGGCGCTCGTGGCGGCTTGGATTCCACCGAGAGCCAGCTTGCCAATCTCAATGTTTTTGAGCGTCCCAAGATCGGCCGACGCCTTCTTGCCAGCCTCGCCCATTGAGTCCAGCTTGGCATTAACATCGGCCACAGCCTGAGCCAGCTGGGCCGTGTTCGCGCTGATCTGCATTGCCAAGCCGAGTGCCGTGCTCATCTCATTTGCCGTCCAAGTCTTGTTTCATCTGCGCAAGCACGTCGAGCATCTGCGTTTTGTGCTGCGGCGGGCTATCTGTGGGAATAAAGTCTGCTGGTTTCGGTATGTGGCCTCGCCTGCAATGAGGAGCCAGCACCGCACTTGCAAGCACGCCGGTCTGAGCCCACGAGTTGTCGAGCGGCTGGAAATACCTCGCAAACGCCAACCACTCGCTCAACTCCCTGCTATCCATTCGCTGCTCCAGTTCGCCGACCGTCATCCCAAGGTGACCGGCCAGCATGAACAAGAACCGCCGCGATGGTCTGGCGCTAAAGATTCCCGGCTAGTTCAACTACGTCCGCCTCCGTAAGTTTGTTGTGGCGTTGTGCCACATCGAACAGTTCGCCCATCACTGCCCCGTCCAGGGTTGCCACTTCGTCCAATTCGTTGTCTTGGAAGATCCGCACCCCATGCTCGTCGCAGAGCGTGCGGGCCAGGTAGAAGGCGCGAAAGTTGTGGAACTTCGCCACGCCCTTGCTGCGAATGTCGAGCCACGCCAGCTCCCAATCGTCGCGTTCGCCGACGCTGAGAACCCGCACATACACATCGAGGTTCCATTCCTTGACGTGAACCTTCAGCGGCTTGCGGACGCTGGCGGCCTTGATCTGCTCTTTGAGTCCCATTGGTCAGTTGTCCAAAAGTTTGAACGTGACGGTGAACCGGGTCACGCCGTTCACCTCATTCGCCACACTCAGCGACTCCCATACTGCGGGATTCGTCAAGGATTGGCCGCCGCCTGATATGGCAAGCGTCGCGCGCACTCCGTAGTTTGCGGTTGCGGTGTTTGCGCTGCCCAAGCACTCAACGCTGCACGTCCCGGCGTCGTCGGTCCACGCTACGCTTCGGCCCTTCGACGGGCCGCCACCGTAGGTCCACGAAAGACCGGTGACCTCTTGGAAGGCGACGCCGTTCCACGTCACCGATACGCCGCTGCTGTAGCTCGCCACGGGGGCCTCCCTCTGTGGCTACGGCACCTGGAAGGAAGCGCTGCCTCGAACCGCGTCATTCACGGTGAGCGTCACGCTCGACGACTTGCAGGTGGCGGTCACGCTCAACGTGATCCCGCCCACGATCGCAAGCGTACCCGTAGCCCCCTGGGCAATCGGGGCACCACTTGCGGCGAGATACTCGATGCTGACTTCCTTGCCGGTGTCGCCAGCCGAGCCCTTCAGCGGGCGGCTAAGAGTCAGCACGGTGCTGCCGGTCGTCTGGCCGAGGTGCGAAACGTCGATCTGGTCCGACGCGGCCTGGTCGCTGATGCTGTAGGTGATGCTCGTGACGGTGTAGGTCGTCCCGGCGAAGGTCAACGTGGTGCCAGACGAATCGTGCGGCGTGTACGGCATTTTTTAACCCTCGCTCCACCAGCAGTCGTAGCGCTGTGTTACTTGATAGACCGGCGGGAGATCCGCTCCAGCCAGCTGCACAAAGTCGTCGGATTCGTCCTCCAGCGACGTTTGTTTCACCTCCGTATTGTCCGCAGTACCCCCGTAGCCATCCAGAACGCGACGGATGGCGTCGGCCACCTGGCGAGCCTCCTCGTAGGTCACGCCGTAAATGCTGTACTCAACGCTCACGCGGGGCATGCCCATCGGCCCGCCAAGCGTCTGCTCGCGGTCGATGCCGGATCGCCGCCATGTGACGAACGGCAGGGCAGCGGATGCCGGGGCCAGCACTGGATAAATCCGCGTGCCAAGCAGGGACGACACGGCGGCATTGCCGACAAGAGCGGTACGCAGGACGGCTTCGGGGGATTTCAGGCTCACGCGCCGCCGCCTCTCTTTGCTCGAAACGGACTAGCCATTTCCTTGATTGCTGAATTCAGGGCGGCAGTCATCTCGCGGTTTAGGTTCCCAGATACTTGCGTGCGAGTACGAGCAAACGCCGTCTTGATTGGCGGAACTCCAGCCTTTCCGCCAACTGGGAACTCTCCCAAGTCAACCGTCCCACCCTTTTTGACCACGCGCACGAAGCCTTTCGGCGACTTGGGGCGAGTCGTCACCTTGCCCGACCTCTTGGCAACAACCACGCGAACCGGGCCGCTTCGCGAATAACTGCTTGCGATGTTGCCCTTTGTCTTGCGTCGCTTTGTTCCAAACTCCAGAAAGCCCTGGTGCTGGCCCTTTTCGTTCGACTTCAAATCGCTCGACTTTTTTCGCGGAGGTGCCGTGAACCCGGCGAGCGCCACACCAGATCCAGTCTTCGCGTACCGCTTCGTCTTTTTCCTGATGGCTCGACGAAGGTTGCCGGTCGGCCCTTTGGGCGTCAGAGTTTTCAAGAGCTTAAAGCCTGGGTCGATTGCACGACCAAGGGCCGCCGCCATGTATTTCGCAGAAAGGTTTTTCGGCAGTCCGCGAAATGCGTCACGGATTTGCTCCAGTTCTGGAAACTCAACAGTGACTTCGATACCGCCCGCCATCACGTCACCTCTTCGCAGATCGCGACGTGTTCCGTCCGGTTGTCGTATTCGAGCAGGCTGACGATGTTCAGCGTGCGGGAACGCCACGAGAAGCGGTCTCGCTGCGTCAGTCCAGACAAATAGCGGAGCCGCACCTTGTGCGTGATCGTTGTATCCTGCTGGCCTGCCGCCAGAGCCTCGCGAGCGCTCACCCCTTCCACGCTCGCCCACACGGCCGAGGAATCGCTCCACGCCAGCACGGTCTCGCCCAGGGCATTGGTCGTGCCGCTGGCGATCTGCACGGTGACACGCTCGCGGAGCTTGCCGGGCTCGATCATCGGTAGGTGCCCCACTTCATGGAATCAAGCAGGCTGCTCACACCGAAGGGCACGTCCTGCGGGACTGCTCCGGTGGAGACGGTCGCGCCACGGGTTTCGTACCAGTGGCTCACGAGCATCAGGATCGCGTGCCGGATCGCGGCAGGCACGTCGGTGCCGCTCGCCCCGTAGCCCGCCCACCACGTCACGGCATGCGCCCCGGCGTCGATCCGGTGCGGCGGCCATGTGCCCGCATAGATGGGCAGCACGGTGCCCGGCGTCGATTGGCGATCTACGCGGAACTGCTCCACGGCATAGGTGCCGGTCGTGCCGCCGTCTGCCGTGAACGTGAGCGACACAGCCGTGGCCGTGCCAGCGACGGCCATCGGCGGGCGGGGCAGCTCCATCGCCTCGATGCCCGAGGTGGGGAAGCGGTCAAACCGCATGACCCACTGCGTGTAGACCAGCGTGCGGTCGAGGTACTGTTCGCACCACTCACGGGCCGCCGTGATGAGCGAGGCCACATAGGCGTCATCGGCGTTGCTGTCGATGCGGCAGTGGGCCTTCGCCTCGGAGAGCGTCACGGGCTCCACGGCGGGGGGCGTCTGGCGGCTGAGGCTGCGGTACATCACTTTCGCTTTCTCCGCTTGGGCGTGGCGTCGGCCGTCTCAACGTCGTGCTCGACGGCGGCCGTCTCAATCAGTTCCTGCTGCCGGTCCTCAGCCGCGAACCGCTTGGAGATCAACTCCTGGGCCAGCCCGCCGGGAATCTCCACGACTTGGCCTGGGCGGTAGTTCCTGAACGCTCGCAGCATCTTCAGTTTCGTCATTGGGGCACGCTCCATGCAGTTTCGGGCTTCTTACCGTTGGTCGTGAACTCCGTGGTCCACTGAAACACGGGCTTACCAAGGTTCTGCCCTGGCCAAGTCACGACGTACTCGCCGTGGCCCAGGACCACGCGCGGCGTGATGAACACACGGTTCCCGCTCTCCCGCCAGTTGCGCCAGAACCAGATGTCGTCATCGGTGCGGCCCTCGTTCCACGAGCCATCGGGGCCGGGGGTGCTCCAGAACCAAGGTTTCTTGCACCGCTTCAGGGCGGCCGTGCTGATGACCGTGAGCCCGAAGTGGGCCGTGTCCACCTCCTGCACCGGCTCCGAAAACCACTCGCGTGGCAGGCTTGTCTTGCCGTCCTCGGGCGGGTTGTCGAGCGTGCCCTTGAGCGTGAGCATCGGGCGGCCGTCTTCCCGCTTCGTCTGCAATCCCGTCAGGGCGTCACACTGAAACGTCATTGCCATCGCGAAGAGGTGCTCCACGTCTTCCTTCGTGAAGAACGTGTCGTAGTCGATGGTCAGCAGATATTCCGCCTTGTCTATGAACTGCTCCATCACGCGGGTGTTCACTTGCGACCAGAAGGCACCCGTGCCCATCGTGGGGCGAATCCCGAGCGGCATAAGTGCCTGAGCCCATGCGAAGTGATTGGCCGTGAAAGACAGCCTGGGCATCGACAGGATGGCTTCCACGCGAACGTCGGCCTCGGTGCCACCCACACGCACGATCATGCAGACCTCGCAAAAAGAGAGCGGGCCGCCCCGTTGTGGAGCGGCCCGCCCAGTTTGCACATCACGTCAAGCGTCAGGCTTAGGCAGCACCGACGAGGCCGATGACCGGCCCGGCGACGGTCGAGGAGCCAAGGCTGTGATGCGTGATTGCCACGCGCGCTGACGCCTTCACCACCGTTTGCTCGCTCAGGAAATTCACCTGATCCGAGCTGGCGATCTCGATGCCCTGGCGGATGCCGTACATCGAGCTGTTGGCGAGGTTGCCGTACAGCGCCATGATCGCACCCGAGGAGTCCGCACCGCTCGGGAGCCGGTCGGTGAGGACGACCGGGCTGCCGAGGAAGGTGAGGCCCATGCCAGCCGACAGGCCAACCGAACCGCCCTGGTTCAGATCGAGAGCCTGCATGCAGGTCGCGAAGAAGAACGGGCTGCAATACCACTTCGCACCGGCACGACTGTGCTGCGGAACCGCAGCCATCATCGCCAGGAGGTTGGCCTTGGTCACCTCGTCGGGGGTGTCACCGGCAGCCGTCACGAGCGACGCCGCATAGGTGGCAGCCGAGGAGGCCAGAAGGCCGCCCGTGTGGCTGGTCACGAGTCCCGCCACGCCGGGGGCGTTGGACGGGTTGCCCGAGAACGCAGCCGACTCGATGGCGTTGGCGAGCGACAGGCCGAGTTCGGCCGCCACCCAGTCACCGATCGAGATGACCGAATCGGCCAGAAGCTCGTTCGCCACGACCGTGGCGGCCGTGACCTTCTTCGCCGTCAGCGTCACCTGATTGATGGTGGGATCGCTGGCCGTGATCGCCACGTTCTCGTCCTGCCACTGGCTCGTCGCACCGCCCGTGCGGCGCGGGAAGAGCAGCACGTCGCTCGGCATCTGCACGTTCTGTGCGTTCTGCACGAAAGCGGAGTACTGGTCCACAAGCCGGATCACGGTCGAGGAGAGCACGTCGGCCACGGTCGCGGCACCGGTGGTCGCACCGGTCGAGCCGAGCGCGCGGGTATCGATCCCGGCGTCGTCGCACCACCGCTTGGCCTCGACATCACCCTTGCGGGCCTTGATGTACATGCCGAACCGGTAGGCATCCTCGGCCTTCTCGAACGCACGCAGGCGGCCCGCGAACGGGACGGCCTCGATGCGGACGGCCTTCTCCTCGGCACGGACCTCGGGGGCGGGGGTGCAGCGATCCACCACCGACCGCAGGTTCTTGGCCGACTCGACGACCGACTTCTCAAAGTCGATCTTCTTGGCGAGATCACCGGCCCGCTTGTTCAGCGTTTCCAGTTCGAGGTCGCGCTCGGCAATCTTGTCGTCGTCGCCTTCGATGGCGCGA
>Ga0208719_1000639_pt1 | contig 10921 bp, 9 predicted proteins | sample LakMenEpi30Jul09_FD_150747 | JGI IMG/M metagenome (GOLD analysis project Ga0208719, IMG submission 150747) | Freshwater microbial communities from Lake Mendota, WI - 30JUL2009 deep hole epilimnion (SPAdes) | ecosystem: Environmental > Aquatic > Freshwater > Lake > Epilimnion/Euphotic zone ... | reverse complement strand
GGTGGGGAGGCGGGACACGTCGGTACCGTTGAGACTCACGGTGCCAGTCGACGGTGGTTGCACCCCGGTGATGACGTTGAACAGGGTGGTCTTGCCCGCCCCGTTGGGCCCGATGAGACCGGTGACCGCCCCGGCATCGGCGGTGATGTGGGCGTCGTCAACGGCGGTGACCCCGCCAAAGTGGACCGACACGCCGGTGACTTCGAGTGTGGCGCTCATCGCACCGCCCCTACTGCACGTTCCGCTTCGAGGATTTCAGCGGGGGTGAACGCCCGGTCGATACCGGCGAGATCGGGTGAGATGGCGGGGGTCCGCACGGTGGTGTCAAGAGCGGAGCGGGCGGTGGGGCCGGCCACGGCGACGATCAGCACGATCATCAACAGGCGCCAACCACTGGCGTTGAGCAACGTCCCCCAGTCGAGACCCGCAGCGATCACCATGACCCCGGCCAACCCGACCGCAACGGCCATCCGCCGCTGGGTGGTTGCTGCCCCGGTGAGCAACGCCGGCAGGTTCGGAACCACCGCCAGCACCCACACCGCCAGCCCAACGGCGAACGACCAGTTGCTGATGATCTCAAGTCCGGTCAGTACCCGAAGCACCACTGCTCCGACGATCGCCAACACGATCGACGGCACGTGGCGACCGACCGGGGCGAACGTCTCCTCAATTTGTGGCACCGCACCGTCGGGGTTGCGACCCAAACTGATGCCGGCGAGACCGGGCAGCACCTTGGTCACGTTCGACAACGTCGGCACGATGGCGGCGAGCAGGGCGTTGGCACCCAACATCACTCCGCCGAACAGGGCGCCACTGATGGCGCTGACCCCACCGACGACGACCAGCAGCACCAACGGGAGGCTCTGGTCGAAGGCGTACAGGTCGGCGGTGACCTTGCCGGTGTTGAGCGCCCCAGCGAACGCAGCGATGCCCGCCGAGAGGGCGAACGCAGCGAGTTTGGTCCCGGTCAGGTTCATGCCGATGGTGGCACCCGCCAACGGCGAGTCCTTCATGGCCACCATGCGCCGACCGAGTTTGGAACGTCGCACCGCCACCACCACCAACGCCAACGCCGAGAACGCCACCGACAAGAAGATGGCTTTCTGCGTTGGGTCAGCGAGATCAAGACCAGGGATCTGCAGTGGTGGGACGTCAACGGCACCGTTGGTGAACACGTTGGACTGGTTGAAGATCAGTGTGGTCACCATGATGGCGAACGCTCCGGTGGCGAGGGCGAGGTAGATGCCTTGGAGTCGGAGTGCGGGGAGGGCGACGAGTGCCCCGATGGCGGCCACGATGGCCACGGTGACCACCAACGCCAACACACTGCCGTTCCACGGCAGTTTCGCCATGATGACCGCACCCAAACCGGCGAACGTGAGCGGTGCGAGCGACAACTGTCCGGCGTACCCGGTGAGGGGCACCAGGGACAGTGCGGCGATGGCGAGCACCAGACCGTTTGACAGTTGCAGCGTGTTGGCCCGGGTCAACAGGCCCACGAGCGACGCCACGAAGGCAATGAGTAGTCCGGTGCCGAGCAGGGACATGGACCACGACGGCACGACGGCCCGTTCGCGGATCCTCACCACCCCGGCTCGCAGTCGGGCCTGGGGGAGGGCGATGAGGACCACGAACAAGAAGATGGTGGGGAGCGCCCCACGCAGACCCGAGGTGGAGAATCCTCCGATTTCGCGTGGGAACCAGCTCGAACCGTTGGCCCATAGCGTGTACGCCTCGAGCAATCCCAGTATCAGCGCCCCGACGAACGTCCATGGCAGGCTGCGGAGACGTCCGACGATGGCTGCCGAGTAGGCGCTGACCACGAGCAGGGTGAGCGGCACCACGTTCAACCCGACTTCAGCGGCCAACAAGATGCCGGCGAGACCAGCGAGGGATGAACTTCCTGCCCACGCCACCATGGACGCAAACCCTGGCCGGGCCCCGTTCAACTCGGCGAGGTTGCGGTCATCAACGGCGGCGCGCATGGCGATGCCGAGACGGGTGCGGTACAACACGAGCCGCAAACCCACCGCCACGGCAACGGCACACCCGAACGCAATCAGTTTGTGCCAACTGACGTTCACCCCGAACAACTCGACGCTGTTTCCGTCGAAGAAGCCTTTGAAACGTTCCCGGTTCGCAGGCGGCCACAACCAGGTGGCGAGACCGATCATGGCCACCATCAACCCGACGGTGACGGTGACTTTGACCACTTCGGCGGTGTCACGCAGGTTGCGCAACACCACCCGTTCAACCAGCGCGCCGAACAGGGGAGCGATGATGCCGAGAACCATGAGTAGCGCCAGCGGTGCCGGCCACCCCCAGGCGTAACGGAACTGCCAGTAGGTGAAGGCGGCCAGCATGCCGGTGGCGCCGTGGGCGAAGTTGAAAATGCCTGACGTCGTGTACGTGACGACGAGGCCGCTGGCGGCAACGGCGTAGATGGCACCCGTGGTGAGACCGATGATGGTGTAGGCGATCAGTTGTTGCACGTCACGCCTCCCCCCAGGTCATCGGCCTCACGACTGGCGTTGAGGACTCAGCGGTTCGGGTCAACCCCGGCGTTCACGTCGCCGTAGTCGCCGGTGAGTTCAACCACGTTGTTGTCACGGCAGTGCCAACCGCCGCCGCCACCACTGTTGTCGTCACTGCTGCCTCGTGCCGGGAACAGGCGGGTGAACTTGCCGTCCTTGATCTCGAGCAGCATCTCGCAGTCGGCGGGACGGTTCGAGGCCGGGTTGGACGGGGCGTGGATGCCACCGCCGTCCCATTCGGTGATGGTTCGGGCAGCGTCGAGCACGCACTCGCGCTCGAGAAGGCCGCCGTTGGACTCCGCACACTTGTTGGCGGCGGTGACGAACAACAGGTACGCACTGGTGGCTTGCAGACCCAACCCGGCGATCTTGCCGTTCGGGTTGTACTTCTCCATGTTGGAGAGGTAGCGCTCCATGGCCGAGTTGACGTTGCGGTCCTCAAAGGGTGTGTAGAAGGTGCGGACCAAGATGCCGTCAGCGAGGCCACCGGCACCTTCGGTGAGGACCTCGTCGTAGAAGTTCGACTGCTGAATGATGGTGTTGGGTCGGTACCCGATCTCGTCCATGGCCCGCAGCAGGTTCACCAGGTTGGCGGGCTGGCCGACGAAGTCGAGCAGCGTGACGTTGGCATCCTTGAGCTGCTGGGCGAACGGTGCCCAGTTGGACTCACCGGCCGGGTTGTACACCGGGGTGGCCACGATCTCATAGCCCCCGACCTTCTCCATCGTCTCGATGTCTTGTTTGGCCACCGTCTCGATGCTGGCCACACCGCCGTACATCACGGCGGTGCGCTTCACGTCCTCGGGACGGTTCTCCGCCGCCCATCGCAACCAGCCGGTCGGCTTGGCGTTGGAGGGATTGGGGAGAGGCTGGACCATGCCCGACGACATGGCTTTGGTGGTGGTCACCGAGTAGCCGGCGATGTCGATCATCCCGCACTCGTTGAACCGGGGGAACTCCTGGTCGTCGAGGACCACGCCGCCACCCACCATGGAAAACACTTCGTCGCAGGCCTGTTCCATCATGGCTGGCACGTTGAAGTACGCCGCGTCGAGCTCAACGAGGTTCAGGGGCAAGCCTTTGACGCCACCTTGTTCGTTGCACCAGGCAATGAAGGCTTTGGCAGCGTCTTCCATCTCGATGTTGAGACCGGGCACAACCTGGAAGCCCTTGTCGGTGGCGGTACCGACGTTGATGACGTCGGTGGCTCCTGCGTTCTGGGCGGCGTCAATGGTGGCGTCGCCGGGTCCGCAGAGGTTCTCCAACGTGCCGAACGAGGCGTTGTCCGCAGCGGCGGCGGTGGTCGGGGTGGTTGACGAGGTGGCACCTTCAGTGGTGCCACGACTCGAGCACGCTCCGACGAGAAGTGCGGTCACTGCGAGGACTGCGATCAACGGACGTTTCGACATGTCGACCCCCTGTGGTCAGGCCCCCCCGGGCGAGTAGGGGAACCCTAGCAAACTGATCTGACGCCCCGTCAGGAAACGCGTCTGGTGTGCTAGGAACTCGGGTTGTGACAGACGAGACGGCTGACGGTCCGGGGTACGCGATCGCCGAGGACGGTTCGTTCACGGCGCCGCTGACCTTGGCATATCCCTATTCCCGCACGGTGGGCCCGACCTATGGGACGTTCCTCACCGGCCTCGCCGCAGGCACCGTGAAGGCAACGGTGTCAGCCGACGGGACGGTGTTCGTTCCTCCTGCTGAGTTCCATGCCGTGACTGGTGAGGCGCTCACCAACTGGGTGGACGTGGCGAGTGAAGGAGAGGTTGTGTCGTGGTCGTGGGAGGCGACACCCGGTGACGCCCAACCGTTCAACCGGCCGTTCGCCTGGGTGCTCGTGAAACTCGATGGGGCGGACACGTCGATGCTCCACGCTCTTGACGTCACCGACCCCGCCGAAGTCACCACCGGCATGCGGGTGCGGGTTCGCTTTGCGCCAGATGCCGAGCCGGGCATTGAGGCCATCGCCTGTTTCGAACCGGTCACCACGGGAGGTGCGTCGTGAGCAACGAAGCCGAAGATGTGCTGCGTATCCGCACCCCCATCGGGGTGGATTACGCCTGGTCGGCGGGTCGTCGTTCGTCGGCGTACCTCAACGGTCTGCTCGACGGCCGACTCATCGGCAAACGCTGCCCGTCATGCACCCGGGTCTACTTCCCGCCCCGTAACGGAAACTGTCCGATGTGTGGCGTGCTGTTGGGTGACGACGACGTCGAGGTCGGCCCTAACGGAACGGTCACCACGTTCTGTGTGGTCAACGTCCCGTTCCTCGGTCAGAAGATCACCCCGCCCTATGTGGCGGCCACGATCCTCCTCGACGGTGCCGACATCGGCATGCAGCACCTCCTCCAAGAGGTGGACGCCGCCGATGTGCGCATGGGGATGCGGGTCGAACCGGTGTGGGCACCACGTGAGGACTGGGGGCCATCGATGGAAAACATCACCCATTTCCGTCCGTCGGGCGAACCCGATGTGGACTTCACTGACTTTGCGGGGCAACTGTGATGCGCGACGTAGCGGTCGTAGCGAGCGCCCACAGCGCCGTGCCGGCAACGACCGACACCCCCATCGAGCTCCTCATCCCGGTCATCAACGAGGCGTTGGCAAACGCCGGTCTTGAACGCCGCGAGGTGGACTTTTGGTGTCACGGCAGTTGTGACTACCTCGTCGGCCAGCCGTTCAGTTTCGTGTCCGCCGTGGATGCCCTCGGGGCGTGGCCACCCATCGTGGAGAGCCACGTCGAGATGGACGGGGCGTGGGCGCTGTACGAAGCATGGTTGAAGATCCAGACCGGCGAAGCCGACACGGCGCTCGTTTTCGGTAACGGCAAGTCGTCGGTGGCCGACATGTTCCGGGTCATGGCGTTGCAACTAGACCCCTATGTCGAAGCGCCACTTGGGCCCGACCAGATCGCCCTTGCGGGGTTGCAGGCTCGGGTGGCCCTTGACGCCGGAGTCATCACCGAAGCTGACATGGCTGAGGTCGCCGCCCGGTCGCTTCGTGACGCCAAGACCAACCCGGTGGCGATCACCTCAGGTGAGTTCACCGTTGAACAGCTGCTCGCCGCCGACAAAGTTCGTGACCCGCTGCGGGCCCACGACATCCCGGCCATGGCTGACGGGGTGACCGCAGTGGTGATCGCAGCGGGGGACCGTGCTCGGGATCTCGCTACCCGCCCGGCGTGGATCCGGGCCATTGACCACCGCATTGACGCCCAGCGCATCGGTGGTCGTGACCTCGTCGGGGTGCCGTCGGCTGTTGCCGCCGCTCAGCGGTGCGGAGTTGGTGGCGACCGGGTCGATGTGGCTGAGATCCACGCCCCGTTCACCCACGAAGAACTGCTGGTGACCCGGGCTCTTGGTCTTGACGCCGCCACCACTCGCATCAACCCGAGTGGTGGTGCACTGGTATCCAACGTGTTGATGGCTGCAGGCCTCGCCCGCATTGCCCGAGCGGCTGAGAAGGTGCTCGACGGTTCCGCCGACCGGGTGGTGGGTCACGCCACCCAGGGGCCGTGCCTGCAACAGAACCTTGTCTGTGTGATGGAGGGTGCGTGATGGGTGCCGTGCGTTGTGCCGTCGTAGGGGTCGGCCAGACGAACCACACGAGTTGCCGGGCCGACGTGTCCATTGCCGGCCTCGTCCGCGAGGCTGCCGATCGGGCGTTGGCTGATGCCGGGATGACGATGGACGACATTGACGCCGTCGTCATTGGCAAAGCCCCCGACATGCTCGAAGGCGTCATGATGCCCGAGTTGTGGTTGGCCGAGGCGCTCGCCGCAGCGGGCAAACCGGTGTTCCGGGTGCATACGGCGGGCAGCGTGGGTGGGTCTACGGCCATCGTCGCCGCCCAGCACGTCATGTCCGGGGTGCACAAACGGGTGTTGACCGTGGCGTTCGAAAAGCAGAGTGACGGCAACGCCATGTGGGCGTTGTCGGTGCCGGTGCCGTTCAGCATGCCGGTGCACGCCGGTGCCGGCGGGTACTTCGCCCCGCACGTGCGGGCCTACATCCGTCGCAGTGAGGCCCCGGGCTACATCGGGGCGATGGTGGCGGTCAAGGATCGCACCAACGCCTGTGCGAACCCCTACGCCCACCTCCACGAACCCGACTGGACGCTGGAAGCGGCCATGGAGTCCCCGATGCTTTGGGACCCGATCCGTTTCGTTGAGACGTGCCCGTCGAGTGACGGGGCTGCGGCGCTCGTCATCGCCGCCGAAGATGTCGCTGATGCGCTGCCCGGTCCCAAGGCGTGGATCCGCGCCACCTCGATGCGTTCCGAACCGACGATGTTCGCCGGCCGCAACCAGGTCAGCCCCCAGGCCGGCAAGGATTGTTCGGCGGAACTGTGGCGCAAAGCCGGCATCACCGACCCGCGCCGCGAGGTCGACGTCGCTGAGATCTACGTGCCGTTCTCGTGGTTCGAACCGATGTGGTTGGAGAACCTCGGGTTCGCTGAACGCAACGAGGGTTGGAAACTCGTCGAGGACGGGGTGACTGACCTGCGCGGTGGGTCACTGCCCATCAACCCTTCGGGCGGGGTGTTGTCGTCAAACCCGATCGGGGCCAGCGGCATGATCCGGTTCGGTGAAGCCGCCATGCAGGTCATGGGCAACGCCGGCGAGCACCAGGTGGACGGGGCCCGCACCGCTGTGGGTCACGCCTACGGCGGTGGATCCCAGTTCTTTGCCATGTGGGTGGTCGGCGCCGAAAAGCCCTGACGGTTTCCCGGCGGGTCGTGCCGCCACCAACATGGGTCCTACTTGCGCTGCCAGACCGGGTCGCGCTTCTCGGCGAACGCCCGGGGGCCTTCCTTGGAGTCTTCGGTAGCGAAGATGGGCCAGCCGATTTCGAACTCGCGAGCGAGGCCGTCCTGTTCGCTCATGGCGAGGGTTTCGCGCACGCTGCGCAGAATGGCTTCAACAGCGAGTGGCCCGTTGGCCGCCACGAGACGGGCGAGTTCCATGGCTTTGTCGAGGGCGGTGCCGTCGGTCACGACGTGGCCGATGAGGCCCATGGCGAGTGCTTCGGCTGCCGTGTATGACCGGGCGGTGAGCAGCATCTCAAGGGCGTGGGTGTAAGGGACCTGACGGGCGAGGCGCACCGTGGACCCGCCAACGGGGAAGAGGCCGCGTCGGGCTTCGAACAGACCGAACGTGGCGCTCTCACCCGCCACCCGGATGTGGGTGGCCTGGAGGATTTCGGTGCCGCCAGCCACGGCGTACCCCTCGACGGCCGCAATGAGCGGTTTGGTGAGCGTCACGCTGCGCAACAGACCTTTCCAGTGCAGATCCGGGTCTTCGGCCCACCGGTCGGCGTAGGGGTTCGGGCCGTCACCGGCGGCGCGGGCCTTGAGGTCCATGCCGGTACAGAACGATCCACCCGCCCCGGTGATCACCGCACAACGCAGATCGTCGTTGCTGTTGAGTTCCGCCCAGGCGTCGGCCATGCCGACCAGCATCCCGGGGCTGAGGGCGTTTTTGGCCTCGGGCCGGTTCATGGTGACCACCAGGATGTGGTCGGTTTGCTCGACGATGAGGTCCTCAGTGCCGGACACGTTTGCGCTCCTAGTATCTGTCGGTCACCATCTGACGGTTCGTCAGATTCGGGGTGAGTCTGACACAGCGCAAGGTGCCGGGTCTGCTGGCCGGCACGACACCACTAGGGGGGACATGTTCAACATCGCTGACCTGTTCGAGCAGTCGGTCGACGCCTGGGGGGACCGGGAGTACCTGGTGGACGAACGGGTGCGCCGCACCTTCGCCGAGGTGGACGCCCGCGCCAACCAACTCGCCCACCACCTCGCCGCCCAAGGGGTGGGGCCCGGTGACCACGTCGGCATCTACGCCTACAACCGGGCCGAATGGGTCGAGACACTGTTCGCCGTGTTCAAGCTCCGCGCCGTGTGGATCAACATCAACTACCGCTACGTCGAGGACGAACTCGCCTACCTGTTCGACAACGCCGACCTCGTGCACCTCGTGGTGGAACCCGAGTTCGTCGAACGTGCAGCCAAGGTCGCACCGGGCCTACCCACCACCGTCATCGGTGACGAGTTCGAAGCGGCCCTCGCCGCCCAAAGCCCCGAGCGGGACTTCGGTCCCCGTTCCGGTGACGACCGCTACATCCTGTTCACCGGCGGCACCACCGGCATGCCCAAAGGGGTCGTGTGGCGCCACGAGGACGTCGTGTACGCCCTCGGTGGCGGCATCGACGTCATCAGCGGCCAACGTCTCGACGCTGACGCCGACTTCGTGACCAAAGGCAACGCCGGGTTCCCACTCACCATTCACCCGTTGCCACCGCTCATGCACGGCGCCAGTCAGTGGGCGGTGATGGGCCAGAGCTTCCTTGGCAACCGCATTGTGTTGCGTGAACGCTTCGATGCAGCTGGGGCGTGGCGCACCGTGGCCGACGAAGGGGTGAACCTCATCATGATGACTGGGGACGCCATGGCCCGCCCGTTGCTCGACGAACTCGACACCAGCGCCGACGCTTACGACCTGTCGTCACTGTTCGCCGTCAGCTCGAGCGCCGTGCTGTTCTCCCAGACCTGCAAAGACGCCTTTTTGGATTACTTCCCGAACCTGGTCATCACCGACGCCATCGGATCATCAGAGGGCGGCGCCAACGGGGTGGCCATGGTGTCAAAGGGGGTGGCCATGAAAGGCGGGCCGACGGTGACCCCGGCCCGTGACGCCGTGGTGCTTGACGATGACCTGCGTCCCATCGAGGCCGGTTCGGGTCAGATCGGACGCCTCGCCCGGTTCGGCAACGTGCCCATCGGGTACCACAAGGACCCCGAGAAGACGGCAGCCACCTTCGTGACCGGGCCTGATGGCATCCGCTACGTCATCCCCGGCGACTTCGCCACCATTGAGGCCGACGGGTCAATCACCATGCTGGGTCGCGGGTCGGTGTCGATCAACACCGGGGGGGAGAAAGTGTTCCCCGAAGAAGTGGAGAACGCCCTCAAGGGCCATCCCGCCGTGTTCGACGCCACCGTGGTCGGTGTCCCCGACGAACGGTGGGGTGAGCGGGTGGTGGCCGTCATCGCCGCCCGGGAAGGCACCGTGCCGGAACTCACGGACATTCAGGATCACTGTCGCAACCACATCGCCGGATACAAGTTGCCCCGCGACCTCGTGCTCGTCGACACCATCGTGCGTTCCCCCGCAGGGAAACCCGACTATCGCTGGGCGAAAGCCACTGCCGTTGAGGCACTCGGCGGGTGAGTACCACCCCCGCTGACCGGCGCGGACCGCTGGCGGGGGTCCGGGTGGTCGAACTCGGTGGGATCGGTCCCGGCCCCCACGGGTGTGCCCTGCTCGCCGATCTCGGTTGTGACGTGGTCACCGTCGCCACCCCCGCCCAAACCGCCTCCGCCGACCCCACCCGGCCGGCCACCAACCCGTTGACCCGCGGCAAACGCTCCGTTGTTGTTGACCTCAAAGCTGACGGCGGTTCGGACACGGTGCTTGACCTGTGCGACCGAGCTGATGTGCTTGTGGATCCGTTCCGGCCGGGGGTGTGTGAACGACTCGGCATCGGACCCGACGTGGTGTGTGAACGCAACCCACGACTCATCTACGCCCGACTGACCGGCTGGGGCCAGGACGGTCCGTATGCCAGCAACGTCGGTCACGACATCAACTACCTCGCCATCAGCGGTGTGCTGTCAATGCTCGGCAACGACCCCGACGGGGCACCCACGGTGCCGTTGAACCTGCTGGCTGATTTCGCCGGGGGCGGCATGCTGTTGGCCCTTGGGGTGTCGGCTGCACTCGCCGAGCGGGCCACAAGCGGGAAGGGCCAGGTGGTGGACGTCGCCATGGTGGACGGCCTCGCTGCTATAGCTGGGCCCTTCTACCACGCAGCCGTCTCGGGAGCGTGGGGCCCGAGAGGGACGAACCTGCTCGACGGCGGCGCCCACTTCTACACGACGTACCGCACCAGTGACGGCCGCTGGCTGGCAGTGGGCGCCATCGAACCGCAGTTCTACGCGGCCTTGCTCGAGGTGCTCGCACTTGCCGATGACCCGCCGCAATGGGATCGGGACGCCTGGCCGCAGTGGCGTCAACGTCTCACCGATGTGTTCGCCTCAGCCACCCAAGCCGACTGGGTGGCACGGTTCGAAGGCACGGACGCCTGTGTCACCCCGGTGCTTGACCCCGCCGACGCCGTGGCCGACTCACACCTGCAGGCGCGCCACACCATCATCGACGTGGATGGGGTGCCGCAGTGGGGTCCCGCCCCGCGATTCGCACGGACCCCTGGCGGACATGGCGCTGCGGTGCATGCCGGTGCCACACCACTCTCAGACATCCTCGACACCTGGGACTAAGCGCGCTGGCGTGGACCGCAGTGCTCAACGGGGGAGTTCGT
>Ga0208719_1000637_pt1 | contig 10936 bp, 8 predicted proteins | sample LakMenEpi30Jul09_FD_150747 | JGI IMG/M metagenome (GOLD analysis project Ga0208719, IMG submission 150747) | Freshwater microbial communities from Lake Mendota, WI - 30JUL2009 deep hole epilimnion (SPAdes) | ecosystem: Environmental > Aquatic > Freshwater > Lake > Epilimnion/Euphotic zone ... | reverse complement strand
GCGGCTGGGGTCCGCCGGGCGGGGATCCGACCCACCTTCCGGCCTTGGGCCCCGCGCGGAATCGGCACGGACGCACCCATCCAATACGACCACCCCCCCGGCAGGGTTCGGAGGGGAGCAAAAGTTTGCCCTGGGGCGATCGGTCGGCGGCAACGTACACTCACAGACGTGGGACTCCGGTCCGCTTGACCGGGGGCAGCCCCGCCGCGTCCTCGAACGCCGCGGCGGGGCCGCCCGTCGATGCCCACACTGCGAGTCGAATCGTGGTGCCACCGGAGCGGGTTTCGCGAGCCATGAAGCGGACTGACGAGGAGCCGGCCGGGGAGCGCGCCAAGCGCGGTTCTGTCGCCGGTGGAGCGAGCGCCAAACGCCGGGCGAAACTGTCGTCGGCGAAGCGGCCGGGGAAGCAGGCCGGCGGAGAGGAGTCGGCCTCGACGCCGGCGTCCCAGGCAACTCCCGGACAGGAATCGGAATCGATCCCGATGCCGCCGTCGCGCGGGGGGGTGCCGGTCGATCTGACGGCCTGTCAGGAGCGCATCGGGCATCAGTTCCGCGACGTCTCGATCCTTCATGCGGCGCTCACCCACGCCTCGGGCGCCGCGCATCGCCTCGCCTCCAACGAGCGGCTCGAGTTTCTCGGCGACGCGATTCTCGGGTTCATCGTCTGTGACACGCTCTACCGGATCTTTCCCGAATCGCTCGAGGGTGATCTGACGCGGATCAAGTCGGTGGTGGTGAGCCGGGAGACGTGTGGCAGGATCAGCGAGCAGCTCGGCCTCACCGACTTCCTCATCGTCGGCAAGGGGCTGGCCGTGAACAGCGCGGTGCCGGTGTCGGTCCTCTCCGATCTGTTCGAGTCCGTGGTCGCCGCAATTTATCTCGATGGCGGCATCGAGCCGGCACGCAGGTTCGTGAGCCGGTGGATGGAGCCTGAGATCGCCCAGGTGTCGAGTGGAGCCCAGGGGGCGAACCACAAGTCGCTCCTCCAGCAACTCTCGCAGCGTGACTTCGGCGTCACGCCCACCTACGAAGTGATGGAGGAAAGCGGTCCCGATCACTCCAAGAGCTTCCACGTCTCCGCGTTCATCGGTGAGCGGCGCTACACCCCGGCCTGGGGACGAAACAAGAAGGAAGCGGAGCAGCGTGCCGCCTCGAACGCTCTGATCGAGCTCCGCACCACCGCACCCGGGATCGACGATCCAGACCACCGCGGCTGACGGACGACAGGGCGCTCCAGGGCGCTCGTCATCCGGCGAGGCCGGTCGTCTGGCTCACGGACCGTAGCTCGGCGGGATCGAGAAGGGCTTCGGGCCCACCGGGTGGTAGCGGCCGTCGGCGTGGATCCAGCTGTTGCTTCCCGTCCCGTGGGTGACCGGGACCACGTTCGACCCGTGCCATTCGAACCGCTGGCCGCTCTCCAGATCGAACACCCGACCCTTCGTCGCGTCGGGCATCAGCGCCCATTGTCCGTTCTCGCCGAGTCGCAGCGACGGCTTGGCGCCGTTGATGGCGAGTCGCTTGGCGAGTTCCGGGGCTTGCTTCTCGAACGCCTTGGTCCGCTCCTCGGAGTTCGCCGGCATGTCGAAGAGTGCGGCGGGCTGTGATGATCCCGGGCCGAAGGCGAAGCGGAGCGTGCCGTCGGCTGCGAGTTTGCTCCACACCCAGCGGCCGAGCGACGGGCTCCAGCGGTGGTAGACATGCTGGGGCTTGAGGTCTTTTTTCGCCACCGCGGTGAACTTCTTCGACAGCGGATCGAACTTGTAGATCACGCTCCGGTCGTTGCCGGGGGCCGTGACGCTCGCCGGACCGGCCTTCGCGGAGTCGTCAGCCGCGGTTGCGATCGCGCTGCAGAGAATCGCAAGCACGGTGGCGTGAACGGTCAGACGGAGGGCAACGAGCGAGTGCATGGAAAAAGTCCGCCGTAGAAGTAGCAAACCGGGGCCCGAAGCCAGGACCCGGCGGTGGCTATCGAAAGAGCCTGTCCCAAGGCTAATTCGACCTGTCGCCGTCGCAACCTCCTCACGACCGGAGGCGGCTCGTGTTGCGATTCTGGCCGGAAACAGGCCGATCCGCGTGCCCTCGCCGGGGCCTCAAAGACAAGGAGCGGCACACCGGATCGCTCCGTTGTGCCGCTCCTTGGAATTGCCGAAAGGTGGTCAGGGCGGCGACACGCCCCTCGGCCGCCGCATTCTGGAACCAGTCCGGAGGATTCTTCAATTGGAGTTTCCGACACCCTGACCGGTTCAAGAGCAGACCGGAGGACGAATCGGGCTGATCACCGGACGAACCGGGCAGACCATGAGCTTTTGATGAGCGTTGTTAAGGTTTTTCGTCACGTTTTCGAGCTTCAGCCGGGCATCGCCCGGAGCCGCGATCTTGAAGCTTCAGCTGCGACGTCGAGACGACACGGCTGGCGACGCTGCGTGGAGGCGATGCCCCCCGGGGGGGTGAGGCTGCGGGGTGTCGAGCAACTCCCCGGCGAGTCGGACGTTGAACGGATGTGGCAGAGGATGCTTTCGCGCCTGCGCGACATGGCTCTTTGTCCCATCACACCATGCTCCGCACCATGCTCGGCGATCGTCCATCATGCTCGTCAACTCGTTCCCATTGCCGCTTGCATCGACAGGCCGGATGCCCGCCATGACGGCGGTCATGGTCGTGCCGGCGGTGTGGGCCGTGGCGGCGGAGTGGGCCGTGGCGGCGGTTGGTTGCGCGGCGCTTGCCTTCGTGATGTGGCGATGCAGCGCACGACGTTGGTGGGGCATGCTGCTCGTGGCATCGGTGCCGGCGCTCGTCGCCATGGGCGTGGCGATCCGGGTTCCTGAGTCTCCCGAAGGAGACGACAGGGCAACGGGCATCGCCAGGATCGTCCCCGTGCCCGGAACATGGGCCGTGACCGACGGGGGATCGATCGTGCCGTTGGGTCGGCCGCTGGTGCCCGACCCCGACCAGTCGATTCCGGATCGCTTCGAAAACCGGGTGATCGCCGTCGGCAGTCCCGACTCCGCGTCGAATTGCCATGGATGGGTGTTCGCCGGAGGGCTCTACTGGATTCCGACCGAAAGCGTCGACACCATCATCCGGGACAACGGCTATGAGGCAGTCGAGGATCCTGCCGTGGGTGATCTTGTCGTCTATCGCGACGAACGGTCGCGTCCTCTCCACACCGGGACCGTGAAGGCCATCGGGGACGACGGTTTTCTCCTCGTGGAGAGCAAGTGGGGGCAGTGCGGCATCTTCCTGCACACCCCGGTCGACCAAGCATTCGGCGACCGTGTCGAGTACTGGCATGCGGATCGCGAGGGACACTCGCTTCGCGTGTCGCAACGCGCAGCGGCGTCGTCCATGCCCGCTCGGGCCCCGTCGAAGGGCCATGCGGACCGCTGATCGCCCACGCGTGCGAGGGCCAGGCCGACTCGAGGCTCGTGAGCGTTTCCAGCGTGGTGACCGAAACGGAGCCCTGCTGCCGGCACCACGCTCGAAGCAGGCCGTGGCGAGCGGTAGGATGCGGATCCGGAAGTGGCACCGCGGATTGCGTGCGGCGGGGTAGGGGGCCGTCGGGGACCGCTGATCCTTCTGGGCAGCGGCTCGAGGTCTCGATCGACTCAAAGGGGGGCACGATGACGAAGCGAAGCGCCCGCGACGCGTGGATGATGGGGCTCCTCGGGACGATCGTGTGGATGACGGCGTGCGCCGCTGCCGGTGCCGCCGACGCGCCGGCCGGCTATGCCGTCGTCGTCTCGGAGCAGACGATGGCCGATCCGGCCTGGGGACGCGTCGTCGCCACGCTTTTGCGGAAGTATTCCGATCGGCAGGCGACCACGGTCACCTGGAATCGCTCCCCAGACGAGGCTCTCGGAGCCCTCACCACGCTCCGGCCACGGCATGCCTGCTTCGTCGCCCGCCCCGAGGAGGCGGGGCGCGGGTTCGTCGTCGCGATCCATACGCTCTGCCGACGGATCGACGACGATCCCTACGGCGATGTGCAGTGGGGCATTCTCACCGGCTTCGATGCCGCCAATGCCCTGGCGATCGCCGAGACATCCGCACCGCTCGTCGTCAGCCGGGTGACCGCCGGCACGGAGTTGGCGATGGACCGGGTCGTGGAGGGGGAGTGGTACTGCGAACTGAAGCGCAATCGGATGGTCCACAAAGATGCGGGGGCCATGGCTGCGGAACACCTGGGGCCGGACGACACGACCGCGGCGCTGGCGGCGCGACTCAACGACGGCGTCACCGATCTGTTCGTGACCAGTGGCCACGCCACCGAACGCGACTGGCAGATCGGCTTCCGCTACAAGAACGGATCGTTCCGTTCCGGCGGCGGAAAGCTGTGGGGCGTCGAGTCGGACGGGGGGAAGATCCCGATCGAGTCGGCCAATCCGAAGGTCTGGCTCCCGGTGGGCAATTGTCTGGCCGGTCACATCGACGGCCCCGATGCGCTGGCGTTGGCGTTCATGAACGCGGCCGGCGTCCGGCAGATGATTGGCTACACGGTTCCGACCTGGTTCGGCTACGCCGGCTGGGGCCTGCTCGACTATTTCGTCGAGCAGCCGGGCCGGTTCACGCTCTGCGAAGCGTTCCACGCCAATGACCACGCGCTCGTCCACCGCCTTGTGACCGAGGCCGCCCCCGCTGACGAGCAGGGCCTCGTTCACGACCGAGACGTCGTCGCCTTCTACGGCGATCCGGCCTGGGAGGCGCGAATGGCCGATGGGAAGCGCTCGTTCGACCAGACACTCACCGAAGCCGACGGAACATTCACCCTCGTGATCACGCCGCTGGCCGGTGCCGCTTCGTTCGCGCCGGTGAACACCAACGGATCGCAGCGGGGAGGGAGACCGATCGTGGCGTTTCTGCCGCACCGCATCGGTGCGGCAGAAGTCATCGCCGGCGATCACTGGCGGCCGTTGGTCACCGACGACTTCGTCCTCGTCCCGCTGCCGGAGGAAGGGACCGTCGAGCCGATCCGGGTCGTGTTCCGCGCGGCGGCCGCCGCGCGCTAAAGCCCCCCGCCGCTCTCGCTGACGACAGTCGGCCATCACGATGCAGGCGTGCCCGGCGAACCGTGCAGGTGTCCACGGTCCCGGTACCGTGCCGGGAAACGATGCGGGGGGAGCGCACGACCTCGTGCGTAAGATTGCGCGTCGCCAGACGTGTGAGGGACGATCCCGCGCGGCCGTTGCGGTATGTGCCGTGGGGCCCGGGTGGCCTATTCGTGTTCCCCGTCGACGTGTGCTTCGCCGTCGGGGTCGATCTCGACGTGCAGCGTCATCGGGTGGCAGCAGACCGGGCAATCCTCGACGTAGTCTTGGTGCGCCCCGGCCGAGAGGTCGACGGGGACGACGATCTCCTCGCCGCAGGAATCACAGACGTAGGTGCACTCGGTGTCGACGCGGGCTCGGGGACGACGGCGACGGCGTGACTTGCTCATGACAGGGCCCTCTGGGGTGTCCCCGTCATCGTAGCCTTCTGCAGTCGCGTCGTCCCATCGGCAAGCGATGAGGGAAGCCGCGTGTGGCTGGAGGGCCACAGCCCGACGCCGATCGGCATCGCCGCCATCGGCTGGGCGAACGCTCGGAGGTGGGCCCTCGCAGCCCCGTCGTCCGTCTCACCCCTCCGGAGTCCACGACGATGCCGCAGACATCACCGCAGAGATCGCACGGGCTGCCGGCTTCTCGTGGAAGGAGCGGTGGTCCGTCGTGGGGATCATGGACACCGGAAACGCGAGCGGATCGGCCATTTTTGTGGTCTCGGGAAAAAGACCAGATTGACTTTTTCGCAGTCGCGTCTACCTTAAACAGCAGAGCCTGTTGAGAATCGTTCTCAATAGACTCAGGGCCATCGTTGTGGCGATTTTCGCCGCGTGCAATGGCCTGACCGCCAGCCAGCCTGGGGTTTCCCCCTCAGCCAGCCAGCAATCCCGACGCGCCCGTTGGTGGACGCGTGACGTTTTTGCGGCCATATGTGGAGGGCTTTGTGATGAGGAATCTGGGAAATTGCGGGATGGCTCGCGAGTCGAGGGGGAGAGTCCGTTCGGCTGCGCTGCCGAAGGCGTTCACGTTGGTCGAGTTGTTGGTCGTGATCGCGATCATCGGAGTCCTCGTCGGCCTGCTTCTGCCGGCCGTGCAAAGTGCCCGCGAGGCAGCCCGCCGCTCGGCCTGTCAAAACAATCTGCGACAGTTGGGGCTGGCCATGCACAACTTCGAGGGTGCTCGACGCTTCTTTCCACCCGCTGGCTCGACGACCGGCATGGTCGTCGGCAAGGCCCCCTGGTCCTTCCAAGCCCTCGTGCTCCCTTTTCTGGAGGAGGGCAACGTGTTCGGCAAAATCGATTTCACGAAGCCGTACGGCGAGCAGTCCACGGCGATCTTTCCATCCGGATCCGTCGCCACGCTCAAGGTCGATGTCCTCCTCTGCCCGAGTGACGTCAACAATCGTCCCCGGTTGAACCGTGCGACCGGGGTGGCGGAACACTACCCCCTGTCGTACGGGACCAACAACGGCCACTTCCTCGTCCATGACCCGAGAACGAAGGCCGATGGTGGAGGTGCGTTCGGGCTCGACAGTCGGCTGCGCCACGGAGCGTTTGCCGATGGCCTCAGCAAGACGCTCGCCGTGGCGGAGGTCAAAGCGTTCACACCCCGGTATCACGATTCGAGCCAGCCTTCATCGCCTGCGGCGCCGACGACCCCGATCGCTGTGCGGAGCGTCCTCGGGGGTGGGGCGTGGGACCGCGAGTTCGGGCACACCGAGTGGGTCTGTGGCCGGACGATTCATGCCGGATTCACGACGACGTTTCCGCCGAACACCGCGGTCGTGGAACAGCGCGACGGGCAGACGTACGACATCGATGTGACCACCGTCCGCGAAAACGCCACCGATACGACGCCGACGTATGCCGTGGTCACCTCGAGGAGCTATCACGTCGGCATGGTGAACGCCGCCATGATGGACGGCACCGTGCGTCCGTTCTCGTCGGACACCGATGCCGGGGTCTGGGCGGCACTCGGGTCACGGGCTGGCGGTGAGGCGGTCTCCGTCGCTGACTGACGGCCAATGCGACGGTGTCGTCAGTGCGACCAAGATGGTCCCGCCGCAGGCGGCGACGGCGTGAACCAGCACAACACCAAGGAACCCTGAGGACATGGGCACCGGCTCTGACAAACGCGGCAGTGAGCTTCTTCACGATCCGGCCCTCAACAAGTCGACCGCCTTCACCGAGGCCGAACGCCAGGCCCTCGGACTCGTCGGCCTCGTGCCCGACAAGACGGAGACCGAGGACCTCCAGCTCACTCGCGTGATGCTGCAACTCGGCCACAAGACCACGGACCTCGAGCGTTACATCTATCTGGTCAATCTGCTCGACCACAACGAGACGCTCTTCTACCGCACGCTCATGTCGGATCCCGCGAGGTTCCTGCCGATCGTCTACGATCCGACGATCGGCGAGGCCTGCCTGAAGTTCGGGCACATCTTCCGCGGCCCGCGCGGCATGTATCTCTCGATCAAACGGCGCGGCCATGTGAGGGAGGTCCTGCGCAACTGGCCGCAGAAAGACGTGCGATTCATCTGCGTGACCGATGGCGGACGCATCCTCGGCCTCGGCGATCTCGGTGCCAACGGCATGGGCATACCGATCGGAAAGCTCCAGCTCTACACCGCGGCAGCGGCCGTTCCGCCGCAGATCCTCATGCCGATGTATCTCGACGCCGGCACGAACAACGAACAATGCCTCAACGACCCGCTCTACCTCGGGCTCCGCGAGCGCCGCCCATCGACCGAGGATCTTTATTCTTTCGTCGATGAGTTCATGGACGCGGTGCAGGAGGTGTTCCCGAAGTGCTGCATCCATTTCGAGGACTGGACCGGTGTCGATGCCGTTCATCTCCTCGAGCGCTACCGAGAGAAGTACTGCGTCTACAACGACGACGTGCAGGGCACCGCCGGCATCACGCTGGCCGGCATGATCAATGCAACGAAGCTCAAAGGCTCCCGGCTGAAGGACGAGAGATACCTGTTTCTCGGGGCCGGATCCGCGGGGATCGGCCTGGCGAATCTGCTCTGCTCAGCGCTCGTCGAGCAGGGAGTGTCGCTCGAAGAGGCACGGTCTCGGGTCTCCATGTTCGATGTCAACGGACTGCTCGAATCGACGCGCACCGACCTCGTCGATTTCCAACGGCCGTACGCGCACAAGCACGCGCCCACGCGCGATTTCGTCGCGGCGGTCGAGAGCATCAAGCCGACCACCATCATCGGAGTCAGCACGATCGGGGGGGCCTTCACCAAGGACGTGGTCGAGGCCATGAGCCGGATCAACGATCGGCCGATCATTCTCGCGCTGTCGAATCCCACGAGTTGCGCCGAGTGCACGCCCGAGCAGGCCTACACATGGTCGAACGGCAAGGCGATCTACGCGGCGGGCGTGCCGTTTTCGCCGGTGCGGTTCAAGGGCCAGACCTTCATTCCCGGGCAGGCCAACAACTTCTACATCTTTCCGGCCGTCGCCATGGCGATCTATGCCACCGAGGCCAAACGCGTCAGCGACGACATGTTCATCGAGGCGGCCAAGGCCGTGGCCGACCAGGTGCCGCCCGAGTTGCTCGAGCAGGGGCTGCTCTATCCCTTGCAGGCCGACATCCTCGAGACCGAGATCAAGACGGCGGCGCGCGTGGCGAAGCTCGTCTTTGACAGCGGCCTTGCGGGTGTCGAGCGTCCTGCGGACATGGAGGCCCTGATCCGCTCCCATGTCTACACGCCGGCCTATGCCAAGCTGGCTTGAGCCGCAGTGGATGAGAGACGGCCTCGCGTCACGCTCTGAAAACCGCAGCGCGCGATTCCGGTCACGACGAGCCTGTCGCCGATCCGCGTCGCGGTCGGTGACACTTCGTACGCCCCCGCTCACTGCCCACCGCCCCAAATCGGCTCCCGCACGGCCGCTGCGTGGGCCACAAGCGGGCTCTATCCGGGTGTACAGGGCGAATGAATCGCGAGCGGCGGCGTTTTTCATGCCCCGCTTCGCTCGGCGGATGAGTGCCGGATCGTCGAGAGAAGTGATGGGAGCCATCGAGTTTTCCGGTGCGTTGCACCCCGGCGAACCGACTACGATCACCGAATGGCCAAAATCGCAGGCAAACAGTCCAATCCGCCGCTCACGATCGTGTTCTTCGGCCTCGGGGCCGTGGGCTCGAGCATGCTCATCTGTCTGGCCGAACTGGCCGAGCGAGACGGCATCCCGGTCCGTTTCAAGGTGTTCTCGATCGATCCTGCGAGCGCAATCCCGCCGTACTTCGTCCGCCAGCGGTAGTACGTCTGCTGGCTGATGCCCAGCCGTCGGCAGACATCGGGCACGTTCATGCCCTTTCCAAGGTCAACGTCAGCCTGCCGAAGCAAGCCCACGATCTGCTCTGCACTGCGTCGCTTTTTCATCCGAGAACCCTTTCAAGCCCCAGCCGGGGCACGAGGATTCTCTCACAAGACCTGGGTCAGGATTGCGGGAGGGTGTCAGGCCCTGCATGGCTAACACCTCGGGTGGACCCAAGTTGGGGGCGGCGTCATGTTCCCCAGATCTCTCATGAGCACTGGTACAAAAACCGGGAAGGGGTCAGCCCCGGGAACTGGCCCGTGTTCCGCGGGAACAGGTGCCTGGCCCCGTCTGGAGCCGGCTACGCCTGTGCGGCGGCCCTGAGCTCCACGCCGCCCGCCACCTGTCCGGTCGGACCATGGTGGCAGGCCCGCAAGCGGCCTAGGGTTGACGATAGCCGAGAGCCTTGACGGAACCCCGTCCCGCCGCGGGAGGATTCCCGTGGATGTGCCGAAGAGAGCCGAGGAGGACCACCGACGTGAACCGGCAATTTCCGCTTCTGCCCGCCGCCGTGATGCTGGCCGCCATGGCCACGGCGACGGGCCTGCGCGCGGATGCCCCGGCCTTTCAACCTGCCTCCCCGCCCGCAGCTCCCGCAGCCGCGGCTCCATTGTATAAGGATGCGGTCCAGCCGCTTCTCAAGGCCCGGTGCGTGCGGTGCCACGGCCCCAACGAGCCGGAGGGGGGCCTCGATCTGAGCCGTGCGGCCGCGATCCTCCGCGGCGGCGAGAGCGGGCCTCCCGTGGCCGCGACAGCCGATGAGAGCCTGCTCTGGCAGCGGGTGAGCGCGGGCGAAATGCCCCCCGATCGACCGCTGCCGCCGGCCGAGCAGGAGACGCTCCGCAGCTGGCTCACCGCCGGCGCGCCCGGGCTCACCGAAGCGGCCGCGCCAGGAGACGGCCACTGGGCCTTCGCCCCGCTCCGGATGCCCCCGGTGCCGGAGGTGCCGGCGGCGGGCAATGCAGCGCCGGCGGCCGACGGCCGCCCGGCGAACGGCGTCCGCACCCCGATCGACGCCCACCTGCAGGCGGCCCTCGCGGAGCGCGGCCTCGCGCTCTCGGCCGACGCCGACCGGGCCGCGCTCATCCGCCGGGCCTCGTTCCTGCTCACCGGCCTGCCGCCCGCGCCCGAGGAGGTGGCGGCGTTCGTGGCCGACCCCGCGACCGACGCCTACGAGCGGCTCGTCGACCGGCTGCTGGCGTCGCCGCGGTTCGGCGAGCACTGGGGCAAGCACTGGCTCGACGCCGCCGGCTACGCCGACACCAACGGCTACTTCGGCCAGGAGACCGACCGGCCCCACGCCTGGCGGTATCGCGACTACGTGGTGGCCTCGATCAACGCCGACAAGCCGTTCGACCGCTTCATCCGCGAGCAGCTCGCCGGCGACGAGCTGGCCGGCGTGGCGCCGGGCGACACCGTCACGCCAGAACAGCGGGAGCTGCTCCTGGCCACGCACTTCCTCCGCAACGCGCCCGACGGCACCGACACGAGCGCCGCGAGCCCCGAGGCCATGCGGATCGACCGCTATGCGGCCCTCGAGGGGGTCGAACAGGTGGTCTACACGTCGCTCCT
>Ga0208719_1000634_pt1 | contig 10947 bp, 7 predicted proteins | sample LakMenEpi30Jul09_FD_150747 | JGI IMG/M metagenome (GOLD analysis project Ga0208719, IMG submission 150747) | Freshwater microbial communities from Lake Mendota, WI - 30JUL2009 deep hole epilimnion (SPAdes) | ecosystem: Environmental > Aquatic > Freshwater > Lake > Epilimnion/Euphotic zone ... | reverse complement strand
AGATACGATGAAACGAAACTGATTCCTAGCGGATCCGATCGTCACGATTTTCAACGCGTTAAGCTCATCCCGTATGGCTCTGTCCCCTTTTCTATTGGATAGATTGATCTACACTCGACGTCGGACCTAACCAGAGTTGGTAGTTTATCCGAGGTTGATGCATCATTATTTTGATTTCTAGTTTTATCTTTTTTGGAGCGTATTGCGATGAGCTTGTCATTGGATGAAGTCCGATTGTTGTGCACGAAGGCCGAGTATGCATTGGTAGCCGAGAGCCGTACACCGGCGATCGAGCAGTTGACGGCCATGAAGCTCAAGACCAATACGGCGAACGCTCGCAAGTTGGTCGACAAGTGGCAGAAGCTCTCGCGTGGCCAATCGCGAGACGAGAGCCGCAAGACCGGAGAGCCCGATTTGGCATCGAAGACCTACACCAAGCATCAAGTGATGCACGAAGCGCTCGAGGCTTATCAAGCCCGATTGGCCGTCGCAGCGACGACCGCGACTGTCGAGGCATCGGCCAAGAAGCTTACGCCAAGGGAGCGAACGGCTTCGGCACGCGTATCGCGGCAATCGGCCAGAACGGAGCTTCAGGGAGTCAAAAAGACGGTCAACAAGGTCGCTAAGGCCAGGTCGATCCAAGCTGCGAAGAAAGCTGCACCCGTGAAAGCAACTCCCGTCAAAGCTGCCCCGGTGAAAGCTGCGCCAGTCAAAGCGGCTCCAGTCAAAGCAACTCCAGTGAAAGCTGCTGCCGTGAAAGCTTCGACCAAGAAGGCTCCTGCTGCCAAGAGCGAAGCGGTCAAAAAGACCCTCGTCAAGACGGCGGCCAAACGGACGGCCAAGCGGGCTGAAGTGGCCGCTTCGGCACCTGCGATCGCAGCGCCCAAGAAGGTCGTCAAGACGACGGCCAAGCCTGGGATTGTCGCACCGACTCCGGCGGCCAAGGCCCAACTGGCAGCCAGTGCCAAGTCCAACCGCGTGAAGCTTTCGAATCGTTCGAGCAACATCGCCGGACACGTATCGGCCAAGGGCAAGCGGGCGCAGGCCAAGCGGGATTCCAAGGGCCGCTAAGCGAGCATCATCGAGTCGAGGATCATCGCAGGTAGAACGGGACGGGGGGCAGGAATGCGTGCTGAAAGAGCAGAATCGCGCCCCCTTCCCATAGGGCGAACTTTCCTAAGTACAGGAAGCCGACGTAGATCGCGATGGCCGCGAGCAAAGGGACCCAAGCGATCCAGCGGAGGGTCCAATGGGCGTCCTTGGATTTCCCAAGACTGCAGCGCAGAGCCCAGCCGATAAGGAGTTTGGCCGGGAACATCAAGACGACGAAAAAGATCGACAGCAAGAACCACAGTTGGGGTGGGATCTCTTCGATTCTCAGCAGGTACAGCGGTAGGGCAAGAGCCAGAAATAAGATATTGGCAAGTGCGTAGCGCAGCGGAGCGCGACGGAAGGCTTGGCGAGCGGCCGAGCGGTTCAGGACTCCGCCGAGGCGTTGTTGAGTCGATTGGGGGTTGTCCGATCCTTGGCGAGCCAACAGATCATTCCGAGCCATGTGGGTTTGGAGGGTAGGCAGATACTGGATCACCCATGCCATGAGGATCGCACCGAGGAGTCCGAGGAGTGCCAGTCCACCTTGTTGGCCGGGTTGGACCTCGGGGGCGGCGTTGAGTGCCAGGAGGATCATCAGTGCGGGGATCGCCAGCCATATCCCTGCGCCGAGGCTGGCTTTGAACCCGAGTCGGATCAGCCGCCAGAGGTGCAGTTGTTTTAGGAAGTTCCACCATCGATCTTCGGCATTGAGCCAGAAGGAGCCTGAGAAAAGGGCTTTGGCGAATCGGATCGGTTGAGGCCAAAGGAAATGGAACCAGCGGCCGCCGCGTAGGATGGCCCAAACGACCCATAGGACCCATAAGATCGCCAGGATTCGAGCGGCGATCCGGAGGTTGAGGGCTCTGCTGGAACCTGGTTGGATCAATTCCGAGGAGTAGCCCAGGTCGGTAATGAACCAGATCGGTAGCCAGGTCAGCAGGGTCCAGAAACCGCATCGAACGATATGGCCGGCCAAGGCGATTCCTGGAAAGCACTCGCGGATCGGCTGTCGGTTTGCGATCCTGGCTGAGCATTCGAGCATGTAGCCGAGGCTAGCGAATTGGACGACAGGAATCGTTGCCGCGAGGCTCAGGACCAACACGAGGCTTAGGGTGTTCCAAGCGAACTTGGCCAGAGCTCGGATTGCCTTGAGGATCAGCAGCGGGATGGAACGCAGGAAATTCACTGGTTGGGAATGGAGTCAACGCGGGGGTTGGACGTCAAAATCGATACAACTGGGTATTCGTTACGACCGGCATTTTTTGGGCTCTCGGTGGGTGCAATTCTAGTGGAAAAGCGTAAATAGTTTGCACGGTTTGGATAAGGAATTAGGATTAGGTTGTCGTTTCCAGGTAACAGTTATAGGTCGCAATCACCTTAGGTAGCTTTGATATGCATCTGAGATTCTCCTCCCTGTGCGCGTTGGTGCTCGCAGCATTTGTTTCGATTCCTGCTTGGGCTCAAGACCCGTTGGATGATGTTTATGGGCATGCTGTGCATGCTTATTTCCGCGGCGATGCGGCGACTGCACAGCAGTGGCTCAACGATGCGATCGCATCGGGGAGTCAGGATCCGCGAGCGTTTTACTTCCGAGGGCTTTGCGATGCTGCCGTATCGGGCGATCCTGAGGCGGGCGTAGCGGACTTTGAGCAAGCGGCTCAGATGGAGATCGACGGCAAGCGTGTTGTCAACGTAGGAAAGGCTCTTGAGCGGATCCAGGGACCGGTCCGTTGCCAGATCGAGGCGATTCGTCGCAAGGCGAGGTTGAATTCTCGGGGCAAGTACCTTGAGATGCAACGGCTGCGTTATGAGCAAGGGATTCGAAACGGGGCGATCAATCCAGTGTCACCTTCGGATGCACCACCGCGACCCGTGCCATCGATCAACGATCCGTTTAGTGAGGGGGCTGATTTCAACAAGGGGCAGCCCAAGCCCATGGCAGAGCGAGTCGAACCTGCGCCTCTATCGAACGATCCGTTCGGCGACAACTCGGCACCAGCGAATCCAGCGCCGTCGAATCCAGCACCGGCGGCCGACGACCCGTTTGGATCGAGCGGAGCCAAGCCCAACGCGGCACCGGCTTCGGACGATCCGTTTGGCAACTAGGGTTCCCTTCAGGGGCCTTCCAGGCGGGCTTACAGAAACATAGAAAATCCACAAGCGGATTCCGACTCGGGATCCGCTTTTTTGTTGGTTTGCTTCGAGGAAATCTTGCTCCATTATCTCTGGCAGGATCGAAAAAACCACTTCCGTGAATTTCCCCTCGGACTTACATTGCTTGGCATTGGATCAACGCTCCAGAACGATGGAGTGAGGTCGGAAAATCCAGGACGCAGAGCCCGGGGGGACCGGTGAGTAGTCAGACGCCAAATGGGAAAAATCCAGACGAACGCGCAACGGGGGCAGATCGACCCGAGGCGTTGCTTATGGAGTCTGAGCGTATTGAGGATTTAAATCAGGTTCTGGGGTATTTGAACTTCTCGTCGGGCAAGAGCGATTTGAAGTTCCTCTCGGCCTTGAACCGGCTTTATTTGTCGGCGCTCGATGGCGGGGACCGGTCGGTTTATGCGGGAATGCCTGCCTGGTTGAAGATCCAGCAGTGGCTACTAGAGCGTTTGGAGAGTTTGAGGGGAACCAATCCGGCCTTTGCGCAGAGCGAGCAAGCCTCGCGAGTGATCGAATTGGTATGGCGATCGTTGTTGCCCGATTACTTGGACTTTCACAGCGACCTTCTATTCCACCAGGAGCCGCAGGGGATCTTCAACAGTTTGTTTTTGGGTAGGGCCATCGAGGCGACGCTCAAGCAGGGTGGACCTTGGGAGCAGTTGGACCGGATCGTCGCGGGTGCGATTAGCGATTTGAACGACTATGTGGGTTATCGTCCGGTCGCGACGCTTGAGGGGCATGACTTAGAGCCTTACGAGCATGAGTGGCTCAGGCCTATCCCTCTTTTCATTCGTGGAGTGGGAGTTGCTTATGGGCCTTATCACGAGTTGATCGAGCGGACCTTGTCGGTATTGCAAGAGACCTCGGGATGGATTTTGAGCGCTGCGCAATTCGATTTGAATCGACTCGACGAGTTGGCATTGGATCCGAGGGCTTATGATTTTGACCATCCGGTCAATACGCGACCGAATTATTATTTTGGGCAATGGGATCCACATTGGATCGATGGTTCGGGTTATTACCGGCGTTTTGTGTTGCAGCAGGTCACCGTCGATGCGTTGATGGCTCGGGTGCGCAATGGGGGTGGGTTATCGCGCGACGAGTTGCTCACCGAGGCGGCGGCGGTATTGGCAGGGACGATTTTGATGGCTTCTGGGATTTGTGGAGCGAGTCCCAACAGCATTGCATCGACGACGACGATCATGGAGTTGCTCAGTCATGTCGCGGCGTATAGGGATTCCTTTTACGTCGAGTACTTACCCAAGTTGAAAGGGGTTCATGGCCAGCGTTTGGAGGCTGAGGCGAAGATTCGCAGGCAGCCTTTGGGGGGAGCAAGGCAGGAGCTCAATACGACGCTCGGTCGTTTGCGAGCCGCCCAGGTCGAGAGGATTCAAGTCGCGCGGATCTTTGCAAGGATGGGCAGTGCCAATGCGGCCAAGGAGGAGGCCGACGATGTCCAGGTACCCTCGGCGCGGATCCTTTGTCGCATCGATTGTTTGTTGACGATTGGCAATCAGCTCTTGAGGCGAGGGCAGCTCGAGCGAGCGGCAGAGATTCCCGGTCAGATCGAGGATTTGGTTTTGCGAGGGATCGCCTGCGGGGCGTTGGTCGATCCATGGAATATCCTAGGCTTTGGTGGGAATTTTAACCGCTTTAGCAACAACGATGCATCGGTTCCTGATGATCGGGTCCATGAGCTCGTCGAGATCATGGAAATGAGTTTTGGATTGCTATCAAGGATTTGGCGAGAAGCCGCCGCGCGGGACCTTGAGGAGTTGTGCGATCGGACCGAGGGTCATTTTCGCAAGTTATCCAAGTGGTGGCGTCAGTATGCGGCCCACGAGGTTGCCGAGGTGCATGCGACGGATCCGAAGGTGGCTTTGGAGTCCTCGCAGCATGTGGCCCGAGCCTTGCGTCTTTGGCATCGTGGAGGGGCTGCTGCGGGGGATCTTCGGTTTTGGACGCCCCATGCGGAGATCTTCGATTCGCCCAAGGCGTATGCGTTGGTGATCGAGGCGCTTTTGGATCGAGAGGATTTTGTCGGTTCGAGGGCCTTGTTGATCCATTGGCTCAGCCAGGTGCCCAGGGTGGGTATATCCAGTGGCACGATCGCTTACTCGGACTTTGCAAGACGATGGATGGAGAGGTTGCTTGACCCTGCGCGTCGCACGAGCACCAATGCGATGGAGACTTGGGAATCGATCGACAAGTTCTTTGGGTATTTGGAGTCCAACGGTGAGGACTATTGGCAGGCGCCGAGTTTTCAATTGCTCAAGGGTCCTGGCAGGGGGGCCTCGGGAAGGAAGGTCTTGGAATCGAGTCTCGAGGACGACCCCCAGGAGAATCGCTACGATGCAGCTTACGAAGACTTCAGTTACCGCGATACGACCGACGACGGGGTCGAGGGGCCGGTCTACCAGAACGACACAGGATCCGACGAGGAGTTCATCGCCGAGTCGAAGCGGATCGGGGAGCATTTGCTGTTTCTAAGCGGGCTGGCGCACATGTGGAAGCAGGTCGCCGAATCGGGAGCTTGGCTCAGCAAGGTGCGTGGACCGAGCAAGGCTTTGCCGCACCGGGCTCGGATGAAGGACGCCTTTGGCGGTTGGATCAGTTCCAGCGTATCGCAGCGAGAGGGGCTCATGCGATTGCTCGATCAGGTTCGCAGTCATTTGGTAGCTACCGGGGGGACCGATGCAGACTCGATGATGCGTTACGATCGTCAAAGAGTCGCCAAGGAATCGCTCATCGAGAAGATCATCGCAACGGCCGTGGAGACCACGGATGCAAGCCGCATGCTTCTAGGGGTTCAACTCGCGTTCTTTCAGATCCCTCAAGACATCCTCGACAAAACGACCCCAGGTTGGTGGCAGAGTCACGAGTCGATTTCGCTCGACGATCGATATGCGATCGAGCTTTATGGACATCTGATGTCCGAGCGACGCGATCAGGTCGTAGAGATCTTCAAGAGATACATCGCAGCGGTCCGTGACCAGCCATTGCTTTATGTTTCCTTGGCCCGGGGCGGGGACCCCAAAGAGATTGTTTTTGCCAGATCAAGGCGACGCACGTTGACCCATCTTTTGACGTGGTTGCCTCGGCAGGGTTTCTATTCGCTTTCGGCAGATTTGATTGCGATGGCTCGCAGGATGGAGATGCAAAATCATGTGGGCGACGGCGCGGTCACAGAGTTTGACGATCTTTTTCAAATCGCGTTTAAAGCGATGGTCCGGTGTGTCGTCCGCAACTCCTTTGGATGGTCCTCGGAATCGAAGGGACTCTCCAAGGAGAAAGGGAGCTTGGACACTCCGGGCAAGGCCAAGAAGAATTTGCTAGACGACATCAAGTCCGTGGAGCTCGACGAGTTGGTCGATCGCAATTTGCCCGAGCCCAAGACCGATTTGCTCGTGCCGCTCTTGGAGAGGCTTACCGAAGGTCTTTTAGGGCATTGGCTTTCCCATTCTAGGACGCTTCGACTGAGCATCTTGGAGTCGGTCGACAATCCGAAGCGTTGGGGACCGCTCTCGGAGTTCATCCAGAAGTATGGGCATGGACTCTTTACGCAGGTCTTTTTGAGTTTGCCCCATGTGCGAGCGATCTTGCATCAGGGGGTTGGCAATTGGCTCAAGCAAGCGATGGTCAACCGAGACAGTCCAGAGATGCAACCGGTCCTCGATGCGATCGAGGCCGGGGAGATCGGATTTGAAGAAGCTCGCGAGCATTTGGCTGTGGTCTTTGAGGCGATCATCGATCATTATGCCGAGTACAAGGACTACAACACCACGACGACGCAATCGGATCGTGGCGAGATGCTCTACATGTTCTTGGATTTCTTGAGGCTCAGGGTTCGCTACGATCGGATCAGTTGGAATCTCAAGCCTGTTTTTTGGGCTCACGAAGTTTTGGTGCATGCCGGCTGCCGCGATTCGGCGATGCAATGGCGTCGAGCGTTGCACGAGCGGGTCGCTAAGGAGTCCGAGAGTTTCTTGGAGAAGCTTGCGAAGTTGCAAAAAACGTACGCCATGATGATGCCCTCGGTAGCCGACCGGCTCAACGAGCGGTTCCTCAAGCCCATGACGATCGATCGGATGCGAGCTTTGATTCGGCCTTCGATGCGTCAGTTGCGAAGCAGCGAATCGCAGAAGAGTCGCGCTTTTGATCTACTAGTTCAGGAACTTCACCTGATGATGCGGGAACCTACAGGAGTGGGGCTTGAAGTCCCCGCCTGGTTGGTGGTCCTTCAGGAGGAAGTAGACCGAGTTTTAGATCAGGATCAAAATTCTTTGTCCTCCTATCGACTCGACCGAGCCGTACCCCTTAAGAGCCTTGCAAGAGTTCGTATCAACTCCCAGTTGATGGCCAACCGAGATCGCCAAGAAGGCGACTAGAGGGAGTCTATAGCCGACGATGGCCTTAGATCCTGGCTGCGTCTCCAGTAGCTTTGGAATTTGTAGAGTCTCTTGCGGTCTTCCTCTGCATCCAAGCCGGTGAGTTTGACGGACCAGTAGTTGTTTAGATCGCTGAGCCTTTCGAGGAGCAAATCTTGGTCGTTCGACTCCAGAGCTGCGAAGATCGTGGCGCGGTAGGATTCGAGCGATTGAAACCGGTCTTGTTTGGCTTTGCGAAAATCTTCCAAGGCCACTTCTCGATTGCCCAGGTCGGATTCCAAGCGGCCCAAGAAGTCGAGCATCAATGGATCGTTGGTTTGAGCATACACATTATTGAGCGACTCATGGATCGCCCAAGGGTCCACGTTTGGAAACGTGCTGCTGCGGGTGTCGAGCCACTCCTGAATGGCTCTCAGATCGGAATCCAAAGGGCCCGGAAGTGGGTTTTTATCGAGGGGTAATTGGTCGAGATTTACGGTGGAAGCCCCGGTCCAAACCGAGCACAACTGGCTCAAAGGGCGCTGGACTTGAAAATCAAACACATCTTCAATCTCGTCATTCGGTTCATTGCCAGTGAGCATCAAAACAACGTACCCAAATTTCTTGTCTGCATAGAAATGCCTATGCATGTAGCCTTGGAGTTTTGGATCGGTCGATCGCTCGGGCGCTTTGGTTTTGAATAAGCAGTTGCCGTAGAGTTTAAAGCTATTGAAGGTGATCATTCTGGTCAGAGGCAGAAGGATTTCCTCGGAATCGATCAATTCGATGGGTGTTGTGGTTTCGCGATAATACCGAATCAAAACGGCTGTGCGATCCTCTTGGGTTACCAAACCGATGGTTCTCCAGTCGTGGTATCCTGAGGTGATCCATTTGGTATCATCGAGGAAACCAAGGATCAGCGTACGCAGTTGGTACGCAAGGGCGTCAGGGGAATCGGAACGAAAGGACTTTAGCTCTTTTCGTCCTTGTTGGATTCCATCGATTATCGGACCGTAATCGAAGAGTGGCTCGATCGCATCGTATCGGTTTGCGCTAGCTTCGGTCGTAAAAATCTTGACCGTCCGAGACCCGCCAAACGTTCCTTCGATGGGGTCGATTTGCGTATCCCATTGGGATTGCTTGGACCAATCAAAGTCAACCGATCGCGACGTTTGCGGTAGGTCGGTTGCGATCGACGAGGGGGCAGAACCTACGCGAAATGCCTCGGCCGAAATGACAGCGATCCAAATGGACGCCCCGAGCGCAAAGAGTCCAAGAACCAGCATTCCTAGGCCAAGACTCTTTGACAGCGCAAAACGTCGTTTGACTCCACCAAAGTTGGTTTTCATTCCCAAACCAGGTCGGTTCGAAAATTCGGCCACTGGCGATAGATCGGAATCTCTTTCCGAAGTGTCGGTTTGTTCCTGAAAAGTAAGTCGATCGCCGCAGTTTGGGCAGTCGATACCCCGCTTAAACAATCGGATCGACGCTCGAAGTTGCGTGCCGCAACGGCATAAACAGTTTCGACGCATTGGAAGAACGCCCGGCGGGATTGGAGGTGGGAGAAACTCGCGATAACTAAGCGGATTCCATTCCAAGACGTACCGGGGAGTCGTCTCGATCTGACTAACAAAACTAAATGTACACGATAAAATCGACGGTTTCGCGAAAAAAGCGAGGTTCAAGTAACATTACTTGTTCGCCCAGGGGTGCAGAACAAGCCCATCTAATAACCATGGGTTTCATTGGGACCCATCGCAGATTAGGATTTCTTGGGGCCCCTTTTGGTTCTTGAGGAGATCGGCCGCGAATCGACCGTAAGCCCAGTTGAAAAGTCCAGTTGAAAAGCCCCAGGGTGGATGAAACGATGAAGCGAATCAAATTTCGGAATGTTGCATTTTTATGGTTGATTCTGCTTTCCTCGGCGCGCGCCGAGTTGGTGACGCTCTACGGTGGGTCCGGCCTACCGGCCGCTGAGCCTTGGCTGGTGTTTGGTGCCGATACGATCAGCGGTTGGTCGCAAACCGCTGTGGCGTTCCCGAGCCGTCGAGTATGATCTTGGCGGGCGTTTTTGGCATCGGTTGTTGCGCAGCCCGCAGGATCCGGGTGAAGAGCAAAGGTCCCATCGGGAGTAAGGTATAGTCGATGGCGTTATTGGTTATCTCCTGCATCTTGCTCGCCTTGGCTCTATTGCCGCTTGCCCTGTTTGTAAAGAACCTTCAAGACTTTCAGCGAGCTTGCAGCGATCCTGCGATCTTGGAGCGGGCAAGCGAGATCCCGGTGAGCGTTCTGATACCGGCTCGCAACGAAGAATCGAGTATTGGTGCAGCTCTCGATCGTTTGATCGAAAGCACGCATCGTCGATTCGAGGTGCTGGTCCTCGACGACGCTTCGGAGGATGCAACGGCTCAGATCGTCGAATCGAAATCGGAGCGTTTTCAAGCCATCGCGTTGCATCGCTCCAAGGGGCTTGCTCCGGGTTGGAATGGCAAACAAAACGCTTGTTGGCAATTGGCGCAGTTGGCACAATACGATCGGCTTTTGTTTCTCGATGCCGATGTGCGGCTTTCGCCCGAGGCGCTTGTGCGGATACTTGCCGAGCAAGAGCATCGCGAGGCCCCATTGGTCAGTGGCTTTCCGTTTCAAGAGACCGGTAGCTTTGCGGAAAAGCTATTGATTCCGATGATGCACTATATCCTGCTCGGGTTTTTGCCGATCGAGCGCATGCGGAACTCGACCGATCCGGGCTTTGCAGCCGGATGCGGGCAACTGTTTCTGGCCAAAAAGGCCGACTACCTCCAAGCCGGTGGTCACAGCGCGATCGCTGGCTCGCGGCATGACGGGATCAAGCTCCCGAGGGCATTTAGGCAAGTTGGCCTCAAGACCGACATTTTCGACGCCTCCGATCTAGCGACTTGCCGTATGTACCACAACCTGCAGCAGGTTCATCAGGGCTTATTGAAGAATGCTACCGAGGGGATTGCCAACCCCAAGCTGATCGGTCCGTTTACCTTTCTTTTGCTCGGTGGTTCGGTCCTACCGATCTGTTTGTTTCTCTGGCAATTGGTTCGCTGCCTTGAGGGATCTCTGTGGAGTGGTTTGCCACTTGCCACGTTGATCATTTTGGGGCTCGCGGCTTTGGTCAGTTGGCTCCCTAGGCTGCTAGCTCAGCGTCGGTTTCGTCAGTCGATGCTCGGAGTTCTTATGCACCCCTGGAGCGTTCTGTGGTTCGTGAGCTTGCAATGGACCGCCCTGCTTCGACAAGCCCTGAGGCTAAAGACGGCTTGGAGAGGGCGGTTGTAATGAACCCGATTGACCCATG
>Ga0208719_1000628_pt1 | contig 10986 bp, 13 predicted proteins | sample LakMenEpi30Jul09_FD_150747 | JGI IMG/M metagenome (GOLD analysis project Ga0208719, IMG submission 150747) | Freshwater microbial communities from Lake Mendota, WI - 30JUL2009 deep hole epilimnion (SPAdes) | ecosystem: Environmental > Aquatic > Freshwater > Lake > Epilimnion/Euphotic zone ... | reverse complement strand
CATCTGTTTGATCTAATACATCATCATATTCAGAAAATAAAATATTATCAAACCCCTCATTTAAGTATTCTTTTAAAGAAGGTTCATAAAAAGGCAACTCTTTATTTTTAAGCAAGTCGATTTTATTTTTATCTACATCTAGTCCTATTATTTTTTGGCCATTTTTTGCAAATGTACATAACAAAGGTAAACCTAATTTACCTAATCCAATTAAACAAATTTTATTATAATTAATCATGATTAAAATTTTTAGTTATATTATATAGTGATTCGATAATAATATCATTTTCTTCTTTTTTACCACAAGCTATTCTTAAGAAGGATTTATCTAAATGCAACTTATCATTTAGTATTCTAGTGTATATTTTATGTTCAAATAACAACGAAGAAAATATATCATTAATTTTATCGAAACAATCTACTATATAAAAATTAGCTTGAGATGGATATGTTTTGATAAAAGATAAGTCATTTAATTTAATATTAAATTCATTTCTTTCTTTAATATATCTTACTCTAGAAAATTCATAATTATTTTGAAATTCGTGATCTTTCAATAACTCCAAAAATATATGAGCAAAACCATTAATATTCCAACATAAACCATATTCGTTCAATATTTCACTTTTCAAATTTGGAGAACACGCCGCATATCCTAATCTTAAACCAGCTATACCAAAATCTTTAGACAGACTTCTTATTACAATAATTTTGTCGTTTTTATATATTTCACTTTGAATACTTTGAGTTTTATCATAAAAATCTATAAAACTTTCATCTACTATAAAATATATATCTTTTAATTCAGTTGTTAAACAAACAATATCATTTTTTGACATTACTGTACCAGTTGGATTATTTGGATTTACCAAAACAACTAATTCTATTTTATTTTTTTTACAAAAATCAATCAATTCTAATTTATCTATTTCAAAATTATTTTCTTTTTTAGTTTTGAAATAAAAAATATTTTCTTCATCATATTCGTAATATGTAGAAAATGTTGGTGTAATTATACATTTTTTCTTACCATGAAATTTTCTTACAAACAATTCTATTAGTTGGATCGCTCCATTTCCTAATAGAAGATAATTTGGATCATAAGATATACCTTCCGATAAAATACTTGATAAAACTTTATTCTGAGGAGGATAATATTTTATATGATCATTTAAGTTCTTACTATTAAAATTTGATAGAAATAATTCGTATGCGTAAGGATTACATAAAAAACAGGCATCGACATTTATTTCTATTTTAAGATCGTTTTTAAGTTCAAAAATAGAAGGAGAATGCAGTCCTGCACCAGATTTTAAACTTAAAAATTTATTATATAAATCATTCATATTAAAGAAACGGTTTTCATTTTATTAGATGTTTCATCTCTTTTCAATTCATCTACTAAGATTAAATTTATATTTACTTCACCTAATCTATTTTTCATTTCTTGAATTAATTTTTCATATATTTTTTCATTATACTGAGCATTAGGTACAATGAAAAAATCAACACTTTTAGTAGATTTAGTTTGAATTATTTGAAATAAGTCAACCTCTTTAATTTTAGACATAAAAGAGTAAAAATTTACAGCAGGGACTAAAGAATCTTTTTCAGTAATTAACATATCTCCGTCTCTACCAATAAATTCTTTGAAAATTTTTGGGAATGCTCCCTCTCTTTTTATATTATTATTTAATATTACTTTATCATTAGTCTTATATCTAATAAGAGGCATTAAATCATTATAAAACCCTGTAGCAATAATAGAATAATCTTCAGTAAATTCATTAAAACCATACAATAAGTTCTCTCTATAATTGTCATCTTCCCCGTCTTGATGAGCAAAAGATACCTTTTCGACTTGTCCATAATGCATTTTAATTGGTACTCCAAAAACTTCTTTAATTTTAGTTCTCCACTGTGGAAGACAAACTTCAGAAGCTCCATGTATATATTTTATATTTTTAAGTTCCAAGTTATATTTTTCACATAAAACAGCCAAATAATAAATAGTAGATGGATACGATACTAAAATTTCAGATTTAACATCATTAATATAATTTACATAAGAAAATATGCTTTCGTCATTCAAATGAAAAGCTGACATGTAACTTCGATTTAATTCGTAATCATTTAAAAAAATTGGGTCAGTTTCACTAGGAGAGTATCTTCTAATCCAAACAGAGTGTTTTTGGTACAACTTTGCGCCGTGATCATTAAAAGCATTCGTAATGAATGCACATTCTATTTTAAATAAATCATCCGTTCCAAGAATTGATAATCTTTTCCCAGTTGATCCTGAAGTATTCATATCATATCTTCTTCCAGAATATTTTTTTGATATTAATTCATTATAATTTTTAATTACTATATCTTTAGTCAAATATGGAATATTTTTAATATCATCAAAATTTTTAATATTATAATCAAATCCTATGTCTTTAAAAAGTTTAGTATAATAAGGAATATTTTCATTAGCTTCTTTTAATACATTTTTAAGTTTTAAAAATTGATAATTTATAGCTTCATCATAAGACCATTTGTTACTATCTTTTAATAAAGATAAAAAATTTATATAAGTTTTACCATATCTATATTTGAATGGTATTATTTTGTAAGCAATTTTTTTAACTAACTTTGGTTGTTTTTCTATTATATATTTTAATGTAGAAGCCATTTTAAAAAAAGTTTTCAGAGTTTATAGCTTTATCATCTATAAAGAAATCGGCATTAAATTTAACACCAGTTCTTAACTCGTTAAATTTAAGTCCAAAAGAAATTAACTGATTATATGTTTCAATATACCAGTTTTTCTTAGATGAACATCCTCTAGCAGTTTCTATGATTATATAATTACCTTCTTCAAATAATTTATTAACCTTTTCAATTCTATCAGAAAATGGAAGAGCATTTAAATAATCCCAATTCCCTTCACTATTTTTTTTGGTATCACACAAAGTGTTGTCTAAATCAAAAACATATCTTTTATTCATAATTATAATCCATAAGAGTTATTTAAAACATTAAATAATCTAAAATTTACTATATTATTAATAAACAAAGTTATTAAAAATATATTACTACTACTTCCGATTAAGTAATCACAATTTGACAATATCAAAGAATCAATTATAACCATTCTATATTCTTCTTCTATTGGAGCATTCTTTACAAACCAATCTTGATTTAAGTGATTAACTCTATCATATTTTGTATATATCACAACATCTTCTCCAAACTTGGAAATCATTAAATCTATAAATGGTTTAACATCACAACAAATAAATATTTTATTATAGTTATTTTTTATAAATTCCGTTTCTATTTCAGAGACTATATTTTGATAGAATAGATTCGGATCTATCCTATTATGCAAAAAAACATTACTATTAATACTGTCTACAAAATAATGTGTCGGACATCTTACCGCAATACCTAATACTTTTGAATTTTTAAATTTTTGTATAAAATTTTCTACATAATTTTTAATGTCGTCTTTAATAACGATATTTGACCAAGCTTTGTTATATTCATTTCTTAAATAAGAAAATTGATCATCTCCAAAAACTTTTACATTATTAGCAAAATAACCATTATATTTATTATATATTGGTATTACATCATTTATATTTCCAAAAACATCATTCTTACTTCTAGGATTTTTCACTATTAAGTGTCTATCCTTTTCTAAATCAAATTTTGGTTGTTCAAAAAATACATCCCATAAATTTCCATCAAATCCACAATTCCAATTAATAAAAATTTTTTCATTAGTATATACTGAATTATGCATCCAATCTAAAACAGTATACATATGTGAAAATGCTCCGGGTGGGTTATGATAACAAACATTTTTAATCTCAATCATATTAAATTAAGTTCCAATATTTAGGATAATAATCATCCACTTCAATATTGAAATCAGGATAAAAATTTAAAGGAGCTATTACATTTTTATTTTTATTTAAAAAAGATGCCCACCAGCTAAAAGATGATATAAAAGACGTAATATTGTATTTGCATCTTCTCATTAAAGCAAAAGATTCTATATCATTTAAAAAATCTACAAAAATAATTCTATTATCTTTAAAGTTTTGTTTACACCATTTAATATCATTTTGATTGTCATTATATCTAGATCCTCCCGTAAAAAGAAATATAGTAGAATCCTGTGGTATAAGAGATAATGCATTTCTATAATAATTGACTACTATAGAATTTTGAGAAACATCATTACCCCATACTGCTTGCGATGGATTAGTGCCATCCGTTAAGTCGCCTCTTCTAACATGCAAAGAAACAGTATTGTTTTTATATTCTTCTAAAACTGCATCTATCTTTTCTTCTATTTTGTCTATTAATTCAAATTCTTCTATTATTTCATCTTGAAAAGATGTATAATATTTCCTATTTTGAAAAAATCCCAAAAAATCTGTGTTATCGGGAACCTTAAACACTCTTTCATCATACTTCCAATCTGATTTTTCAGAAAATGAATATTTTATAACAGGATCACCATATTTTATAGTTTTAAATTTAAAATTATTCAACAAACAATTTTGACCATGATGATTTCTTCTATTTGTATCTTTAGGCAAAACTATGTCATATCCAGTTTTAAGCGATACCACTTTTAATAAAGCTATCTGAAATAATTGATTGCCTAGTCTACCATAATTTCCAATATTACTAAATGTTATCATACCATCTCAATTAATATATCATTTAAATTAAAAGTAAGCTTCCATTCTGGGTACATAGTATACAATTTAGAATTGTCTGTAATATACCAAATATGATCTCCAATTCTATTATTATCTTCAAAAGATATTATAGCATTATTACCAGTAATCTTTTCCAATAAATTAACAGCTTCTAAAACTGAAACACTATTTTCTCTTCCACCACCTAAATTAAAAATTTCTCCATACACTTCTTTACCATTAATAATATTATTAATGCAATTCCATACATCAAAAGCGTGTATGTTGTCTCTAACTTGTTTCCCTCTATAACCAAATATTTTATATGGATTTTTATTTTTAATACACTTAGACAAATATGATAAGAATCCATGAAGTTCAGCACCTTTATGAGATGGTCCAGTCAAACATCCACATCTCAAAACACAACTTTTAACTCCAAGATTTCTCCCATATTCTTGCACAATTAAATCAGAATACAGTTTGTTAACTCCAAAAATACTATGAGTACACGCATCTATGTTAAAAAACTCGTCTATTCCATTAATATATTTTCCTTCATGTTCATATCTAGTACTAGTTTCTATAAAGTTTAATTTATTAGGATTATCTCCATAAACTTTATTTGTAGACATATAAACAAAAAAAGCTTTAGGGCAAATCTTATAAATATTGTTTATCAATAATAAAGTTGAATATGAATTAACATTGAAATCTAATATAGGATCTCTATAAGACCAATCATGTGATGGTTGAGCAGCGCAATGTATTACTGCAAATAAATCAGATGAATAACTTTTAATCAAATTTTCTATATGAACATTCGATGTAATATCAAAAGAATGATGTTCATAATTTTCATAATTTTTAAGCAAATTTAAATTTGGTAATACTGATGCATCATTCCCAAAATAAACTTTTCTACTATCGTTATCAACACCAATAACTTTATAACCTAATTTTAAAAATTCTAAAGCACAAGCATTTCCTATTAAACCTAAAGATCCAGTAATTAATATAGTTTTCATTGTTTATTTAAATAAATATCATCACATTCTAAACGAATTATTTTTTCAAAATTATTAGATAATAATAATTTTTCAATTTTATAATCATTATAATTATTTTCAACCGATATACATTTTATCTTAATATTATTAAAATTGATGTTAGATAATATAGAATATTCAGAACCTTCCGTATCAATACTTAAATAATCAATTTCATTTCTATTATATTTTTTTAATAAATCTTCTATAGTTATAGTTTGAATTTCAATTATTTCCATAGAATCACCATGTGTAAAAAATTCATTAACAATTCTATTCAAATGTTGTGGATGTTGTTCATGCAATAATCCACTTAAAACTTTAATATAACCTCCACAAAGAAGAAATTTAAATCTCCCATTTTTATTGTAAATGCCTACATTTTCAGCTGGCGTTTTTCTGATTTTCACCAATTCATCATAATCCCTTTTATTGGGTTCGACCAATATTCCAGACCAACCAATTTCTTCAAAAAACATGGTATTACTTCCTTTAACAGGATCTGATGCTCCAATATCTACGAAAAATCCGTCTGTTTTATTTTTAAACACATTTTCGTATATAAATTTATCTTGATTAAATTGACTATAATATTTCATAAATAATTTTCTTTAATATATTTCCAAGGATACAAATAATTTTCAGCTATTTTAAAATTATTTCTAACAGCTTCTATTTTAGAATTATAATTTTCTTCATCACATTTCAATAAGATGCTTTCGAGATCTTCAGTATTTTTGAATAAAATAATCCCATTAGGATCAAAATAATTTAAAATTTCAGAATCACCCCTATAAATTGGTATCGTACCTGTTCTAAAACAATCTATAATTTTTTCAGTGAAATATCCACGTATAGAATGATTTTCTATTGCTATACTATATCTATGATCTCTATGCCACTTAATTTTAGGCTCAACAGGATCTCCTTGTTTAATGTCTTGTATAAGATGTTTATAAGATTTAATAACATCATGCCTCATTTTATGCCCTTCAGTAAACATTTTTGAAGAAGCTACTATACTAACATTTTTGCTTTTATTATAAATTTGATGTTCATTAAGTGGTATATAATATGATCCCCAAGGATACCATTTAGTATTAGAAACGCTTTCGTGAAAATTTTTATTATGAGTAAATATAAATTTAAATCTATCTTTGTTTTGATACGCCAACTTGTAAACCCAAGGTAATATACTCGGAGGTTCCATTATCCACATGTAAAGATCTTTATTTTTGATATTATTTAAATGTGGTATATATTGATCAGTTATAACTAAAGGTTTACTAGGATCAACATCATCTATTCTAGAAAAATGTTTAAAAGCATAATTTAAATTCAACTGTTTAGATTCTTCAAAAAATGAATCATGTTTTGCATTTAAATCTAATAATTGAATTATTTCCATAAATTACAAGTTTTATATTTCGATTTCAAAATTTGAGTAGCAGTATTTATTTGCTTATTCAAATTCACAACACAATCATTACTACCAGTATTACTATTGTAATAAACTAAAGGTTTCTCTATATGAATAACAGTTCCTAATCTAAAAGCATGTTCATAGATACTTGTCATTAAAGCAGCATCAGCCCCAATATCATTAGTATTCCCATCCTCATCAAATAAATCCATTCCATTTATTCCACTAGCTAAAAATCTTTTAAAAGTTCTTAAATGAGTGAAATACCAATGTCTATCATTTCTTATGTCTTCAGAACGATGCGTAGGATGCTTGTAGCAAGCTCCAATTTTATTATCATATGTATCAACCCAACTACCATAAGTTGCTAAACAATTATTTGTATTATATATTTCATCCAAATATGATAAGACGTTATTATCAAAAAACCAATCATCACCATCCAAATGAATTACAATATCACCAACAGCCTTTTTTAATCCCAATATATGATTCTTTAAAGCGTAAGACCTAATTTTTCTAGAAAAAACTTGAGTCTGATTTTTAACATAATAAGATTTTATAATTTCAATAGATTTATCATCAGACGCATCATCTATTATAATATGTTCAAAATCTTTAAATGTTTGATTATTAACAGATTTTAAATGATTTTCCAACCATTTCTCATTATTTCTGGTACAAGTTATTATGCTAAACCTCATATATTTTCGTATATTTCTTTAATTTTTTTGGCTACATTAATAGAATGAAACTTTTCAACATCTGAAGGAGGATTATGATATGTCTTCTGTTTAATATTACCCTGCGAATCCACATCATATATCCAACCGGATTTTCCACACAACCAACCTTCTATTGTAGTTCTACCCAACAATATACCAGCCGTTTCAGAACATCTTTGAAAGTACTCTTCAACTGTTTCAACAGAAGAAGAATGCTTAACATTCTCATAAGATAGTAGTTGATTTAAATAGTTATCTTTATTATCTCCAACAATCCACAACAATTTTCCATTTGATTTAGTATAATCAGCCAAATCAAACAAAGTATTCTTCCTCAAATAATCTACAGTTCCTACAAATAAAGTAGCATTATATTGTTTAACATCTTTAGATTTAAACCTATCTTCATCAATTGGATTATAAATCACATCGATAATATTCTTATCAATATTAAAGTTTTTAATAATATGATTTTGTATTTCAGGTCTAATAGCTACATATTTTCTAATAGACTTATGCTTATAAGGATTTTCCAAATTTATAACTTCGGAATGAATCGAACAAACCTTTTTAGTATCTGGATAAACATTACACAAATATTCTACTATAGGATAATGCTGACAATGTATAACATCAAACTTATCTTCTTTTCTAAGATCATTTAAATGTACAACTTTAATCCCATTAGCATTAGCCAAATTTACCAACTTAGAACCTAAATTAGGTGATGTTACTGTGACATCACATCCCAACTTAATTAATTTTTTAGAAAGCTCATATACATACATTTCGGAACCAGTAAATGAACCAAAAAGAAGACATCCCACTAGAATTTTCATAATTAAATTAATATAACATGTTTGAATGATTAGTCAAGGGATATAAATAATAAACAAATGGCTCAAGATGTTTTTATAAATATTACAGATTTACCACAAGCTACAGAGGCTAGGGCTGGGGATTATTTTATCATAGAAACATCCACAGGAACTCAAATCATAAATTTCTCTGATATTATCATGCCAATTGATAATACATTGATTACAAATCTAGTAAATACACATACTGATCAAATCGTCTCTTTATCATTATCAGCAGATAATATCTATGGACAAATAGATACTACAAATTCAACTTTAGCATCATTAAATTCTTCATTAACAACATTACAAGCTCAAGTTGATAATTCTCCATCCAAAACAGATATAGATACATTAACAGCGCAAATAACTAATATTAGCTCAAAACTAGAAAGTACAATAAGTGGATTAGACAAGAATATCTTTAAGTCATTATCTTTAGCTAAAATAATTCATAATGCTAGAACAACAAGCTTAAACATAAAAGCTCCAGAAGGTGTAAATCTACAAATAGATGACGTAATTATTGTAGCTAAAAATAATTATGCAATAGAATATACTAAAGACATTTTCGTAAGTGCTGTAGAAGTAGTAAATGAAGAAGAAAACGAATACAAGATAGATATCGAAGCTTCCTTCAGAAATGGAAAATTAAAAGCCAATCAAGCACAATTAGATGCTATTATTTCATCCATTGGATCGACATCATTAAGTACAATGAACGTAACAACATTATTCAATACAGTTCTTTCAAAGTACATAGAAATAGTTTATCCAGATGATACTTTAGCGAGTGCTTCCGAAGAAGCACATTACACAATAATTATATTAAAAGATTACTAAGGCAACTTGAGCTTTTTAGAATAAGCTGTAACAACTTTCTTCATAGCCTCAGTTCTAAGCTCTCTCTGCTCTTCTTCATTAGCTTTAATCTGAGACTTAAGAATGTTTTCCATATCCTGTAAGTTTTCAGGATTTAAAATACTATCTTCTTCAGAACCGAAAACATCACCATTCATACTAATATAGTTCTTAACTAATAAGATTCGTTGTTCTCTTGTACCAAAGATATCAATAACAGATGGACAATCATCTTTAGGGAAAAACATATCAGCTTCCAAATTGGTATGATAATTTGCCACAATAGCTTTATAGATATTGTCTAATTCTTCTCTAATAACATCTTCCTTCTCTTCTTCAATAGGTGAAGCTAATGAAATAGGAGTAAAGAAGACAATATCAACAAATCTCATAGATTCTCTAACTAAAGGTACAATAGAATTTAAAAGTTCTTTATCAAAACCCTTAATACCTTTATCTGCTGCCCAAAATGAATATACCAAATAATCTATAGGAGAATTATCAAAGATAATATTATCTTCACGTTTATACTGTTGAAGATTATCTATACAAGCATTTAATTCAGTAAGCAGTTCTTCCTTTGTAAAGCCGGGTTTAGATTTATCTGCTCTATAAACAGAGTACATATCCCATTCTTTAGAGAAATCTTCTACGAAATTTTGTTTACCAGTATTTGGTGCTCCACTAATGCAAATTCTCATCAATATAGTTTATATCTTCTTCTTGATAATTGCAAGGCTTGTTTTTATGTTTATTACTCCAATATTTTTGTAAACCTCTAATATCTTTCTTAGTGAAGTTACAAAGTTCATACTTATGGGCATCTTCAATCTTTGCCCATACATATTTGGAATGTTCTTCACTTAAACGTAATAAACCTGATTTAGGATATCCTAGATATAAAACGAAATTAAACTTCTTAAAGACGGGTCTACAGGTCTTAATATCAAGGTTTGTTTCTTCCTTGACTTCCCTGTAAACCCCTCCTTTATAAGTTTCCCCTAGTTTCAAATGCCCACCGGGTAAATGATACTTTCTTAATTTATCAGAATACAATAACAGAACTTTATCACCATTTAAGAGAAGTATCTTAGATGTTCTCTTGGTGTCCTTGTTTATCATGTCATTATTTAATGACGACTTCTTGCTTGTCTGCTATTTTAGGTTCTTTATCTTTTAAATGTTTTGCTTCTTCTTTAGCTCTTTTTGCTTCTTCGAATTCCTTAAATTTAGCAGTAACATACTTACAAAATTCGGAACGAACGACACAATCTTCATTTAGTTCTACACAACGAATACCAGCTTTCCTAGACTCTTCGTTATCAAACATTGAATATACATCATTAAATCCTGATTTACCATGAG
>Ga0208719_1000627_pt1 | contig 11003 bp, 9 predicted proteins | sample LakMenEpi30Jul09_FD_150747 | JGI IMG/M metagenome (GOLD analysis project Ga0208719, IMG submission 150747) | Freshwater microbial communities from Lake Mendota, WI - 30JUL2009 deep hole epilimnion (SPAdes) | ecosystem: Environmental > Aquatic > Freshwater > Lake > Epilimnion/Euphotic zone ... | reverse complement strand
CCCGCCGGTGGCGCACCGAGTTCCTGCGGCAGCGTCGGAACCTTGACCTCCGGCTGCTTTACGACCGGTGCCTTAAAGGAATTTTTCTTGTAGGTGAAAACATCCGAGTAAACCGGCTTGCACGCGCTGAATCCGAGGACTGCGGTGGCACCGACGAAGATCGCGAGGGTGGAACGGGAAGGCATCCGGGGTCTCTAAGCGCGGTGCGGAATCGAGTCAATCGGAGACTCAGCGCGCGCCGACTTTTGCGGCACCCTGCGAAGGGACGCGCGTCATTTCAAAGGTGCCCTTGTCGTAAGTCGCGTCGTAGCACGCGCGCATCGTGCGTGTGCCCATCGTGCCCATGCACGAATAGGTCCCCGCGCCGATGATCGTGTGCAGGGCGCTCGTCCCCGCAAAATCACGCGCGCCCTTTTTAAATCCTTTCCGCAACGCAGGCTTCGTGTGCAGCACGACGCTGTGCGTGGACGAGAAGCCGTGCCACGTCGCGTGAAAGTCCGCGCGGTAGTCCGCAACGCTCACCTTCGTGAGGATGCAGCGCAGATTGCCACCCCACGCGGAATTCCTCGCGCTCGACCAGCGTCCCGAATACGCGCCTTCCAAAGACTGGCGCTTCACATCACTGTCGGTAGCGGCAGCGAATCGTTTGTCATAACTCGAGCACCCTGCGACGAGCGCAAGCGACACGCAGAATACGGCACGGAGGAGGTTCTTCATTTGAAAGACGATGACCTCCGCGCCCCGCACTCGCTAGCCGGAAAATGGAACAGGGCCGGATGAAACTTTTCGCCTTCATATCGCTCCTCCCCATGCTCGATTCCGGCTCAGTCCGTGCGGTCATTTTCTACCGCAGAAGCGCAGAGACGGATGGAGAGGATCGCGGAGGGACAGAATGAAACATCGGCACCGAGCGGTGCGGCAATATCCCCTCTGCGAAGCTCACTATCCTCCTCTGCACCTCTGCGTTTGAAATAGCATGCGCCAATTTTCATCCGCATCGTCCGGCCTGCGAACCGGAGCCGCCGCAAACTGGACGTTCAGTATTGCGGGCGCTTTCGCACCCTGTAAAGTTCCCGGCCTTCACCGTGGCCACACACAAGCGCATCCTCTTCGTCTGCACCGGAAACATCTGCCGCAGCCCCATGGCAGAGGGTCTCCTCCGCCATGCTGCAAAGCATCGCGGCGACATCTCCGTGGCGTCCGCGGGCGTCGCGACCGGCCACGGCCAGCCTGCCAGCGAGAACAGTGTCATCGCCCTCCGCCAGTGGAATATTGACATCACCGACATCCGCTCGCAGCCCCTCACGGACGAACTCGTCGAGTGGGCCACGCACATCTTCGGCATGACGCGCTCACACCTCGATGCGATCCTCACGTTCTTCCCCGAGGCCGAGGAAAAGGCGTGGCTCGCGTGCGAATTCACGCCGGAGTTTGCCGACTACCCTGAAGTCCCCGACCCCATCGGCCAGGGCCTGCACGCGTATCTGAAGACGCGCGAAGTCCTCCACAAGGCGACGCCCGACCTCCTCAAATTTATTGATTCCACCGACATGACCACCGCCACCAACCCGACCAGCACCTCGAACCCCAAGTCCACCCTCCGCATCGCCATCGGCGCGGATCACGGCGGTGTCGAAGTGAAGGCCGCGCTCCATACTTTCCTGAAAGCCAAAGGCCTCACCGTGCATGACGTCGGCACGCAGAGCGCGGACTCCGTGGACTACCCCGACTACGCATCGCTCGTGTGCAACCAGGTCCTCGCCTGCGAGGCCGACCTCGGCATCCTCGTCTGCCGCACCGGCATCGGCATGAGCATCTCCGCAAACCGCCACAAGGGCATCCGCGCCGCAGTCGTCACGAATGCCGCCGACGCCCGCACCACGCGCCAGCACAACCACGCAAACGTCCTCTGCCTCGGCGCAGTGAACGTCGCCCCGAATGCCGCCGGCGCGATCGTCGAGGCATTCCTCACCGCGCAGCCCGAGGGCGGACGCCACGAGCGCCGCGTGGAAAAAATCGAGAGCTGCTCCGGCATCGGTGGCAAATCGCTGGCTGAGACGGACAACGCCGTCTTCACCGCCATCGAGCACGAGCACAAGCGGCAGTTCGAAAACATCGAGCTGATCGCGAGCGAGAATTTCACCAGCGCCGCCGTGATGGAAGCGCAGGGCTCCTGCCTCACGAACAAATACGCCGAAGGCTACCCCGGCAAACGCTGGTATGGCGGCTGCGAAAATGTGGACACGACCGAGCAGCTCGCCATTGACCGCGCCTGCAAGTTGTTCGGCGCAAAATTCGCCAACGTCCAGCCGCACTCCGGCTCGCAGGCGAACGCCGCCGTCTATTTCAGCGTCCTTCAGCCCGGCGACAAAGTGCTGGGCATGAATCTCGCCCACGGAGGCCACCTCACCCACGGCCACCCCGCGAACTTCTCCGGCCGCTTCTACAAGTTCTGCCAATACGGCGTGAGCCAGAAGGATGAGCGCATTGACTACGACGAACTCGCCGAAGTCGCCAAGCGCGAGCAGCCGAAGATGATCACCGCCGGCGCGTCGGCCTATCCGCGCATCATTGACTTCCAGCGCATGAGCGAAATCGCGAAGAGCGTCGGCGCATACCTCTTCGTGGACATGGCGCACATCGCCGGCCTCGTCGCCGCGGGCGTCCATCCGAATCCCGTCCCGGTGGCCGACTTCGTCACCACCACCACGCACAAGAGCCTGCGCGGCCCGCGTGGCGGCATGATCCTCACCAACAGCGAGGAGCTTTTCAAAAAAATCCAGAGCCAGGTCTTCCCCGGCATCCAGGGCGGACCGCTCGAGCACGTCATCGCCGCCAAGGCCGTCTGCTTCCACGAGGCGCTCCAGCCGTCGTTCAAGCAATACGCCGCGCAGGTCATATCGAACGCCAAGGCCCTCGCCGCGCGCCTCGCGCACCACGGCTACCGCATCACCAGCGGCGGCACGGACAACCACCTCATGCTCGTGGACCTCCGCCCGAAGGGCCTCAACGGCGCCGTCGCCAGCGCCATCCTCGACGAAGCCGGTATCACCGTGAACAAGAACGGCATCCCCTTCGACACCGAGCCGATCACGAAAGGCGGCGGCATCCGCGTCGGCACCCCCGCCGTCACCACGCGCGGCATGAAGGAGGAGGAAATGATGGACATCGCCGACTTCATCCACCGCACGCTCACCTCCCGCGAAGACGCCGCCGCCATCGCGAAAATCCGCGAGGAAGTCCACGCCTTCAGCAGGAAGTTTCCGCTGCCGTTCTGAGGTCGGGAGATAGGTTCAAACCATGATTGGAAAAGGGAAACACGAAACCGGCTCGCGCAGAGGCGCACCTCGGTGAATGCAGGGGGACACTACGGGACGCCACCGGCCCGTTGCCAGACGAATGCCAAAGTAATGGTGCAGCCGGCGGGGGTCGAACCCACAACCTTCGGCTTCAAGACCGCGCCTGCGGAGTCAAAACGCGAACACGGTCAAAATTGAGCGCCGGGGTTTTTGTGATCGGCCAGTGTGCTCTACCTCACCTTTTCCTCGTAGAGATATTTCTGGAACCCCGAGAACGCCCTCCCAATTTCGTCAGGCTTGCCGAGGTCAGCCACGGCATCCGCGATGGAGTTTTGATACTTCAGCCGCAGTAGCGGCGTGAGCTTCGCCTGCTCCAGTTCCTCCACGCCCACGCTCACGTAGTGCGAGAGCACGAAATCGAGAAACGCCTGCTGCTTGGCGTTGAAGTGGGAATTGATATGCACCCGCGCGTGGTCGGCGCGTTCTTTGCGGGTGACTGTCGGCGTGTTGTAGCGCACGTAGGCGAGCACGTCGAAGATGTCGCTTTTTTCGGCATCAATCACCTTCTGCATCTCGGCAAGCTGGTCGTGCCCGAATCCCTTTTCCGCCAGCCCCGCCAAGAGCTTCGCCCGGGTGTCCGGTGCGCTCCACAGCTTGCGCAGTTCCTCCTCGCTTTGGAAAAAGTCCGGCAGCTTTCCAAAGAGCAGCTCCATGAATTGCTGCGATGACATCGGCGTTCCGTCGGGGTGCCAGAAGCTCGTCACCATCATACTTTGGATGTTGCGCGCCTTCCCGTCCGCCAGCTTCACCTTCACCTTCTTCCGGCGTTCGCACTCGCAGGGGCGCTTGCCGCAGGTGGCGCACGGACATTCGCACGGCGACTGGCCGCACACCTCGCAGGCCTTCGGCGGCGTCTTTTCGCACACGCACGGATACTTTCCGCATTTCGGGCACGGCTCATCCTGCTCCGGCGGGCCGTCCCAATCCTCATCGAGGAACCGCAGGTGCGCCTTCACGAAGTCGTAGATCGTGAAGTAGTCCTTCCCGTCGTAGAGCCGCGTCCCGCGCCCGATGATCTGCTTGAACTCGATCATCGAGTTCACGGGCCGCATCAGCACGATGTTCCGCACGTTACGCGCATCCACTCCGGTCGAGAGCTTCTGCGACGTGGTGAGGATGGTAGGAATCGTTTTCTCGTTGTCCTGAAAATCCCGCAGCCATTGCTCGCCGAGCGCACCGTCGTTCGCCGTCACGCGGTGGCAGTAGTTCGGATCTTTGCTCTGCTTCGCCTGATTGATCAGATCGCGCACGAGCAGCGCGTGGCCTTGGTTCGCACAGAAGACGAGCGTCTTTTCCTTCTGGTTGATCTGCCCCATGAAAATCTCCACGCGCTTCCGCTCACGCGCCTCGATCTGGATGCTCCGGTTGAAGTCGGGCTCCTCATACAGCCGTCCCTCATCGATCTCACCCTCCACCACCTCGTCGTCGGAGGTGTAGATGTAGTCGTCGAGCGTCGTGGAAATCTGCCGCACCTTGAACGGCGTCAGGAACCCGTCGTTGATGCCGTCCTTGAGCGAGTAGATGAACACCGGCTCGCCGAAATACGCATAAGTGTCCACGTTGTCCTTCCGCTTCGGCGTCGCCGTGAGACCGAGCTGCACGGCGGGCGCGAAATAGTTCAGGATGTCGCGCCAGGTGCTTTCATCGTTCGCGCCGCCGCGATGGCACTCGTCAATGACGATGAAATCGAAGAAGTCCGGCGGATACTCGCCGAAGTAGGGCGAAGGCTTCCCGTCCTTGGGCGGGCCGCTCATGAAGGTCTGAAAGATGGTAAAGAACAGGCTGCCGTTCTTGGGCACGCTGCCTTTCTTGCGAATGTCCTCGGGCTTGATGCGCACCAGCGCGTCGTCGGCAAAGGCGGCGAATGAAGTGAAATCGTTGTAGGCCTGCGTCGCGAGCGTGTTGCGGTCGGCCAAAAACAAGATGCGCGGACGACGCGTCGGCTCGCCGCTCTTGTTCCACTCGATCAGATTCCAGCGCGCTTGGAAAAGCTTCCACGCAATCTGGAAAGCGATGGAAGTTTTTCCCGTGCCGGTGGCCAGCGTCAGGAGAATGCGCGCTTGCCTGGCGACGATCCGCTCCAGCACCCGATTGACCGAGGTTTCCTGATAGAACCGAATAGTCCAACTGCCGCTCTTGTCGGGAAACCGCACAGCCGCGAAACGGTCGCGCCAGGCATCCGCCTCGGCAAAGGTCATGGCCCAAAGTTCGTCCGGCGTGGGGTAGCGGGCTACCTCACCCTCGGTGGGATGGGAGGAATGGGATTTAGGAGACGTATCCGTCGCGTTGTTCCCATGGCTCCCATCGCCCATGTCAATTTGATAGATACCCTGGCCGTTCGTGGCGTAGGCGAAGCGCACCGCCATCTTGCCCGCGTAATCCTTGGCCTGGCCCACACCTTCCGTGAGCGGCTTGTCCCACGCCTTGGCTTCGTTCACGGCCAGCTTGCGGTTGCGATAGACCAGCACGTAGTCGGCGGTGAGCGCCTTGCCGCGTTTGCCGTGGCCCTCGATGCGGCCCGGCGTGATGGGATATTCGCGGAGGATTTTGCTGCCTTCCACGACGCCCCAGCCCGCCGCTTTCAATGCGGGATCAATGTGCTCGGCGCGTGTCTCGGCTTCGTTCATGGCTGCTGAATCAGCTCCGTTTCAGCCATTTGGTCCACCGCCAGGGCAATCCCGTCCCAGAGCCGTATTCGAGATTGCAGCGCTGCCACCGCCGCCTGCGTGGCCTCCTGCTCACGGCGCGGGTCTCCCTCGCACAGCAGATTCACCATTTGGCGGCCCATTTCGCCATGCTCGTCGCCGTCCAGTTCGATGTGTCGGTCCAGGTAGTATCGCAGCTTCGCCAGCTTGCCGGGGAATTGCCGCTCCAGCCCATGCACCAGTTGCGTGAACATCTCCGGAATCAAATCCTCCCGCCCGTAGGTGAAGGCGGCGGCGATTTCATGGGGCCGCCCGCGCTCGATCACCTCAAACGTTTGCCGCACGAACGCCCCCACCGCCGCCGGCACACCGGCTTGCTCCAGCGCCGCCACCACCGACTGCCCGGACTGGAGCAGCCCGATGAAGTGCTCCACCTGCGCCGTGTCCGCCCCGGCCTGGTGCATGGCATGGAGATAAAGCTCGAAGTGGCTCGCCGCTCCGCCTTCTGGCAGCACATCGCTCTCCTCACCGAGCACGATCTCATTCACCAGGCGGCGCACCTGCGCATTGCCCTGCGGCAGCCAGGGCACGCCCGCGCACGTCAGGCGCACCTGCAGCGCCTTCAGCAGCGACATGAAATCCCACACCGCGAACACGTGGTGCTCCATGAACACCGCCAAATGTTCCAGCGTCCGCAATCGTCCGTAGAGCCGATGCTCCAGCAGCGCCCGGCGTTCAGCGGCGATGGCCGCGGTCAGGATCTCTTGAAAGCCATCGGTCTCAGTTCCGTTCGAGTTCATCATAAATCAATGCGGTAAGCCTATGTCTGCCCTCAGCCCAAGACACTCGTAAAAGGCAATCATTCCAGCGCGCCGGTGAAGGCTTGGTGCAACAGCGACTTCTCCAACGCCGCCAGCGCGGCGGGCTTCCGATCGTAGAGGCGGGTGAGTCGTTGGGCGGCGGTGGCGAAGATGGTGGGCGCGATGCCGACGGGGGCGGCCACGATGGCGTTCCGTCCGTTTACCCCAACGGGGTAAAATCCATCAGCCCAGGGTTGCCGAGTCCGCGAGGCTACCCTGGGTAAACGCAGGAAAACAACATCAACCCCAACGGGGTTGCATCGGGCGGATGATGCGACGGTGATGCAACCCCGTTGGGGTTGGGGGAAATAGTGGGGCGTGTGACCCAGGGTAGCGCGCGGCGCGCAACCCTGGGCTGGATGATGCAATCCCGTTGGGATTGGGGACGGCGCTTTCATAATTCTCCGGTGAAGGCTTGGTGCAGCAGCGACTGCTTCAACGCCTCCAGCGCGGCGGGCTTCCGCTCGGAGAGATGGGCGAGACGTTGGGTTTCCGCTTGGTTCACGCAGGCAAGGCTTCCACTGGCGCACCACTCTTCGCATACAGCACCACGCCCACACGGCGGATGTGGTCGAGCAGCGCCGGATGGCTCAATGAGGACATCAGGGAGAGATCGATTTGGTAGGGCAGCAACAGGTCATCCAGCTCGTTATCAATCCGCGTCAGCAGAGTGTGGTTCAGCGCACCGCCGCAGAGCGTCAGGTCGATGTCTGAGCCGGGGCGATGCGTCCCCTTCGCACGCGAGCCATAAAGCACCGCCTTCTCCACCTCTGGATAATGGGCCAGCACGCTTTGGAGGCGGTCCACCGTGGCCGTCGTCAGGCCGTGGTTCATGCCTTTTCCTCGGTTTCCAGTTCCAGGAACCGGCGTTGAAACGTCTCAAATGCCGGGACGTAGCGCGTCTGCACGGCTTCCATGATTTTCCCAGCCACGTCGTCGTTGTAGGTGTGGGAGGATTCGTTCCGATGCTCGATCATCTTCATCCATGCCTCCCCATCCTCGATGAGTTCCGCCCCAAAGGCTGCCCGCGTGGAGTCTCTTGATCCATAGAGCTTGTCGGCACTGCCGCGTGCCGTGAGAAAATCCTTTAACGTGTTCCAAGCCAGCTCATGCGTGAACTCGAATGCCTGAATCAGCCCCTGCCGTTCCAAATCCGAAAGCTCACGCGCCTTCGCCAACGCGGAGGCCTCGCTCAATCGCGCGAAGGCTCGCTTAAAGTTGTCGAAGCGCTGAATCCAGCGGATGTCGGGATTGCTCATGGGCGAATGTATAGTTGGGTCCGAGGGTGGTGAAAATCAGAAAACCTCACAGTGCTCCGGTGAAGGCTTGGTGCAGCAGCGACTTCTTCAACGCCTCCAGCGCGGCGTGCTTCCGCTCGTAGAGGCGGGCGAGGCGTTGGGTTTCTGGGGCCTTCATTTGGGTCTTATTCTTCGGGGTTGCCGGTCACGATCCGATCGAAGTTCTTCGCCACATATTTCTCAAACTGTGGCTTCACGTGCTCGCTGTTCCCCTTCGTATTCTTGCCGTTGAACCAGATCGTGCGCTTGCCCGAGTTCTTCCCGCTCTTGTTCTGGTGGGAGTTTGCGATGAACTCGTCCGAGGACATGATCCAGATCGTGTCCATCCGCTCGGAGTAGAAAACGAACCAGTAGTGCGGCCGAATCTCATGCGTCAACGCGGCGAACAAGCCCGCGTCTCCGAACTTGCACTCTTTGGAACGCGCCTTGATTTGCACCTCCACAAAACTGCCGTCCGGTCGTTTCACCACCGCATCGATCGCGTCGTCGTCCACCAGCGGCATATAAACATCGAGGCCCTGCTTCAGCATCAGGCCGACGATGTAATATTCGATCCGTTTGCCGAATGCGGCGCTGTTGCGAAAGCTGATGCTCATAAGGTTAAAGTTCTCCGGTGAAGGCTTGGTGCAGCAGCGACTTCTTCAACGCCTCCAGCGCGGCGTGCTTCCGCTCGTAGAGGCGGGCGAGGCGTTGGGTTTCTGGGTCGAGGTCATCTAGCTTTGCAGCGATGCGCTTTTGGTCGGCCAACGAGGGAAATCGGAAACGCAATGTGAGCTGTTTCGTGATGCCGATGTAGGCTCGGGTCGAGCCGTCTGCCGCGCCAGCAATCATCTCCCGCTGGAAACCGGGACTCATGAAAAAGTAGCGGATGAAACGATTGAAGAGCTTGCTGGAATCCTTGACGCGGTAGCCGGTCACCTGCGGCGTCAGCATGATGTAGTCGTCCTCGGTGCTGACGATGGCTGACCGGCCAATCGTGCCTTTGTGTGAAATCAAAACATCACCGTCTTTCGCGAAGCCGACACGGAGGGAATCCGCCAGCTTCCGTGAAATGAAGATGCAATGCTCGGTATCGACGAGCCCGTCTTGAAGGTCACGCGCCATGATGAACGGCACGCCTGACTCAGTGTAGTCTGATTTCTTAGGATGAATCTCTCCGTGGTTTCCGTCGAAAGGCTTGACCAAAATGCCATCGGCAACCAACTCGCCGACGCTCTTCTCCACCCACCCCGGGCCGCGCTGGGTGAAGACGGATTGGAGGTAGCTTTCGAAGAGGGCGCGGGCGTTTTGGAGGTTCTTTTCGGCGTTGGCGGTGGCGGTGGCGAGGCCCTCAAACGCTTCGTCCAGCAGCCCGACGATCCGCTGCTGTTCGGCCAGCGAATGCGGAAATCGAACCTCGAACTTTTCGGCCAGCACCGAGCGGTTTAGTTCCGTCTGTCCGCCGCAACCTTCGCCGCTCTGCTTCAATTCGTCCTCGATGTCTCGAAGCACATAGCCGAAGAACTCTGGGAAGAATTGGCCCGGCGAAGGACGAACAATCGTGACGTGAGAATCAACCGTCGTTGGCTCAGGTGGATCTTCTCGTAGCTGTGCGACGCGACCAAGCGTTCCAGTGCCAGTGGAGTTCACCAAGACATCGCCAGCTTGGAGCAGACGTTCGTTGCTGACGCTCTTCGCTTTTACATCGTGCCGTCTGCCGACTTCAAAGCTCACGACATGGTCACGAACGCACCTTTGGTTGAGAACTGCGATGCCGCCTTTCTCGACATACTTGGGCGACACGCCGCGGTTCAGAAACGAACACACTTCGCCGAGCTTCTTTGTCTGCCACCCCTTCTTCATAGCAGTGCCCCTTCGGCACCGCTCAGGGACCGCTTGATGTTGCCCAGCACTTCCGCGCTCTCGGCGTCCAGCGCGGCGATTTCGTCCATGATTTCCTGCGGGCTGCGGTGCGCGATTTCCTCGCCGCCGTTGGGGTTCTTCACGGACAAGTCAAAGGTCTGAGGGTCGAGGGTCGAGGCGTCCAGGGTCCAGGACTTGGGCGAGTCGGCTTTGGTCTTCTGCAACGCGATGAACTCGGCGAGGTCGGCGTCGTTGAGCGGGTTGGTCTTCCCCATGTTGCGGCCGGGGTCGAGCTGGTAGAACCAGACTTTGCGCGTCTTCGTGCCTTTCTCAAAGAAGAGCACCACGGTCTTCACGCCCGCGCCGATGAACGTGCCGCCGGGACAGTCGAGCACGGTATGCAGGTTGCATTCTTCGAGGAGCTTCTGGCGAAGGCTGACGGAGGCGTTGTCGGTGTTGGAGAGGAAGGTGTTCTTGATGACGATGCCGGCGCGGCCACCGGCCTTGAGGATTTTGATGAAGTGCTGGAGGAAGAGGAACGCGGTCTCGCCGGTGCGGATGGGAAAGTTTTGCTGCACTTCCTTGCGCTCCTTGCCGCCGAAGGGCGGGTTCGCGACGATGATGTTGAAACGGTCCTTTTCCTGCACGTCGGCGAGGTTCTCGGCGAGCGTGTTGGTGTGGATGATGTTGGGCGCTTCGATGCCGTGCAGGATCATGTTCATGATCGCGATGACGTAGGCGAGGGACTTCTTTTCCTTCCCGTAGAAGGTGCGCTCTTGCAGGGTGCGATCCTGAGCGACGGTGCGCTTGGGGTTCTGGGCGCGGAGGTAATCGAAGGATTCGCAGAGGAAGCCAGCCGAGCCGACGGCGGGGTCGCAGATGGTTTCGCCCAATTTTGGCGCGGTAACGGCAACGATGGCTCGAATGAGCGGTCTGGGCGTGTAATACTCGCCGCCGTTGCGGCCGGCGTTGCCCATGTTTTTGATTTTGGCCTCATAG
>Ga0208719_1000615_pt1 | contig 11115 bp, 3 predicted proteins | sample LakMenEpi30Jul09_FD_150747 | JGI IMG/M metagenome (GOLD analysis project Ga0208719, IMG submission 150747) | Freshwater microbial communities from Lake Mendota, WI - 30JUL2009 deep hole epilimnion (SPAdes) | ecosystem: Environmental > Aquatic > Freshwater > Lake > Epilimnion/Euphotic zone ... | reverse complement strand
CCAACGGACGATGCGACGCAGCTTCGAATTCCGCCTCCCACGCACGGATGTCGTCGGGCGTCGGCGAGGCAAGACTCTTGGCCTGGTCGTTGGCGGTGCTCGAAGCCATGGGGGCGCCACGGTGGGATTCAGAGGATCACTTCTCGCTCCAGTTTATAACGCGACGACAGAGATGGCATGCCCGATTTTGCGGCCATTTTCACCTGACTGGCGGACGCAGCGGCCGCGGAACGAGTGCGAAGTGCCAAATCCGCACGGTGCGGGAAATATAGAGGAAGCGGCTGGTTGCTCGGGTCGAGCGACGGCGTCGTCGAGGACACGGATGACGTTCGTGAACACCCATTCGCCGAACGAGAACGAGAGACTCATGACAAAACTTAGTTCGATCCTGTGTTCCGCCTTCCTGATTGCCTGCGGCGCTTGGTCGCTGGCCGCCCCTGCGGCCGAGACCGTGACCTGCGACGCCGCCGAGACCGCCGGCATCGACGGCCGTGCGTGGGACAAGGCGTTTCCCAACGCCCGCACCGCCGACGCCGTGCATCGGTCCGTGCTCCTGCGGTTTCCCGGCGCGGCCGAACGCATCGCCGAGCGGCTGGCCAAGGGCGGGCGGATCGCGAAGGCCGAGATCGTGTTCGAGTATGAAGGCTACGAGATCCAGTCCAACGGCTACGAGTCGCGCGGGCAGTTGCACGAGGCCCTGAAGAAAGACCCGCCCCGCTGGCACTTCGTCGCCTGGCCGCTGCGCCGCCCCTGGACGTCGGCCGAAGGCATGCCGGCCCCGACGTTCAACGCCTGGCTTGACGGCGCCGGCTACTGGGCCACATACGGCGCGCAGGATGAAAAGGCCGACCGCTATCCCGCCCGCTTCGGGCCGACCGAGGTCTCCAAGGAGACTCCCACGGGAAGGATGGACGTGACCCCGCTCTTCACCGAAGCCGGATACGGCGCGACCGTCGGCGATCGGCTGCGGGGATTCGAGGAACAGGGCGTGCTTGTCCGCAAGTGGGAGACCTACGACGTCCGGTATGCCGATTGGAGCGCCTACGAGTGGGCGATCCCGACCGGTGGCAACGGCCTGTCATTCAAGTCTGCGCGGCTCGACGTGCAGTTCGCAGACGGCGCGGCCGAGACGGTGCGGCTGCCCGCGGCACGCGATCTCAAGCCGCTGGCCGAACAGCTCGCGCGCGACAAGACCGGCGGCAAGCCCACGGCCGTGATGCCGGATGAGGCGACGATCAAGGATTTCGCGCGGCGGTTTGCGGCCCGGCAGCCAGCCTGGATGCCCGACTGGCAGTGGCAACGGGTGCAGGAGCTCAAGGCGCTGGGGGGCGGCATGGAATCGGTGCAGGCGATCGAGGCCGGCAACCCGGAAGCCTATGCCAAGCTCATTCGGTCGCTGCTCTCGCGGCCGCCGCGGTATTGGTTGGGCTGGGGCGTGCAGGAAGACCTGCTCACTTGGCATCTCTATCGCGATGCCCTGCCGGCCCCCGTGCAGGACCACATGAAGGCCTACTGGACGGGATGGCTCTATCCCGACCTGCCCAACGAGGCGATCACCGTCGATCCGCTCGGCGACCAGAAATTCGCCTGGTACCAGAAAACCCACGACTGGCGCGGGCTCTTCTCGTTCTTCCGCGTCCGCTGGACCCAGGCGATGGGAACGATGAACTTCAACCACACCGCGTCGATGGGCGCGCTCTTGGGGGGGCGGATGATCGGCTCCGAATACGCCGAGGCCGACGGCCGCAGCGGGCTCGAGAAAATGCCGCTGCGGTTCTGGAGTTTCAAAGACGGCAGCAGCCAGGAGATGCTCGACCACTACTACTATTCGATCACGCTCAGCGCGCAGAAGGTCTTCGCCGATTACGGACCCACCTTCGGCGACCGCCTGATGGGCGGGATCATCTGCGACCGTGCCTTCGAACTGCTCGCGGCGAATTATCACCCGCACCTGCGGCGGCTGATCGGCGCCTCGGGCCGTACCCGCATGTCGAACGTGCTCGGCTTCGAGCAGGAGGGGATCTACGGCGTCTTGCACACCCTCTCTCCTGCCGGGGTGCTCTTCCATGCGGATCAGCCGCTCGATGCCAAGCAGCACGGCATGCATCTCCACGGCTACGACTTTCCCCCGGCCCGCGTGGCGACGCAGACGCGACAAACGCCCTGGGCGCCTGCGTGGTCGAAGAACATGGTCGACTCCAAGCCGTTGCCCTACGAGGAGACCTCCACCGAGACGACCCGCGGCACGTTCACGAAGCCGCCGCTCTGGCGGCGTTGCTACCTGGGCCGGCACTACGGCCTCGCGAGCCAGGACATCAAGGGCGGCACGGTGGACGTGCTCGGGCAATGGAATGGCGGAGACGCCACGGCCACCGATGCCGACCAGCTCGGCACGCTCACGGTCCGCTACAACATCAACGCACCGCACATGCTCAAGACAGACGGCGGCGTCATGCCCTACTCCGGCGCCACCGTCACGTTTCAGCACAAGAACCGGGCGATCGTCTGCATGAAGCCGCGGACGGAAAAAGATCGCACCGTCGCCCTGGCGGGGACAGACGGCGTGAAGCGGCTCTATTCGACCGTCGCCCTCTTCAACTTCCGCGAGCCGCAGGGATGGAAGGTGTGCGTCGATGGCCGGGAGCAGAAGGAGTTTCCGGTCGCCGTGAAGGCCGGGCAGCGGATCACGATTCACGACGGCAACGCCTATGTCGGCCTGATCCCGCTCCCCGCCACCGACCTCGGCCGCGACGCTGAGATCATGATCGAGCCGGGCGTTCCCGAGAACCTCGGTGACCGCTACAAGAACGATCCGAAGGCGGTCGTCGCGCCGGCCCTGATGGTGAATTCCTACAACCTGCGGCAGGAGACGGCGGTCGATCAGAACAGCCCGCTGTGGGAAAAGATCACCCGCGAGGCGCATGGTGGGTTCATCGTCGAAATGGGCGACGTGAAGGAGCACGGCTCGTTCGAGGCATTCCAGAAGCAGGTGGCGGCGGCGAAGGTCGACACCCGCTGGGAGCCGGAGAAGCGGACGCTGCACGTCACCTACTCGAGCGGTTCGGACGTCATGGAGATGGGCTTCTGCACCGACTACGCCCAGTCGGAGGTGCACTACGCCGTCGAGCCCGGACAGCACTCGAAGGCCATCCCGTATCGCCGCATCAACGGGAAGGATCCGTATCTGCCCGCGGGAATCGATCGAGACACGACGCTCACCCAGCAAGGCACCGCCGGGCGGCTCGAGAAGAGCGGTGCCGTGCTCGAAATGACTCCCGGCCGCACGGGCTACCTGATCACCGAGCCCGTCAGCGGCACGTATGTCGGCTACAACCCGCTGCCCGATCTTTCGGCGTGGGCGCTGAAGGTGCCGGGCGGCGTGGAGGTGCGAGCCGACGGCACGTTGGGCCTCGCCCGGGTCGCCGTCTGCCCGGCGGAGGGAAAGCTCTGGGTTGATCACGACTGGAAGCCGGAGCAACTCAAGGAATCGGGGATCGCCCGGCGGCTGCTGGTCTTCGGGCTGAAGGCCGCCCCCACGGTCGAGTGCAACGGAAAGCCTCTGGCCGCTCCGCCGGAACTCGTCGAGGCGAATGGCCAAAAGGCCTATGCGATCCCGTTGAATCAGTAGCAAGCGCCTAAAACCAGCATGATCATTCCTACTCACGCCTCGCGTGGTCTTGCGAGCGGCCTGCTGTTGGCTGCCATCTGGTGCGTTTCGATGCCGGCCGCATCGATCGCCGCCGACCCGCCCGAAGCCCAGCGGCCGGCCGATCCGCCCGTGGGCGACAACATGCTGGGGTCTCTGGGGCAATGGGCCTCGGATCTGCTCGGTCGCGAGCCGGCCGCGCTCTCGTGGCGGCACGCCCGGTTCACCGACCTCGAGGCCTGGCGGCGACAGGCCCGGGCGAAGGTCGAGGAATTGCTGCTGATCCCCGACATGCCCTGGAAACCCGAGGCCAAGGTCGAGCGGCAGTTCGAGCATGACGGCCTGCATGTCGAGGAGCTTTCGTGGCAGTTGCCGTATGGGCCGCGAACCCGGGCCGTGTTCATGAAGCCAGCCGGTAGCCGGGGCCGATTGCCCGGCGTGCTCGCCCTGCACGATCACGGCGGGATCTCGCGATGGGGCGTCTCGAAGATCACGCAGCTCGGCCCCGACGACACCGAGACGGCCGAGCACCAGAAGACGTATTACGGCGGCCGCGCCTGGGCCAACGAGCTGGCCCGTCGAGGCTACGCCGTGCTCGTGCACGACACGATCGGGTTTGCCAGCCGAAACCCGGGAGTCTTCGAGGAGAAGTTCGAGAAGTCGCTCCTCTGCGCCGGAACGCTCTGGGCGGGGCTCGTGCTTTACGACGACCAGCGGGCGCTCGACTATCTCTGTTCGCGGCCGGACGTTGACGCCGAACGAATCGGCTGCGGGGGGCTTTCCGGAGGCGGGCTGCGGACCGTGTTTCTGGGGGGCATGGATCCGCGGATCAAGGCGGCCTTCCCGGTGGGCTGGATGACCACGTGGCGCGACGTGATGCTCTATAAGTGTTACACGCACACCTGGATGCTCTACGTGCCGGGGCTGTCGCGGCAGCTCGACTATCCCGAAATCCTGGGGCTGCGCGTCCCGCAGGCGGTGTTCGTCCTCAACGACGAGGAAGACCCGCTCTTCACGCCGGCCGAAATGCGCGAGGCCGACCGAATTCTCCGCGAGGTCTACGCGAAGGCCGGCGCGGCCGACAAATACCGGTGCACGTTCTATCCCGGGCCGCACAAGTTTGATCGTGTGATGCAGGACGACGCCTTCGCGTGGCTCGACGGTCTCCTGAAATCGCCGTAGCCGGCCACGGGCGCCCAACGGGGATGCCCAGCCTGCCTGCCGTGGCCGAAGCCCTTTGGGGCGCGTCGCAATTTGGCAGTTCCTTTGCCGCATTTTGGCGGCTTGTGCAGTTGCGGCAGTGCGGAAGACACTTGCGGTCGCATCCTCGATTCACTCCAGCCTGGCCAGCCGTTCGGCAATCCATGAACAAAACATTCCTCACGCAGTTGGTAACGTGCCTGGCGACCCTCGGGCTCTTCCAGGCCACGACGGTGAGTGCCGTGGAGCCGCAGGCCTGGGAGATGACTGCGGCGGACATGGTCAACGCCGCGAAGAAGACCGCCCATCTGGCCGACGTTGGCAGCGGCAAGCAGGTGGCGGAACTCGACGGGGCTCTGCAACTCGAGACCTACGGGCTGAATGCGCACCTGAGCGAAGGTTGGTGGCGCGTGATCCTGCGCGTGCGGCCCGACCGGCCCGCGAAACCGGATGAGAAACTTGTCTTCAGCATGTGGAATCCGCACGGATCGCCGGGCGCATTCCGCTTCAACTCCACCTTCAAGTCGGGTGAGTTCGGTCCGGGAGGCAAGCCCGTCAGCCTGACGCGGACCCTGCGTATCGGGCCAGCCAACGGCAATCTCGGGATGTTGCTGAACGGCGGCTGGAAGGGATTGCAGATCGAGGCAGTCCGGTTCGAGCCGCTGACGGACGCGGTGTTCCTCGAATCGGTCAAGGCCGACCGCCTGGTGTATGGCACGCGGGAGAGCGGCACGGTGGCGGTGGCGGTGCGCAACAGCGTGGCGACGCCGCAGCAGGCGAGGCTCGTCGTCGAAGTCGAGAGCGGTCTCGGGCAGCCGGTCTCCTTGCATGATGCCAAGATCGAGATTCCCGCCGCCGGAGCGGCCGCGCATATGGTCACGGTGAAGCTGCCGGTGCAGCCGGAGTATGGCCATCAACTGCGTGCGGTCCTCTATCGCCCCGGCAAAGACGACGAGGCGCTGGGCGAGGCGCGCGACTGGTTTTACGTCAGCGACAAGCCGGTGCGGATCGGGCACCTGCGCGCCTGGCCGTCCAACAGGGACTACGAGCCGAAGAACGTCGAGCAGTTTGTCGCCGACCAGCGGCGGATCTGCTTTCCATTGGCCGAGTTCACCTTCTGGGCACCAGACGACTACATGATGCTCGTGCCGCCGGCGGGCAAGGACCGCTGGTGGAGCGGGCAGACGCTGGCGCAACTCAGCACCGAGACGATCAAGGCGCGGATCGCGGCCTTGCATGCTCAGGGCATGAAGGCGTTGGCCTATACCGACCTGCGGTGCGACTTCGGATTCCGGGTCGTGGAGTTTTTTCGTCAGCATCCGGAGTGGAGTAACTGGGGGCCCGCCGCGAACTCGTTCAGTCCCGCGGAGATCGCCATTCAGGTGCGCGAGGATGACAACGAGCGGTTCGATCCGAAGGAACCAAACAAGCCGCGATTCGGGGCACGCGGCGTGTATGGTCCCATGACCGGCAACCCGGCGGCGGTCGACTACCACATCGCCCAACTTGTCGCCTCGACGAAGTTCTTCGACTGGGACGGTTTCCGCTACGACGACTACTGCGACTACGACTTCCCGGCGACCGACCTGCTCGGCAACCAGGTGCCCTATCGCGGGTTCACCGTGCCGGTCCTGGTCACCCGCTTGCGAAGCGCCATCGAGCAGGCCAAGCCGGGGATCATCTACGGCCGCAACTTTGAGTGGACGCCGCGTGTCGGCGCCAGCAGTGGCGAGACCTGGGTTACGCAGACCAACGGCAACGCGGACCTGGAGACGCCGATGCCGCTAGACGCCCCACCGCTGGCGGAGAGCGACTACTACACCGAGCACCTGCGCAACGACGGCCTGCAGATGCAGGAGCGGACCACGGCCTATTGGGGCGACGGCGTCAACTGGGAGGAGATCGCCGACAAGCTCAACCGCCTCGGCCACAATGCGGCGCGGCGTGGCGGCCACGCCTACGCCATCACCCAGGCGCACACGTATGCCATCGATGGCCGCACCATGACGGCGCTGATGCTGGCCGGCCGGGTGCACCTGGCCTATTACGCCTCCGAGTGGCAGGTGCCTTATCTCCGGCTGGCCGCGCGCCATTGTGACCTGATCTATGGTGAGACACTACGCCCGGCCCCGGAGGGAACCCTGGCGGTGGAGGCCAAGGGAGGTCGCGAGGTCTGGTGGCAACGCTATGTCCGCGTTCTCGAGCCGGCGCCCGGCAAGCGGGTCTATCTCGTGCATTTGATCAATCCGCCGGCCAAGCCGGGCGTGGACGTCAAGAACGAGTTGCCGCCGCCGACCGCAACGGATCTGGCGCTGAACTGGTCTCTGCCGAAAGGCTGGAAAGCCGAGCGCGGCTGGCATCTGACCGCCGACAACGGCGATGGGCTGGACACCACCATCAACCCCGACCCGAAGTGCGAACTCACCGTGGTGTCCCACGGCAGCGCGCCCCGCCGGGACAGCCTCCCATTGCGGAGTTCCGGGAAGGGTGCCGAGATGACGGTGCCCGGCGTCGTGCAGTGGTCGATCGTGGCGATCGAATGCAGCGGACCGGCATCGGATCGCTTGCCGGAGTGGCGATTCCCGCTGCCGCCGAAGCCGACGGTGCCTGCGGAATTCACGACCGCTCCAGCAACCCGGATCGTGTCGCCGAACGCGTTGAGCCCGCAAGTCTTCGCGGTCAGTCACCCGATCTGGAAGAAGCAGCCGGGGCGCGTTGCGGACGCCGCGTGCCGTGAAGGCAAAGCCGTCGAGGTGAAAGCTCCGCTGCAGACGGAAACCTACTTCGGCGGCGTGCGGGGGGGGCTCTACCAATTCGTCCTGCGGCTCAAGACTCCGGCAGCGCCGCCCGCCGGCGCGAAGCTCCACCTCCGTTGCTGGGCCGCCCATCAGGTCTGGGTGGTGGAAAAGGACTTCCCCTTGGAGGGCCTGACTCCCGGCGCATGGACAGACCTGACTCTTGAAGCCGAAGTCGGTCACGACCGCGGCAACTGCGGCGTGGCAATCTCTGGTGGCTGGGACGGGCTGCTTATTGACTGGCTCGAGGTCCGCGAATTGAAGGCCCTGCCCGAAGCCGAAAGCTTCGTTCAGCAAAAGCTCCGCCCCTGGTCGGCGGATCTGGCACCGGCCGTGGATGGCGGCGCCTTCTGCCTTGGTGGCCTCTGGCATGAACTGCTCGGCCTGCCGGCGGCCTTGAAGAAACTCGACATCCCCATGACCGAAGGCGGCTGGTATGCCTTCCAAGGGCAGCACACATGGTCGAACGAACCGAAGCTGAAGAACCCCGAGGAACTCGCCAAATACCGCCTGCTCGTGCTGGCCGATGTGGATCTGCGAACGCTCTCGCTGGAGCAGCGTGCCTGGCTCAAGGGCTGGGTCGAGGCCGGGGGATCCCTGTTGATGACCGGTGGACCGTACGGTTTCGGGTGCGGCTGGTGGCAGGAGAGCGACCTGCTGGCGTCGATCCTGCCGGCGACACTGAAGCCTTACGATCTGCAGCCCGCCGCGGCTCCGCTGCCACTGAAGGCCGCCGGCCCGCTGGCCACACTCAAGCTTCCCGCCAAGGCGGCGACCGTCTGGCTGCACGACCTGGCACCGAAGTCCGGCGCCGAGGTGGCCCTGACCGCGGGTGGCAAACCGGCGCTCGTTCTCGGTCAAGCCGGCAAGGGCCGTGTCGCCCTTCTGGCGCTGGCGCCGCTGGGCGAAGACGTTGCGGGCGCCTGGTGGCGTTCCGACGCTGGCGAAAAGATCTTGGAAGCAACCTGCCGCTGGCTGCTCGAATAAAACGGTGCCAGCCACCAAGTGTGGGTAACTTAACAAGAATGGAAAACTTAACGAGAACGCGCGCTTTGCAAATTGCCCAGATTTGGTGGCTGGCACCATTTCTCATCGGCACCGCCACGGCGGCCGCTGAGACGCTCGAGATCACGGCGGCGGAATGTGCCGGTATGAGCGGCTTCCGCGCCCACTGGGATCGCACGATCCCGGTCGCTGAGGAAGGCGAACGGATCCAGCGGGATGCGGTCGTGAAGGACCGCGGCCAGACGGCCGTCTGGGGGGGCGAGAAGCCCGGGCCGCTCGCGTTTGATGCCGTGCACCGCAGCCTGCTTGTCCGCTTTCCCGGCGCGGCGAAGGAGATCGCGGCCGCGCTGAAGGCTGGCAAGCAAATCGAAAAGGTGGAGCTCGTGCTGCCACACCTCGACGAAGAGCTCTGGCCCACCGGCTCAGGCGGCGCCGACTATCCCTGCGCCGACGGCTACCGCTACCGCATGAACTGGGACTGCGACAAGATGTATCGCGCGCAGCGTCCCAACTGGCATGCCGTTGCCCACGCGCTCCGCAAGCCCTGGACGGCCGATGCCGCGATCGGGCCCACCTACAACGCGGCCGTGAACGGCGCCGTCTATTGGAAGCGGTTCGGCGCCACCGACACTGCCGAAGACCGGTATCCAGCGCAGCTCGGGCCCACCGAGGTCTCCTCGTATAAGCCCGACGGGCGGATGGACGTGACGGCCGTGCTCACCGACTCAGCCTACGGCAAGACGCTCGCCGACCGGCTGGGCGTGATCGCCAACAACGGCTTCGTGATCAACAAGGAGGAGGTCTACGACGCCCGCTATTTCACCGGCGCCTACGAATGGGCCATCTCCACCGGACCGCAGGCGATTCTCGTGAAGCAGCCAAAGCTCATCGTGACGCTCAAGGCTGGCAAAGCCGAGCAGGCCACGCCGCCGGCCGTCGATGTGGCGGCGCTCGCTGCCACGCACAAGAACAAGCCGCTGGGCACACCGACGGCCGTCGTGCCCTCGGCTGCCGAGTTGCAGAAGCTCGACGAGCAGTTCATCGCCAAACCCAAGTGGATGCCCGACTGGCAGTATGCCCACGTGAAGCAGCTCATGGGGCTCGAGAGCGGCGGTAAGGCGGAGCCCTTCTACTACCGCGTGGTGCCGCCGCACGTGCGGAACCGGGCGAAGCAGGAGGCGGAACAGGCCGCGAAGAAGACTGGAAAACCGGTCGATGCCGATTACGCGGTCTACCTCGCCTGGCTCGACTGGGTGAACGGCCGCCCGCCGCGCTATTGGGAGGGCCACCTCACCGCCGCCGACAACATCACGCAGTGGTACAACTACCGCGCGGCGCTGCCGGGGCCGGTGCAGGACTCGGTCATCCGCTCCTGGAACGCCTGGCTCATGCCGGATCGCGACACGCAGCTCGACGGCAACCTGCGGCGTCAATACGACGAGACATCCGGCAAGCTCATCCACCCGATGGCCGATGACCCGCGGGTGGGGAAGAGCAAGGACGGCAAGGAGGCCGTGTGGGGACAGGGCGATACCTACTACAAGCAGACGGGCGACTGGCGGGGCAACAAGAGCTATTACCGCTCTGGCTTCACGCGGGACATGAGCACCGCCAACTTCAATTCGAGTGCCGCGTCCGGCGCCCTACTCAACGGCCAGATCATCGGCTCGGAGAAGGCCATGGCCGATGGCCGGGCGGGACTGATGCAGTTTCCGTTCTGGATGTGGACCTTCGGCTCAGGCGTCGGCCAGGAATACATCGACCACTACTACTGGGCGATCGCCACGGCCGGTAACAAGCTCTTCGCCGATTTCTGCGAGCAGCCGGAAGACCGGCTCGCCGGCTGGAGCATCATGAACAAGACGGTGAACGACCTGGCCTGTGGCTATCACCCCAACCTCAAGAAGCTCGTCGGGCCCGCCAGCCGGACGTTTTCCGAGCACATGCTCGGCCAGCAGGACGGCCTCTACCACATCCTGCACGTGATCTCGCCGCGGGGCAGCCTCTGCGACACGGACACGGGCACGCTGCCCGCGATCACGATGCCGAAGGACGCGAACGGGAAAGCGCCGCAGCCGGTCAGCGCCTGGGGGTACGACTATCCCCCGGCGATGGTCGCCCTGCAGAGCCTTTCGGGCCCCTGGGCCGAGCCGTGGTTTGCCGAGATGGTCGACGAGAAGCCGCTGCCGTGGTCGGCCGTGCTCGAGAAGGAGGGCGATTCGATCGTGACCTATTTCGGGGTCAACTACGGCTTGGCCAGTATCCGCACGAAGCCGCAGCGGCTTCACGTGCTTGGTCACTGGCGGCGGAAGGCGGAGTTGCCCAAGAGCATGCGCGACATCGGCACGCTCGACATGCGGGTCGGATTCAACCAGACGCAACTCGCCAACGACGGCTCGGGCGTGATCAGCGAGGAGGGCATCTACCGCACCTTTCAAGAAGGCAACCGGCTCATCATGGTGGCCAAGC
>Ga0208719_1000609_pt1 | contig 11152 bp, 10 predicted proteins | sample LakMenEpi30Jul09_FD_150747 | JGI IMG/M metagenome (GOLD analysis project Ga0208719, IMG submission 150747) | Freshwater microbial communities from Lake Mendota, WI - 30JUL2009 deep hole epilimnion (SPAdes) | ecosystem: Environmental > Aquatic > Freshwater > Lake > Epilimnion/Euphotic zone ... | reverse complement strand
CCATGAGCCAAAGCCACGCCACGGCCACGAGGAATGGATCGAGGCTTCTCACGTCGACTCCCGGACGGGCTGGCAGGGATGGCAGCGAGGGCTGGCGATGGCCGATGGTCGGGGACAGTGATCCCGCCTCCTTCTCACCATGGTAGCCTCACCGACGCCGATCCCCGACCTCGCTTCGGTCGAACCCCCGGGCCTCAGGGGAGATCGAAAAGGAGTTGCATGCTCCATGGGGGGTGGAAACCGGCTGATTCGACGCCGATGCCTCCCCGAACCAGCGCGGTCACGAGCGCCGCTGGGGGGGAGAGAGCGGGGTCAATCCGGCAATCAACGGTGTGATCGTCGACGAGATGGGCCTCTGGCACCCGGTCGGCGAGGCATTCGCGGGCTGCCACCCCGTCGCCTGGCACCGTCACCCGCCACGTCCACGTGCGCCCCGGGGCGAACGCAGCCGGGTGGGCCGGGCCTGCGGCGATGATCCGCCCGCCGTCGAGGATCGCGACATGGGAGAAGCACGGTGGCACGATGCAATCGTCGATCGCCGCCACGACCGTCCGATCGACGAGGACTGCAGACTCGATGAGCTTCTCGCACAGAATCCGCCCGTCGGGGTCGAGCCCGCGGAAGGGGTCGTCGAACGCGAGGACCGCCGGGTCGTGGAGCACGGCGCGGCCGAGGAGGAGACACTTCACCCTGGCCTCCGGGAGGGTGTCGAGCCGCTCAGGGCCGCGCAGCCTGGCCAGCTCGAGGGCCCGCCGGCGGGCTTCCTCGAGCTTCGTCCCGGACAGGCCTGCGGCAGCGGCAAACAGGTCGAGGAACTCGTCGGCCCGAACGGCGGGCCAGCGTTCGATCTCCGCAGGCACATAGCCGCAGGCGAGTCGGGCCGCTGCCGGCTCGCGGCGGTGCGAGTGACCGTTGACGAGGATGTCGCCGCCGGCGAGCGGTGCGGCGCCGGCGATCGCCGCCACCAGCAGCCCTTTGCCGCAGCCGCCATCACCGATCAGGGCCCACGCCTCCCCAGGGGCTGCGCGGAGCGAACAATCGGCGACAGCTGCCACATCCCCCGCCCGGATCACGGCGCGTTCGATGTGGAGCATGGGTGGGGATCGGGTGCCGGGCACGCCGCGATGGGGAACGAGAGGGTGTCAGGGGCCGGGACGCCGGCCGAGCCGCTCGGCGGTCATCTCCAACGACACGAGCAGCCCCTTGGCTTTGTTGAGCGTTTCCTGGTATTCGCTTTCGGGAACGCTGTCGGCGACGATCCCCGCCCCCGATTGCACGTAGGCCCTGCCGCCCGTGAGGACCACCGTCCGCAGCGCGATGCAGGTGTCCATCGAGCCGCCGAAGTCGATGTAGCCGACGGCGCCAGCGTAGGGGCCGCGGCGCCGCGGCTCGAGTTCGTCGATGATTTCCATCGCGCGGATCTTCGGGGCCCCGGACACGGTGCCTGCGGGGAGGCAGGCCCGGAGGGCATCGAACGCCGTCTTCTCGGGGAGGAGCGTGGCGGTGACGTTGCTCGTGATGTGCATGACGTGGCTGTAGCGCTCGATCGACATCACGTCGGAGAGCTTCACCGATCCGATTTCGGCGACGCGGCCGACGTCGTTGCGTCCGAGATCGATGAGCATGACATGCTCGGCCCGCTCCTTCGGATCGGCAAGGAGCCCCTCGGCGAGCGCCCTGTCCTCCTCGGGCGTGGCGCCGCGCGGCCGCGTACCGGCGAGCGGCCGAACGGTCAGCGTGCCATCGATCAGGCGCACCATGATCTCCGGCGAGCTACCGACGAGCGTGGCCGAGGGGGTGCGGAGGAAGAACATGAACGGGCTGGGGTTGACCACCCGCAACGTCCGGTAGAGTTCGATCGGCGGGTGATCGAAGGGAAGGTCGATGCGACGGCTGAGGACCACCTGGAAGACGTCGCCAGAGCGGATGTACTCGATCGCCCGGTCGACGGCCGCCAGGAAATCTTCGCGGCTGAACGTCGAGGTGGCGGTGCCGTCGGTAAGACAACGCGGCTCGTGGCGGGGACCGATGTCGGCGGCCGCCGGCCAATCCGCCGGGGCGAACAGCGCACGAATCGTGGCTTCGATCCGCGCGTTGGCCTCACCCCTGCCCCGTTCGATCGCGGTCGGGGAACCATCGCCGACGTCGGCGAGAACGACGACATCGAGTGACTTGGTGACGTTGTCGAAGACGACGAGCCGATCGTAGAACGCGAAGCTCAGGTCGGGGAGGTGACGATCGTCGGTCGGGGCATCGGGGAGACTCTCGACGTACCGCACCGCGTCATAGGCGGCATAACCGATGACGCCACTGGTGAACGGCGGGAGTTCGGGGAGGTGAGCCGGGCGGAACGGCGCCATGCGGCGTTCGAGTTCGGCGAACGGGTCATCCGAATCGAGCGTCTCGGGAACACCGCCCGGGAGACCGCTACCGCTGACGGTGACGCGCCGGCCGCGGGCCTCGAGGAGGAGGAAAGGGTCGGCGCCAAGGAAGCTGTAACGCCCCACTTTCTCGCCGCCGACGACGCTCTCGAACAGGCAACCGCACGTGCCGGCATCGAGTCGGGCAAAGGCCGAAAGCGGGGTGAGGCCGTCGGCGAAAAGACGGCGCCACACCGGAACGAGGCGATGTGTCGCCGCAAGATCCCGGAAGCGATCGGCGTCAGGAAGACAGTGGTCCGGGGAAGGCGATGCGGACGACATGGAAGGGGGTGTCGGGCGGTGGCGCTGCGTTCGGGACGCCACAGATTACCCCGCCCCGCCCCACACCTCCACCCCGACCCTCGTGCGCGAGCCTCGCGATCGGCGATGGTGGGTCGGGCGGGGCGATTCCGCCCGTGAAGCCGAAGCACGGGACGACGTTGCGTGAGGGGAACGGATATGATTCAACGTCCCCATCCCCCTGGCGCGACGTGCGCAGGGGGGGAGCGGATCGGCCCGAGCGTGCGGGGATGCCATGAAGTGTCAGCAGTGCGACAACCCGGCGGTGTTTCACATCACCGAACTCGAGGCGGGCAACGTCCGCGAAGTCCATCTCTGCGAGGAGCATGCCCGTGCCTACCTCAACCAGTCTGAAGGGGGCGACGATGGCGACCCGGGTGAATCCGGGGCGGCCGAGGGGAAGGCGTCGAAGGGGGGGGCATTGTCAACGCCTCTCGGGGTCGGGCAGACCGCCGAAGACCTGGCTGTCCTCGACAAGCGGTGCTGCGACATGTGCGGGATCACGTTCTTCGAGTTCCGGAACCAGGGACGCCTCGGCTGCCCCCACGACTACCTCCAGTTCGAGAAGGAACTCGATCCGTTGATCGCCAACATCCACGGGGCCACCGAGCACACCGGTCGCCGCCCGTCGCGCCCCGTGCCCGCCGGGCAGGATCCGGCCAACGGCACCGATGGTCTGACGTCGATCATCGGCCTGCGCCGCGGGATGAAGGAGGCGATCTCCCGCGAGGATTACGAGTCGGCGAAGGAGTCCCGGGACGCCATCCGCGCCATCGAGGAAGCTTGGTTGCCGCCAGTCACGAATGCCGGGGAGGAGCTCGCATGAGGCTCGACACGCTCACCAACTCCATCGGCGAATGGCTCCGGGGCACGGGGCCCGATTCGGATATCGTGATGAGCAGCCGCGTCCGCCTCGCGCGGAACCTCGCCCAATTCCCGTTCGTCAGCCGGGCAACGGAGCAGGATCGTGCCGAGACGGAGCGGATGCTCCGCGAGCGGATCGCGTCGGTGCCCGTGGGGCGCGACCTCGACTACATCGACGTGGGCCACCTCGAGGAGGTCGACCGCCGGTTCCTCGTCGAGCGGCAGCTCATCAGCCGCGAGCATGCCGATGCCCAGGGGGCACGGGGCGTGGCGATCGACAGGCTCGAACAAGTCAGCCTGATGATCAACGAGGAGGACCACCTCCGCATCCAGTGCCTCCACAGCGGCCTCGATCTGCACGGCGCCTGGGAGCAGATCCAGGTCGTCGACGACCAGATCGAGCGCGTGGTGTCGTATGCGTTCCACCCGCGTTGGGGCTACCTGACGGCCTGTCCGACGAACGTCGGCACCGGGATCCGGGTGAGTGTCATGCTCCATCTTCCGGCGCTCGTCATCACCCGGCAGATCGACAAGGTGTTTCGCAGCCTCCACAAGATCTCGCTGGCGGTGCGTGGGCTCTACGGCGAGGGATCGCAGGCGATGGGCGACTTCTACCAGATCTCGAACCAGACCACCCTCGGCCGCACCGAGGACGAACTCGTCCAACAGGTGGCCGACGTCGTGCCGGTGCTCATCGACTACGAGCGTCGGGCCAGGGAGTTCCTCGTCCGCGAAACGCAGCAGAACGTCCACGATCAGGTAAGCCGGGCCTACGGCATCCTGCGCACGGCGCAGACCATCACCAACGAGGAGACGATGCAACTCCTCTCACGCGTGCGGATGGGGGTGCTCCTCGGCCTCATCGGCGACGTGAAGATCTCCGACATCAATTCGCTCCTCATCCGCACCCAGCCGGCTCATCTCCAAAAGCTGCGTGGCGGGGATGAGGATTCGAGCGACGACATCGAGCGCGCCCGCTACCTGCGGCGTTACTTCGAGGGGGATTCGCAGTCTCGCGCCAGCAACAACTGACGCCTGCGCCTCGGCTCACGTCCCGACCGTGTCGGCAGTCAGTTTCGCCCGCAGGGCCGGGACGACCGGCGACGGTACGAATTGCCGCAGCGCTCCGTCCTCCGCCAGCGGCGTGATCTGCTTGAGGAGCGACGACGAGATGTGGGAATACTGCGAGTCTGACATGAGAAACACCGTCTCCACCCCCGGATCGAGTTTCCGGTTGGCGAGCGTCATCGTGAACTCGGCGTCGATGTCGGTCAGCGACCGGACGCCGCGGAGGAGCACGCGGGCCCCCTGCTCGCGGACGAACGCCACCGACAGACCGCTGTAGAGGGCGACACGGACGTTGGCGAGGTGGGCCACCGACGCCTTCACGAGCGTCACCCGCTCCTCGAGGGTGAACATCGGATGCTTGTCGGGATTGATGCCGACGCCGACGACGACCTCCCCGAAGATCCGGCTGGCCCGTTCGATGACGTCGAGGTGGCCGAGGGTGATCGGGTCGAAACTGCCGGTGTAGACGGCGGTGTTCCCGCCACCCTGGCGGCCACCATGATCCTCGTTCTGCGGCACTCCGGCTGCGGACTGGCGGGGTGACATGACGGTTTGGCCTCGCAAATGACGGGGGGGGACGAGGGGCGGAACGTGTCTGGGGACGGGGATCGATCGATGGGGACCACGCCGTGTCAACGGGGAAGATCGGGGCCCGATGGCACGATTTGACGTTTCAAGCCATAATCGGGCCCCCGTGGGACGTCCCCGGCCGCCGATTCAAGTGGGCGGGCGGCGTGGACGACTTCATTACGGGGCGCCCGAGGTCGCGTCTGAGGGAGATCCAGTCCGGTGACGAAGTTCTTGCCAATGACCGGGATGATCGTTTCCGGACTTGTCGGCATCCTGTTTCTCGCCGATCTGGCGGTCAAGGTGCCGTTCAGACGGGTGAGCGTTCCGCTCGACGTTGGGTTCCTCGTCGCCAGTTTGATCGTGGCCTATCTGAGTTGGTCGGTGCTCGACACCGCCAAGACCTGATCGGCCATCGGGCGTTTCTTTATCGGTCTCGCTTGGTGCCGGCCCCTCCGGACGACCTGATCAGGCAGCCCGCAGCACCGATCCCCCCTTCGATTGGCCTCCGGGGCCGAGCAACGCCGGCAGGTCGCCGAGGCGTACGAATCGCTTCGGGATCCGCCCGGCGCGATGGCCGGCGATGAGCCGCGCCGTGCGGTCGATGTCGGTAAGTCCGGCAACTCCGCTGCCGAGAACGCTGACGACCGTGAGCGAACCGGCCGCCGGCCCGCCCCCCCAGGGCATCCACCGGCCGATCAGGCTGCTCGACGTCACCGGCGTCGACGCCACCTCCCACAGCCCCCAGACGATGCTCCGGCAGGCCCATCCTTCCGGCGCCGGACGGCGGTTCCCACGGGGAACATCGTCGAATCGGTCGACGACGGCGGTGCGGATTCCCGCTTCGACGAGGAGTTCACGGTGGGCGATCGCGCCCCCTTCAGGGACCACGACGGCATCGACGTCGGTGCGATCGACGGCGACAAGCAACTGGCGGAGTCGCTGCCGGGACTCGGTCGACGCGTCGTCGAGGGCGAGTGCCCAGCCTTGTGCGTCGTGGCCTTGTGCCAGCCGGCCGACGGTCGCGGCATCGGCGACCCATGTCACGGTGACGCCGGTGCGGCGCACCGCTTCGGCGAGTGTCCCGAAGGCTTCATCGGTGATACCGGGGCTGATCCGGGAGAGGATGACCACCGTCGCCGGTGTGCTGTCGTTCGGCACGTGAACCTCCTGCCGGCGGGCGTGCGACCGACTCCCCTCCCGGCTGAAGGTCGTATCGACGGCCCGTTCGCGCGACCTCCAGCCGCACGGGGCGACATGGTGCCACCGTCACGGACCGCTGGCGGGGCTTGTGACGATCACGGAAGCTCTGCCGGCACGGTGGGCTTGTCCCGCGAGGCAGTCCCGGCCGGTCCACGGATACCGAGCGCCGATCCTTCGATGCGACAGATCGCCTCGACGAGGCCCGCGGCACTCGCCTCACCGGCCTCGCAGTCGGGGGGGAAGCCGAGCCGCTCGAGCACCTGCGTCGTCACCGGGCTGAGCGAGGCGATCCGCCAGCCACGCATCCGCTCGCCGAACAGTCGGACCGCCGACTCGGCGATCAGGCCGCTGGTGATCGTCACCCAATGAATCGGCGCGGCATCGAGCCGCGATTCTGCAAGGGGGTCGAGCGATGCAACGGGGCTTGTGGTGTAGGCAGCCACCTCGACCACCTCGTTGCCCCCGGCCTCGAGTTCACGCCGCATCACGTCGCGGCCGCGGTCGGCTCGGATGAGCAGGACCCTGCCGGCACGGAGCGTGGGGAGAAGGGCGGCGACGAGCCCTTCGGAACTCGCGGTCGCCGGCACGAGGTCGCAGGCCAATCCGGCGTCGCCGAGCGCGGCGGCGGTGGCGGATCCGATGGCAGCCACACGCGCCGTCCCGAGGATCCGCGCGTCACGTCCGGCCGCCCGCAGCCGATCGGCGAAGGCCTTCACGCCGTTGACGCTCGCGAACACGATCCAGTCGAACGTCGCCGCTTGGCGGATGGCGTCGTCGACGGCCGCCCACGACGGCGGTGCGCCGATCTGCACGACGGGGATCGGGAGAGCCTCCCCGCCGACGGCACCAAGGGCTGCAGCCAGGCCGTCTGCCTGACCGGCGGGACGGGTGAGCAGAATGCGGCGTCCGGTCAGCGGGCGCTCGGGCGTCGCCGCCGGGGGGGCGGCTAGGCAGCCGACGATGACCACCGCCGGCGAAGGCCACCGGTGGGTCTCGAAGGCCTCGGCCAGGGTGCCGAGGGTGGCGGTTGCGATCTGCTCGTCGGGCCACGAGCAACGGCTCACGATCGTCACCGGGGTCGCGGCGGAACGCCCCGCAGACAAGAGGGCTGCGGCCCAGCGTGCCGCCTTCGCCACACCCATGTAGACCGCGAGCGTCCCCGGGAGTGCGGCCAGCGTTCGGAGGTCGAGGGGAATCGTTTTGTCGTCGGCTTCGTGGCCCGTGAGAATCGTCAGGTGGGACGCGCCGGTGCGGTTGGTCAGCGGGACGCCGGCGGTGGCCGCCGCGGCGAGCAGCGCCGTCACGCCCGGAACGATCTCGAAGGGAATGGCGGCAGCGCGGAGCGGATCGGTCTCTTCGGTGAGCCGTCCGAAGACACCGGGATCGCCCCCCTTGAGACGCACCACACGCCCCCCCTCACGGGCCAGCTCGACAAGCAGCCGACCAGTCGCCTCGCCGGGATCGCTGGCGAGCGGATCCCGCGGCACCGGAATGCGGATGGCCGCGGGATTCGCCAGGTCGAGGATCGCCGTGGGAACCAGCGCGTCGTGGACGACGGCGTCAGCCGCGCGGAGGGTTGCGAGTCCGCGGAGTGTGATCAGGTCCGGGTGTCCCGGACCTGCCCCGACGAAGCTCACGCGGACGTCCGTCGGCAACGTGTCGGCGGATGGCTGTGGGCTGGAGTGGGGCGGCATGACAGGCTGTGGGGACGCAGATCGACCGCGGGGGGCACCGTTCCCCCGAACGCTTTGAGCCCTTTGAGGGGCGCCTTGGCGAGGGATACACTCTAGCGATTCGCGGACAAAGCCATCCATGGCCTTTGTCCGCATGGCTCACCCCTGAAAAAGCCGAGAGTTGTCCGGGTCCCCGGCCGCCTGCGGCTGCGGGGCTCGCGATCGTCCGGCGGCTCATCCTCCTCTCCCTTCCTCCAAACAGTCCGACGCGACCCATCATGGCGAACGATCCCTCCGCCGGTCAGGCTGGCGATCCAGCGGCCTCACCCTCCTCCGCCCTCCTCTCGCCGGCGGAGCGATCGAGGCTCGCCCAATGTTTCCAGGCCGGCACGAAGAATCTCACCGCCAACGCCGACTACGCCATCGAGATGTACACCGCCTGCGTGGTGGGCGATCCGGGCAACGCCGTCTACCTCCAGGCTTTCCTCGGCGTCCTGCGGAAGAAGCATCCCCCGAAGAAGTCCGGCGGTCTGGCCTCGCTGTTCGGTGGCTCGAAGGGGGGCGGGCTGTGGAAGAAGGTCAACGCCGGTCAGCACCGCGAGGTCATCAAGCAGGGGGTCGAGATCCTCAAGGCCAACCCCTACGACTCGGGCGCGCTGTTGGCGATGGCCGAGGCTTGCAACCAGCTTTCCTTTCCGGCGACGCGGCAGGTCTACCTGAAGAACGCCCTCGACGCCGCCCCGGCCGATCCCGAGGTCAACAAGCACTGCGCCAAGTTCGCCGCCGAGATCGGTGAGTACGACCAGGCGATCGCCTGCTGGGTACGGATCGGCAACATCAAGTCGATGGCGGAAGACGCGGAGAGGGAGATCGCCCGGCTGCAGGTTGAGAAGACGATCGCCGCCGGGCAAGGGATGTCGGGCCGACCGGCACCCTCGGGGGGGGCGAAGCCGACCGCCGCCAAGGCTGCGGCGCCGGCCGCCGAGGCCGGAGAGAAGGGGCGGATCGCGGAGCTCAAAAAGGCCATCCACGACAGTCCGGCCGAGATCGAGCCCTACCTCGAACTTGCCGACCTCCTCGAGAAGGAGGCGACGGTCGAGGAGGCTCAGGCCGTGCTCAGCCAAGCGTTGTCGGCCTCGGGGGGCGATCTCAAGGTCCGCGAACACCTCGAGGATCGGCAGCTGCGGTGGGGCAAGCAGAAGGTCCTCGCCGCCGAGCGAAAAGCCGAGGCGGACGGCTCCGCGGAGAACCGTGCCACCCTCGAACGCCTCCGGGCGGCGCTGCTCAAGCAAGAAGTGGAGATCTATGCCGCCAGGGCCTCCCGCTATCCGGAGAACCCGACCTGGAAATACGAACTGGCGATGCGTCTCAAGCTCGCCGGAAGCTTCACCGAGGCGATCAAGCAATTCCAGGAAGTCCTCGGCGACTCACGCCGCAAGGGCGTGGTCGCCCTCGAACTCGGGGAGTGCTTCCAAAAGATCAAGCAATATCAGCTCGCGATGCAGAACTACGTCACCGCGGTCGAGGCGTTGACCGACCGGGAAATCGAACTCCGGAAGCGGGCGCTGTACCGGGCCGGCGTGCTGGCGGCGGGCCTGGAAGACCTCGACGGGGCCAAAAAATACCTCTCGATGCTCGCCGGGCTCGATTTCGGCTACCGGGACGTGGCCCAACGTCTGGACAAACTCGGCTCCGTCAAGGATAAAGGGGGCTGATCCAGCTCCCGCGTCCCTCTTTCCGACCATTCAAGCGCCCCGGCGCCCCCCAAAGCCCTGCCGACGGAACCATGCCCCATTCAGCCAATGCCAAGAAGCGTCTCCGCCAGAACCTCCGTGATCGCGAGAAGAACCGGGCCACGAAGTCAGAGATCAAGACGCAGATCCGCAAGGTTTTCGAGGCGATCCGCGGTGGGGACGTGAAGGCCGCCAACGAGCAACTCCGCACCGTGGCCAAGAAGGTCGATCGGGCCGCCTCCGCCCGCGTGGTTCATCCCAACCGAGCCGCTCGGATCAAGTCGCGTCTTTCGGCCCGCATCCTTGCCGCGTCGAAGGGCTCGAAGGCCTCGGCCTGATCGAGCGTTCGATCAGTTCCAGTCGATGCTGCTTGCGGCAAACACCGGGCCTTCGATGCAGGTCCGTTTGTAGTCCCAACCTCCGTTCGCGTCCTTGACGCGGGCGACGCAGGTGAAGCAGATGCCGATCCCGCAGGCCATCGGCGCCTCGAGGGAGACGTGGCACCCGAGGCTTCGTGACTCGGCCCACCGTCCTACCGCTGCCATCATCCCATCGGGACCGCAGCAGGCGACATGCCGGGGACTCGAGTCCGTGTGGCCGGGGCTCGAGTCGGCTGGAAACAGGCCGTCGAGCAGGTCGATCACCGTGCCACGCAGGCCGAGCGAGCCGTCGAGCGTGGCGAGATGGACGTCGAGGCCGGCCCGGCGGAAATCATCGACATCCCCGAATGCGGCGCCGCGCGATGCCCCCCAGCAGAACGTCACCTTCTCGCCGGCCGCCACCCGGTCGCGGCCGAGCGTGAGGAGGGCCGTTTGCCCGATGCCGCCAGCCACGAGGAGCAGGTGGCCTGTCGTCGGCACCTCTCCGTAGCCGTTGCCGAGCGGGCCCCAGAGCGTCATGCGCTCCCCGGGGCCGAGATCCTGGAGGGCCGTCGTGAATCGTCCATGGACGACGTACACGAAGTCGGCGAAACGCCGTTCGGAGGGGGACCCATGGGGAACGTCGTCCTCGGCCGATCGATAGGTGTCGTACACGGCGAGAGGACGGCCAAGAAGCGGATCGACCCGATCGGCGATCCGCAGCATGGCAAACTGCCCTGCCGTGGCGGTGGCGGCGATCGACGGGCATTCGACCCGCAACCGGTACGTGTTCGCAGCCGTTTGCCGGTGCGACACGATCACCGCGTCCTCGACGAGACGGGACGAAGACGGACAGTTCTGTGGCTGGGGGCGTTCCATCGGGGGCACGGCTCCGGAGCGACTCACGAATCCTTTTTCTTCCGCCATGTCGACGCCTTGCCCGGGCGACGACGGCGCCCCCCGGG
>Ga0208719_1000604_pt1 | contig 11210 bp, 10 predicted proteins | sample LakMenEpi30Jul09_FD_150747 | JGI IMG/M metagenome (GOLD analysis project Ga0208719, IMG submission 150747) | Freshwater microbial communities from Lake Mendota, WI - 30JUL2009 deep hole epilimnion (SPAdes) | ecosystem: Environmental > Aquatic > Freshwater > Lake > Epilimnion/Euphotic zone ... | reverse complement strand
GGGGGGGGCGTGATGTCGGGCACGGGAAGGTTTCTGTCCTGGGGTGTCCCGCGGGACCTTCCTCCAGCCTATAGTTTCTCATCTTCACCCGCACCCATGGCTTTCCCGCGGAGCATGCCGGCCGATGGAACGTGTCTACTCCCGAGCCGCGATGTTCGCCGTGGCCCTGATGCTCGCGACGGCGCTTCTCGGCCTGTGGATCGGCGATCTCCACGGCCAGACCGACCAGAGCGTCCTCCGGTGGGGCACGGTCCATCGCCTGTCCGGGATCTTCTCGGCGCTCATGGTGGTGCTCGTCAACAGCATGGCGGTCACGTATTTCATCGGCACCGGGCGGTGGTGCCGCGAGGTGGTCGAGACCTACGGCTTGTCGGCGGCGATCAACGAACGGGCGAAGGCGATCAAGCGGGCGGCGTTCCCCCGGTCGGTGATCGGGATGCTCGCCGTGGTGGGGATCGTCGCCCTGGGGGGAGCCGCCGATCCCGCCACCGGTCGGCCGGGAACGCAGAATTGGGTCACGCCCCACCTCGTCGGTGCCATGGCCTTGGCAGCACTGATCGCTTGGTGCTTCCAGTCCCAACTGCCGCGGATCCGCAGGCAGCAGGCCCTCATCGAGGAAGTGCTCGGGGAAGTCAGGGAGATCCGTCGGGCGCGGGGGCTCGACGTCGAAGCCTGACGCGGCCCCGCCACCGCCCCGCGACGAGCGCTTCGACGGGGCGCGGGGCGGTCAACGTGCCTCGTCGACGGCCGGTTCAGACTCCATTCGATCGGCACGAGCCTGCGCCGCAAACTCGCGTTCGACCACGGTCATCCCCGCGGCGAGCATGATTCCGAGTGCCAACGTGGCCGACAGCAAGAGGCGATCGTGGCTGTGAAACTCCACCTCGGGGAGGAGATCGGCCGCCGCGATGCACAGGAACGCCCCTGCTGCCAACCCGAGCGCCGCGCCGAGGAACATTCCCCGACTCTCCCCCGCGCCGCGGAGGCAGACGAGGAACAAAGCGGCCCCGAGGGGTACAAGCAGGGCATGGACGATGTTCACCGTCCTCCTCAGGCCCGGCGATGTCCCGGATTTGAGCATCAGCGCGGCGATCAGTCCGGCGTCGACCGGTTTGTGGAGGAGGACGGCCAGCAGGGGCGCGACCCCGGTCACGACGGCCACGCCCTCCACGGGCGTGTCCATGGCGGCCGCCAGCGCCGCCCCGTCGGCAAGGCTGTGGACGGCGAGGCCGGCAAAGGCGCCGTACCAGTTCGCATCCGACCGTGCCGCCGTGCCGCCCCCGGTCGCGGGATCATGAAGCGGATCGTGGGTGTGGCGGTGATCCGTGCCATGGTCACAGCCTCCGGCAGGCCCATGCTCCGGGTCGACGGCGTGGTGGGCGTGGCCATGGAAGGCCCGCTCCAGGAGAAACATCAGGAAGAACCCCGCCAATACCCACTGCACCGCGTCGGTCACGCTCCCCCCGAAAGCCCTCACGGCGTGGGGAAGAAGATGGAGGAACGCGACCCCGAGGAGGATGCCTCCGGTGAACGACAGGAGCACCTGCATCCGCCGGTGACCGAGGCGGAGAAACGCCACCGACGCCCCTCCGGCATAGGCGGCCAGCGTCGTCAGCGCGAGGCCGGCGGCGAGGGTGGCGGCGTCGACGCCGGCGATCGGGATCGACGCGATCGACGGGAAAGCCATGAGGAAACCTGGGCAGGGGGATCAAGCGAAGGATCATGTTCGCCTCGCCGGGGTGGTTCGGCAAGGCATCGACGCCACCGGCATGCTGCAGCAGCGATGCGCCGCCACATCGCGTCGATACGGGACGCTGCCGCCCCCGGAAAAACAGCGGCGTTTCCCCGGACAATGCCCGACGATGCCCTCCCCCAAGGCGAGGTCGACGGAGGGCGCGGAGAAGGTCGTCCTCCTGCCGCGGCTCAGCGGCGGTAGTTCCAGGGGACCGGCGCCGTCGGCATCGATCGGGCAGCCTGCTCCATCTGTTGGCGGGCGTACTGCCGGGCGGGAAGCGTCTTCTCGCTCCAGTGGGCGTCGGCGGCCGAGAGCACGCCGAGGGCCACGACGAGCACGTAGCTGAGCAGATTCGACCAGGCTTCCGGGCCGTAGAACTTCAGGGCCGTCCCGAACGACGTCTTGAACTTCGGGCCGAAGTGCCCCTCCTTGACGCTCCAGATCTCGTCGATGACCAGATGCGTGAGGAATCCGAGGATGACGGCGCTGGCGATGAAGTAGCGATGGAGCGGTTCCTCGGTGCTGAAGGCGAGGAAGGCCACCTGTCCGGCGACCACGGCGGCCGGAAGGCTGTGGAACATGCCCCGCGGCACCGAGTACTTGTCCACCAACCACGCCCCGCCGTAGCGGACGAGCAGGAACACCATTGCCCCCACGAGCACGATCGACTCTGACGACACTCCTGCCTGCTGGAGACGATGGATCATGAGGAGCGGCAGCACGGCGGCGGCGAATCCGACGCTCTCTCGCAACGCATCCTCGTCCCCGTTGTCGAGGTCCGGCAACAGGCCGGCGAGCATGCACAGCGTGCCGGCGAGGAGGCATGTCGAGGGGGGCATACCACCGATCCGCCAGGCCGCGACGGCATATGCCGCCCCGGCCAGGGCCGATCCGATGATCTGCACGCGCAGTCCGGGCACTGCATCCCTCCCTGGCGAATCCGACGTCCCATTCACCGCACCCACGCGTCGCGGGCGCAGCCGTATCCGACACCCTCGGGCATCCTTGCCTCCGGGCACGGTTCCTTGTCAGTTGTCGGCAGGCCCGTTACCACGACGTCAGCGACTCGCGGCGGCGCGGCGAGCGCTACCGGAACGGCAAGGTCGGTCGGCAACGGGAGCCTCGGCAAGAGAGGTCAATTCGTCACAACCTGCGAGGTCGGGCAAGCGACAAAGGGTGGGAAATCCCTGACAAAGCGGCAGCCTCAGGGCTGCCCATCCAGCCAAGCCTCACGAGCCACGCAGAGCACCCAGAGCACGCAAGACCCCCAAGCCACCCAGAGCTCATCCGCGTCTCGAGGTTCCCGGTGGCGGCGCACCGGGCTGCGATTGCCTGAGGATCGCGCATCTCCAACCGAGGTGACGGTCCGTTCGTGCCGGCCTCGGTTCCCCTGCGGGGGGCTGCGAAGGTCGAGGCGCCCCCTGCCCCGGCCACCGGCTCCCCGCCTGTGGCTGGGCGATTCTGGGCAGCAACTGCCCTTCGACCCGGCGGCGACGATCCCTACACTCCCGCCCCCGCCGGACGTTCGACCGCGTCCCGCGTGCCCCGTGATTCCCCACCGTTGACGAGGAGGCCGGACGTGGCCGTCGAAGGATACGACCTGGTGATGATCGGCATCCTCGCCGTCGCCGCCCTGCTCGGCTACTTCAAGGGGATGGTCTGGCAACTGGCGTGGATCGCCGGAATCGTCGCCAGTTCGTTCGTCGCCCTACGGTTCGCCCCGCAGTTCGCCCACCTCTTCGGCCAGCAGGCTCCCTGGAACAAGTTCCTGGCGATGCTCGCCCTCTACGTCGGCACTTCGCTTGCGGTGTGGCTCGTGTTCCGGCTCGTGTCCGGTTTCATCAACGCCATCCATCTCTCCGCCTTCGATCACCAACTCGGGCTGCTCCTCGGTCTGGCGAAGGGAGCGATGCTGTGCATCATCATCACCTTCTTCGCAGTCACCCTCGCCCCGGACTACCGTCACCAGATCGTCGCCAGCCGCAGCGGCCGCTTCGTGGCCGAACTCATCGTCCGCGCCGACAACTATCTCCCCAAGGAGATCCACGAGACCGTCGAGCCGTTCGTCGACCAATTCGAGCGGCAGTTCGCTCAACCGGGCGTGGGACGGGCCGACGGGCCGGGCGAGGGTCTCTCGGCGAGCGCCGCCTTCGGCCTGGCGGGCGGTCAACCGAACGGGGCGGCGGGCGTTCCCCCCACGGGCGCGCTGTCGCTCAAGTCGCTCATCGATGGCGTCAGTTCGGCTGCGGCCTGGGCCGGAACGGAGCAGGGGAGTGGGGCGGTGCATCAGGCGGGAGGCGCACTGCCGCCGGGGAGCGCGTGGTTTGCCCCCCCGGCTGGCCAGACAGCGGCCACGCCCGTCGCGCTGCCGGCAGGGTTTCAGACCATCGCCCCGGCGCCGGTTCAATCATCCCCGCGGTCGTCAGGAAGCCGGTACGGCTCCGGGACACCCTCCGCCTATCCGGTTGGCGCGCAGTCGCCGATCCCGCTCCGCTGACGACCCCCGGCAGGGAGCGGGCCCTGAGTTCGGGCGCGCAGCCCCGGAGGCCGCAGACGCCGCCAAAGCCTGCGAGGACTCCTGGCCGGAGCAGGGGAGCGACGGATCGTGTTCGGGTAGAAAAGCCGTTTTCCCCGGGAAAAAACGCCCCCGAATCGGACATAAGAGACATTATCGGACGTTGGGGAGAGGGGGGAAACGGGGCCGCTTTCACGCGGAAACCGGATCGGCCTCGAGAAACTTTCCCATCGCCCGGAACTTCCCATAGCGGGCATCGACGAGCGTCGTCGCCGGTTGGGCGAGGAGTTCCTTGAGTGTCCGCACCAGGTAGTTCTTCACCCGGCTGGCCATCTGCCGCGGGTCGCGGTGGGCACCTCCCGGCGGTTCCTCGATGACCGCGTCGATCACGCCGAGCGTGCGGAGATCGTGCGATCGCATCCTCAGGGCGCGGGCGGCCTCGGCCTTGTGCTCGGCGCCTTTCCAGAGGATCCCGGCGCAGCCCTCCGGACTGATGACGCTGTAGTAGGCATGCTCGAGGACGGCCACCCGGTCGCCGACACCGATCCCGAGAGCCCCGCCCGAGCCCCCCTCGCCGATCACCACGCACACGACCGGCACCGGGAGGGTCGCCATCAGGAACATGCTCTCGGCGATCACCTGGGCCTGGCCCCGTTCCTCGGCGCCGACCCCGGGATAGGCGCCGGGGGTGTCGATGAGGCAGATCACAGGCAGCCCGTACTTGGCCGCCAACCGCATCTTTCCCATCGCCTTGCGGTAACCCTCCGGGTGGGCGCATCCGAAGTGGCAGGCCTGCCGCTCGGCGAGCGTCTTTCCTTTCTGGTGTCCGACGACGAGAACCTTGTGCCGGTCGAGCTTGGCAAATCCGGTCAGCATCGCCGGGTCGTCACCGAAGGCACGGTCCCCGTGAAGCTCGACGAACTCGTCGAACACCAGCGACACGTAGTCGCTCGTCTTGGGCCGGTCCGGATGCCGGGCCACCTCGACGGTCTGCCACGGATCGAGCCCCCCAAAGACCCGTTTCTGGATCTCGACGAGTTCCCGCTTCAGCCGCCGGAGTTCCTCCTGCTGCAGAGCGCCGAGCGGCGCGGCCTCCAGAGCGGTGATCCGGTCCTCGATCTCGTAGATCGGTTTCTCGAGCGGAAGCCTGTGGAGGCCGCGGGACATGGATCGCTCCGGGCGCGAAAGGTGGGAGATCGGGACCAAGTCCACATTTTCCCACGGCTGCGAGGCACGCGTCAATTCGAGTTGCGGCCCCTTCATGGCCGCATCGCCGCTCCCGGATCCGGGCGGGCGGAGGCTCGTCTTGGCCCGCAGCGGCGGTTCGATCAGCCGGTGGAAGGATCCCGCTCGAAGAAGCGGAGCTGCTTGATCTGCCGGACGACGTCCTCCATCGAGGCGGGACGGTCGGCAGGCTTCTTTGCCATCATCTGGCGGATGAGTTTCGAGGCCGCCGGGGTGACGTTCCGGTTGGCGGCCTCGACGAGCGGGGCTGCTGCGTAAATGTGCTTGCCGAGGAGATCGTTCTGGTCGGCACCGGTGAACGGCGGCGTGCCGGCGAGCGCCTCGTACGCCAGGCAGCCGAGCGAGTAGATGTCGGATCGGAAATCGAACGGCTGCCCCCGGATCTGCTCGGGCGCCATGTAGCTCGGAGTCCCTTGGGCCTGTTTCTTCGTCCACAAGAGTCTGGCCAGCGCCCCCGGGGGCTTCGCGGCGATCGCGTAGTCGAGCACGCGCACGTCGCCGTCCGGGGCGACGAGAACGTTGGCCGGCTTCACGTCACGGTGCACCCACCCCTTGGCGTGGATGGCCCCGAGCCCCTCGGCGATGCCGACGAGGATCTTCACCACCTTCGGCATCGTCCGCTCCCGCTCGCTCGCCGAGGTGATGCCGCGGCGGAGATTCGGATGCGGGAACAGATCCATGACGAGACACGGCATCCGCTGGTAGACCGCGAGTCGATGGATGCGGATCAGGTGGGGATGATCGAGTTCACCACCGACACGAAGCTCGTGCTCGAGTTGCCGGCGCTGCGACTTGTCGGCCGCGAACTCCGGCATCAGCACCTTCACCGCCACCTGCCGCCCTTCGCTCGTGTCGAAGGCGCTCCACACCTGGCATTGGCGGCCGAGACCGAGTTGCTGTTGGAGGTTGAGCGGTCCGAGCCGATCGGGAGGTTTGGCCATGGGTGGGAATCAGCAGGAGGTCGGGCGGTGAGGATCGGGACTTGAGGAGTGATCCGGTGGCCGGGGCGGTCGGGTCCGGGCAGGGTCGATGCAAATCGAGACCAGCGCCAGTCCCTGGGGAGGCGCCGTCGGACCGGCGGCCGGGCGATGGCGGGCGGTGAGCACGTCGGCCATCCACTCCGGCGATCGGCGACCGGCTCCGACCATCACCAGCGATCCGACGATGATCCTCACCATATTGTGGAGGAACCCGTTCCCTTCCACCTCGATCCACACCTCGGCGCCGGGGAGATCGTCCCCCCCGTGGCGCCGACAGAGATCGAGACGATGGATTGTGCGCACTTTCGACAGCCGGGTGGAGGGCGTCGTCTCGAAACTTGTGAAATCGTGCTCCCCGACGAGCGCCGTCGCCGCCGCCGCCATGGCGGTGAGGTCGAGACGCGACTTCCACCTCCAGACGAGGTGCCGCGACAAGACCGGTCGCCACGGGGCATCGTGGATCCGGTAGCGGTAGATCTTGCTGACGGCGCACCAGACCGGGTCGAATCCCTCGGCCGCCTCGGCGCCGTCGATCACCGTCACGTCGGCGGGCAGTTTGGCATTCAGGGCCCGCACCCAGGTGCCTGCTTCGTGAGGCGCGGAAGTCTCGAACGAGACCACCTGCCCGAGGGCGTGGACACCCGCATCGGTGCGGCTCGATCCACGGGGCAGAATCTCCTCGCCACTCACCCCCCGGATCGCCTCGGCGAGGGTCCCCTGCACCGTCGTCCGCCCGGGCTGCGCCTGCCACCCCGAGAAGCGCGTGCCTTCGTAGGCCAGCGTGAGGCGGATGACGCGCGTCATCGACGCACCGGAGCCCCGTCCCCCCCGGCCATCCGCGCCGCCAGATGCTCGGCGATCTGGACGGCATTCGTGGCCGCCCCCTTCCGGAGGTTGTCGGAGACGCACCACAGTGCGATCCCGCAGGGGCTCGAGTCGTCTTCACGGATCCGACCCACGAAGACCTCGTCCCGACCACTGCACTCCCGTGGCAACGGATAGAGCTTCGCCGGCAGATCGTCGATGACGACGATGCCGGGTGCATGCTCGAGAAGCCGGCGGGCCTCGGCGGCGGACAACTTGCGTTCGGTCTCGATGAGGATCGACTCGCTGTGGCCGTTGGCCACCGGCACGCGGACGCAGGTGGCGCTGATCGCGATCGACTCGTCGCCGAGGATCTTTCGCGTCTCCAGCACCATCTTCATCTCCTCGCTGGTGAAGCCGTTGGGCTTCGGCGAACCGATCTGCGGGATCAGGTTGGCGGCGATCGGGTGGGGGAAGATCGCCTTTGCCTCCCCCCTGCCCTCCAACCAGGCCGCCGTCGCGTCGTGGAGTTCCGAGGTCGCGGCCAGTCCGGCGCCGCTCACGGCCTGATAGGTGCTGACGATCACCCGCTTCACGCGGGCGGCATCATGGAGCGGCTTCAACACCATCACCATCTGCGTCGTCGAGCAGTTGGGGCTCGAAATCAGCCCCGCATGCCTGGCGATGTGGTCGGGATTGACCTCGGGGATCACCAACGGAACGTCGGGGCGCATCCGAAAATGACCGCTCTCGTCGACCACCACCGTGCCCCGTTCGATGGCCCAGGGGACGAACTCCGCCGCCACCTCGTCCGGCGTGCTGCCGATCGCGATCTGCACTCCATCGAACGACTCCGGGCGGAGAACCTCGACGTCCATCGTCGCGCCCGCGACGGTGAACGGCTTGCCGGCCGTCCGCGGTGAGGCGAGGAGCTTGATGCGCCGCGCGGGGAACTGCCGGGCGAGGAGTGACTCGACGATGATCCGGCCCACGGCGCCGGTGGCGCCAACGACTGCAATGGTGTCGATCATGGGAAAGCGATCCGGGCTGAGCCGCGGAGTGAGGGGGAAGGAAACGGTGATGGAACGTCAGTCAGGGGAACGTCGACCGCGACGGAGACGGAGCAAGAGTGAATGCCACACCGACGCTGGCACGAAGGCGAGGTTGGCGGCGATCATCGCCAGCGCGAACTCCTTCATCCCCATCGCCAGACCGATCCCGAGATGGACAAGGATACCCATGGCGATCGCCACGCGCCGGGTGAGACGTGGCCAGACGAGCGCCGGGTACGAAACCTCCCAGAAGAGTGTCCCGAGGGTGAGCGCGTTGACGAGCAACGGGTGGCCGGCGAGCCAGGTGAGGTCGAGCGTCCGGTAGCGGCTGTTGGCCGCAGCCCCCCACAGGGCCGTTCCCTCCCACCAACTCGCGCCGAGCAGCTTGGCGATCCCGGAGAAGAAATAGACGACGCACAGATGGACCTGCAGGAGCCGGAGGGCGACGTTGGCGGACACCGACGGTCCGGCGCCCGACGCGTTCAGCCCGAGGCGACGGTCGAGCGACAGGGTGGCACCGGAAGGGCCGATTGCCAGCGGGATCAACAGCATCCCCAACGCGTCGTCAAACCCGAACACGGTCAGCGGCGTGCGGTTGACGGCCGCAAGGAATCCGGCCAGCGACAGCCACGCCGCCACCGGGGTGGCCAGTCCCACCGTCAGGCAGGCCGCGGCCAGGAGCGTCGCCGGCACCAGGACGCGCACGGCCGTGGGTGACGAGAGGGCAAAGTACCAACTCCACTGCCATGGCTGGTCGTTCATCCGCCACACGTCACCGTCGCGGAGCCAACCGTGCGGACCGAAGAACCCATCGACATCCATCAGCCACACGCCGCAGCTCCACATCAGGAGCAGGCCGGCGATGATCCGCACGACTGCCAGCGGCAACGGATCGGCGGGGGTGAACCAGAACCGGTCCCAGGCCGCCATCCAATCCGCGCACCACCCCGGAGCCGTCGCCCCCCCCTGCCCCGCCCTTCGCACCGTGGAAGACGACGCCACACCCCCGTCGACCGCAAAGCCCACCGTGGCCCCCTGCACGGCTTCAGCCCACGGCCCGGGGATGACATCCACCGGCGGCCGGTCATCCCGGCCTCGTGGCGACGGCGGTCGACGGTGCTCTCGACTCATCGGCTCTGCTCGGTGGAGACGGCGAAGGCATAGACGCCAAGCGGCGTCTCGACATCGGGGGCGGACTTACCGGCGAGGACATCCTCGGGGGAAGGAAGGTCGAACTCGATCATCGACAGCTCGACCTCGACGCCGCCGTGACGCCGCAGCAATTGTCCCGCGACCCCCATCACCAGTGGCTGCCACTGCGGCTTCGCCCCGCGACGAACCTCCTCGGGGGCATCGGCCGAGGGAACGAGCCCGGAGATCTTCTCGGCGATCATGAAGCGGCGGTGGTAGAGCAGCCTGGGACGATCGACGGCCGGGTCGGGAAGGACGCCGGTGCGGATCGTCCCGTCGGGCATCCGCATCGCCCAGCGGATGGCATGCCCGGGGCCCGGGTCGGGGGCGAAGAACCGGTACCCGTGACCGAGATAGAGAGCGCCCACGAGCGGACGCAACGGCTGGATCAGCCACGTCGCAAGCGCGCTCGACGGCGCCGGACCGGCCAGCGGTGGAGCGATCACGAGCGCGAGATAGAGGAGGATTGCCACCGTGGCGGACGCCCTGCCGATGCGCGTCCAACGCGGGGCGACGGCTTCGGGAGTGGGTTGGGGGGCGTTCACGGAGGCTCGCGGCCGGACCACCGGCATTCGTCTCAGGTTCGGAACGATCGATGCAGTTTCACTCTACCACCCCTCGGAGCCGGGCTTCACGAGGATGGAATCACGATCGTTTCGACCGCTTTTCCCCGAGACTTGCGGCGGAACTGCCGCGGCAAAAAAAAGCTCCCGCGCGGCACGGGCCGCGCGGGAGCGATCACGACAGGGCTGGCCATGAGGCCGGCGATCAGCGGAGCGAGACCTGGGCGTCAGCCGAGGCGGTCCGCTGGGCGGGATCGAGGGTCAATTCCACCGACTTTCCGGCGACGAGGTCGATGGTCTTCGAGACCATCTGCTCCTTGCCGTCGACGACGGTCGCGACCTTGATCTCGTAGTTCTTCCACGACTGGCCGTCCTTGAGGGTCGTCGTCTCGAAGAGGCGGACTTCCCCACTCGAAGACGTCTCGTTGCCGGCAAGCCAGACCTTGGCGTCGGCGGGCACGCGGAGGGTCAGGCTGGTCTTGGGGGCGGTGACGGCGGAGTCGAACGAGACATTCGAGCGGCCACCGGCCGTCAGCGTGACCGACTTGGTCTGCTCACGGGGGGTGCCGTCACGGTCGACGACCATCTTCACGACGAACTCGTAGTCCTTGCCCGCCTCGAGACCGCGGGAGACATAGCGACGCTGGGCACCGGTGGCGGAGGTCTTGGCACCGTTGACGAACACCTCGGCATCGGCCGGGAGGTTGACGACGAGCATCGCACCATCGGCAGGCACCGTCTCGACGGCCGCACCGGTCGCGCTCGACGGCGTGCCGATGATCTCACCGCCGTTGTACGACGGGGTGCCGTAGACCGGGGTGGAGTAGGAATCGCCGATCACCCGGTTGGACTCGACCGGATAGCCGGTGGAGTACTCGCTGCCGCTGGAGTAGGCCGGGGCCGAATAGCCCCCGTACGAGCCACCGCCGTACGAGCCACCCGAGCTGCCGCCGCCGTAGGAGCCACCCGACGAGCCGCCCGAGCTGCCGCCGCCATACGAGCCGCCGGAGCTACCGCCATACGAGCCACCCGACGAGCCACCCGAGCTGCCGCCCGACGAGCCGCCCGAGCTGCCATGGCGGTAGTAGGACCGCATCGCCTTCTTTTGGGCATGGTGGGCGAACA
>Ga0208719_1000601_pt1 | contig 11266 bp, 12 predicted proteins | sample LakMenEpi30Jul09_FD_150747 | JGI IMG/M metagenome (GOLD analysis project Ga0208719, IMG submission 150747) | Freshwater microbial communities from Lake Mendota, WI - 30JUL2009 deep hole epilimnion (SPAdes) | ecosystem: Environmental > Aquatic > Freshwater > Lake > Epilimnion/Euphotic zone ... | reverse complement strand
ATCTCCACCGCACCCGAGGGGTTCGAGGGGGAGGGGTTCCCGGTGCGGCGGGCGTTCGCTGGGGGGCCGCGTGACCTGCTGGACCCGTTCATCCACATGGATCAGATGGGTCGGGTGGACTACGCTCCGTACGAGCCACGCGGCACCGACTGGCATCCGCACCGCGGGTTTGAGACGGTGACGTACATGCTGGACGGCGAGTTTCAGCATCAGGACTCGCACGGCGGTGGCGGCACCATCCGCGCTGGGGACACGCAGTGGATGACGGCAGGTGGCGGCATCCTGCACATTGAGACACCCCCGGAGCATCTCGTGGTGTCGGGCGGGGTGTTCCACGGGGTGCAGCTGTGGGTGAACCTGCCGGGTGTCGACAAGTTCATCGCTCCCGCCTACCAGCACCTTGAAGGGTCTGCGGTCCCTGTCCTTTTGTCTGCGGATGATGGGGCGCGGGTGCGGCTCATCGCCGGGGAGTTGGCTGGACGGGTCGGGCCGGGTTCGACCCGCACCCCGATCGTGATGCTGCACGCCACCGTGGAACCGGGTGCCGAGCTGGAACTCCCGTGGGACACGACCTTCAACGCGTTGGCGTACGTCCTCGACGGCGTGGGGGCGGTCGGCGCCGAACAGGTGCCGGTGCACCTCGGACAGCTCGCCGTCTTTGAGGCGGCCGGGGACACGCTCCGGTTCCATGGGGGCGTGTTCCCGTTGGAGGTGCTGGTGCTGGGTGGCCGCCCCATCGGGGAGCCGGTCGCCCAGTGGGGGCCGTTCGTGATGAACACCCGCGCCGAACTCCAGCAAGCGCTCGACGACTACCGTGCCGGTCGCCTCGGGGTGATCCCCGACGACGGCCTCCAACCGTGGCGCCCAACCCGAAGGAGCCGATGACCGTGCCGCCTGTCCGCCTGAACCACGCCGTCCTGTTCGTCACCGACCTCGACCGCTCCCACACGTTCTACACCGACCTGTTCGCCATGGAGACCGTCACCCGCGACGACGGAACCCGCACCGCGTTCCTGCGGCTCCCCGGGTCGTCGAACCACCACGACCTCGGCCTGTTCGAAGTGGAGACCCCTGACGCCCACCAGCAGAACGTTGTCGGCTTGTACCATCTGGCGTGGCAGGTCGACACCGTCGACGAGCTCGCCGGATTCAGGGAGCATCTGGTGCAGCGCGGCCGGTTCGCTGGGGAGTCTGACCACGGCGCAACGCTCAGCGTGTACGGCTCCGACCCTGACGGTAACGACTTCGAGATCATGTGGATGCTGCCGCGGGCCCACTGGGGGGAGTTCGCCGACACGGCACCGTCGAACCGCCTCGATCTCGCCTCCCACCTGTCGCACTGGTCGGGGGTCCGCACCGCCGCCGAGCTGTGAGCCCCTGAACCGCCAAAAAAGTTTTTTGGGGTCTAACACTCAGAAAAAGTGTATGCGGCAGTTGGGGTTCGAAACGGCACCCGTGTGGCTGCCGGTGCGGGATACCCGCCACCCTTGCGTCGACGGCGCCTTTCGTGGCATAATCTTTACCGCACAGGAAAAAGCCGTCAAAACGGGGTGGTCGTGTGAACGTAGCAGAAGGTATCGTCATCGGGGTCGACATTGACGCCGTGTGCGCCGACCACAACGCCGCGTTCCGGGAGCACGTCGCCGACGCCCTCGGGGTGTCGCCGGGTACCCTCGGCGAGCAGCTGGACTGGAACTACCGGTCGTGGGGCCTCTCCGACGAAGACTTCCTGCGGATCCACCAGCAAGGGGTCCGCGAGTCCATGTTTTTGGACATGCCGCCGATCCCCGGCGTGAAAGACGCGTTGAAGTCACTGGCGAAGCAGGGGGCCACCATCCGGGTCATCACCCACCGGCTGTACGCCCCCCACAACCACCAGAAAGCGATCAGTGACACGGCGGCGTGGCTCGACAAGCACCGCATCCCGTACCACGACCTGTGCATGGTCGGCGACAAACCCGCCGTGTACGCCGACGTGTACATCGACGACGCCCCCCACAACGTGCGGGCGTTACGCGACAAAACCGAGAAGCCGGTGATCGTGTTCGACCAGCCATACAACCAAGATTTGGATGGCCCCCGGGTGTCGGGCTGGGACGAGGTCCCGCAGATGGTGCTGGACGTGACCGGGGTGACGGGGCGGCTCATGCAAGGCACCCTGTTCAACGCCGACGAAGTAGCAGAGGACCCGCTCGCTCACCTGTCGCCACGGGATCGCACCACCGCCGGGAAAAGCGGGACCACGAAGCTGGCGTCGCGGCTGTGCGGGGCGCCGACCCTTGACCACGGGAAACCGTGCCGCCGACCGGTGCTGTCCGGGAAAGCCTGCCCGGATCACACCCGCTGACCGCGCCCCCACCGACGGTGAGGCGGTACGATCACACGTCGTTTTGCAGGGTCGGTTCACTGGTGGCGAAGTTGGCGTTGAAGTAGTCCCGCCAGCACGTCGCGTCAACGTACTCGCGCATCTCCAACGGGTGGTTCCCTTCGTACACCCAGAACGTCACCGACTGGCGTCGGTGGTACACGGTGGCGAGACGACGCCGGTATGGGGCGTCGGGGGCGTCGGACGCCTCTTCCCACTCGTCGAGCGCCCGGAACGTCGCCTCATCTCGGATCAAGAAAAGGTCCGCTTCAATTTTTGGGCCGCCGACCCGCAGCACGAACCCCGGGTAGTTGGTGCCGCGCACCACGTACAGGTCCCCAGCCATCTCAATGGTGTCGGTTTTGCGGAGCCCGTCCCACACACCCGCAGGAGGTGCCGGGCTGCCAACCCCTTCCATGAGGGAGCCGTAGAGCGCGACGAACCGGGGTGTGTACAGCATAGAGTGATTCTATCGAACCACAACAATAAAAAACTGGCTTGCGGGAACCTTCAACGAAAAGTGTCTGCGTAAACGTCCTTCAGCGAGTAAAATAGCGGCATGGATTTCTCGTTGGATGACGCGCTGACACGGGTGCGCACCTACGGCGACACGGTGCTGCAGGTGAGGTGCCGTGAACTCGACGACTTCTCGAAAGCGGCAGGGGTCGCCGCCAAGCTCGTCGACGGGTTGGAGCGGGAGCCGAACGGCATCGGGTTGGCCGCCAACCAGATCGGGTTGTCGGTGCGGGCGTTCTCCTACGACCTGCGCGGCACCGACGATGAACGCAACGACTTTCACGGCGTGTGTTTCAACCCGGTGATCGTGGAGACGTCCGGCGGTTCTTTCTACAACGAAGGGTGCCTGTCGATCCCGGGGCTCCGGTGGGACATCTACCGACCGGAAGAAATTCACGTCGTCGGGTTTGACGTCGACGGGAACGACGTCGAGTTTGAGCTGGACGGGCTGGCTGCCCGCCTGTTCCAACACGAGATCGACCACCTCGACGGCAAACTCATTTTGGATCGCATCACCGATAAGGGTGAGCACATGTCTGCGATCATTGAAGCGGAGCGCCTCCTGCGCGACCTTGAGCTTCAGCGCCGCGTCGGCATGCGGTTCCTTTGAACACACCCGGCGGGGGAACAGAACGCCGGGTGTCGATGTTGCATTCTTCTATGGGAGACGCTCGTCAAATTGTTGTACTGGGTGCCACCGGGTATGTCGGTGGGCGGCTCGTCAGCGAACTGGTGGACGCCGGGGAGCGGGTGCGATGCGTGGTCCGTACACCGTCACGGCTGGCGGGGGTGCGGTGGCGCGACGACGTCGACGTGGTCGCCGGGGACACTCTCGACTACGAGTCACTGGTGGTGGGGTTCGCTGGGGCGGACGTCGTCTACCATCTGGTGCACGCCATGAGCGACGACGGCGACTTCTCTGAAGCGGACCGCCGGTCTGCGGTGAACGTCGCTCAGGCGGCAGCAGCGGCGGGAGTAGCGCGGATCGTGTATCTGGGTGGGCTGGGGGACCCGGACGACCCGGCGTTGAGCCTGCACCTGTCGAGCCGTCACGAGGTGGGGCGGCTCCTCGCTGACGGGCCGGTGCCGGTCACCGAGCTGCGGGCGGCAGTCATCATCGGGTCGGGGAGCGCCAGCTTTGAGATGCTGCGCAGCCTCACCGAGCACCTGCCGGTCATGGTGGTCCCCAAGTGGGTGACCCGGACCCGCTGCCAACCGATCGGGATCCGTGACGTGCTGCACTACCTTGTCGCTGTCCTTGACCACCCTGACACGGTCGGGCGGGTACTGGATATGGGTGGCACCGACGTGTTGACGTACCGGGGGATGATGGATGAGTACGCCCGGGTGGCGGGCCTGCGGAAACGGGTGATTGTCCCGGTGCCGGTGCTGACCCCGCGGCTGTCGTCGCACTGGATCAATGTTGTGACTCCGCTGCCGATCGGGCTCGCGAAACACCTTGTCGACAGTTTGTGTAACGACGTGGTGGTGCGTCCCGACCATGACGTGCGCCGTTACGTCGATCACGTCCCGATGTCGTTGGCAGCAGCGATTGGGGCGGCGATCGCTCGTATACAAGACGTCGACGTTGAGACTAGCTGGTTTGACGCGCAAGGCGCCCACCCGGCCACCCCTGACGAGTCGGATCCGGTGTGGGCGGGCGGCACCATCCTGCGGGACGTGCGCACCGCCACCGTGGACGCGTCCCCCGACGCGGTGTTTGCAACCGTCACCGGGGTGGGTGGCAGCGAAGGCTGGTACTCGACGACGCCGCTGTGGCAGCTGCGCGGCCTCGCCGACAAACTGATCGGCGGGGTGGGGATGCGGCGCGGGCGGCGGCACCCCACCGACCTGCGGGTTGGGGACGCCGTCGATTTCTTCCGGGTGGAAGACGTCCGCCCTAACGAGTTCTTGCGGCTCCGCGCCGAAATGAAAGTGCCGGGCTACGCGTGGCTGCAGTGGGAGGTCGCCCCGCACGGCGACGGGTCGCTCCTCACCCAGTCAGCGGTGTTCGTACCCCGCGGGTTAGCGGGGCGCGTCTACTGGTGGGTGCTCATCCCGTTCCACGCCGTCATCTTCCCGAAGATGATCGGGCAGCTGGCCCGCCGCGCCGAAACGCGCATCCTCCCAGCAGCGCCCACCACACGGTGACCCGCCCGCCGGGCGTCCACTTACTCCCAGAGGTGTTCGAGGGCGATCGCCGCGTAGTTTCCCCACACCCCAAGTTCGTCGTTGTCAGGGGTGACCATGACGAGTACCTCGCCGCTGGTCGTCACCGCGACGTTCACCTGTTCTTCGCCGCGCCGCAGCGTCACGTCAACCCAGCACCGGTCGGGGGCGGTCGCCCCGAAGTGGTGGCGGCCCAGCACGGCATGCAACTGCGCGGACGGCAGCCCGTAGTAGGCAGGTGGCGCGAACTCGTACCAGCGTTGCAGGTCCCCTTTCGGGGACGCCTCGATGTCCCACCCGGCGTTCCGCAGACGGATCAGGGTACCCGTCAGTTTCAGATCGGAGAACTCGATGCTGTTCGGTGAACGGAAAGCGTCGCTGAGCTTCGTGATGAGCTCGTCGGGTTCCCCACCGAAAAACCCGACGAGTAGGTCCTCGATGTACAGTTCGGCGAAATCGGCGGAGTCGTGCACGAACCGGACCCACATCCTGAACGGGGCGTACGTGTACAGGCGCCACGAGACCGACGGCAGGTCGGCGCGGGCAACGTCGGCTCGTTCCCAGTTGGCAGCCGCAGCAGCCTCGTCAACCGCGGACGGTGACGACGGGGAAGGGTCCCGCCACCCGAACATCGCCGGGTTGTAGAGCGGCGGCGCCGCCGCGTCGATCAGCCCGGCCGCGTCGTCGGTGAGTGCCTCGAACGTCGCCCGGGTGTGCCCCATGCGCAGCCACGCAGCAATGTCAGCGAGCGGGATCCCCCACCGGGTCGCTTCCTCGGGCCCCATGTGACGGGCGAGCGCCTCCACAGCCGGGTACGAGTCGACGGTGACGTCATAAGGGAACCCCTTCCGCCACAGCAGTGCTGCCCGTAACGCCGAAGCGGTCACGTCGCCTGCGGGCAGGAAGCCGACGGTGTCCAACGCGTCGTCGGCGGTTACTCCCACCGACCGGGCCACCCGCGGCACCACCTCCTTCGGGCCCAGCCCCGCCTGCCGGTAGCGGACAATGTTCTCGGCGTCCTCCATGTCCCACTCGTACACGTCGAACGGGGTGAGCCCGGCCGCCCGGTACTCGCTGGCGTCCTGCGGCGTGACCCGCAGCGCCTGCCACGCCTTGATGTCCAGTAGGTCGATGATCCCGCACCGGGACCACTCGTCGTCCCCGAGCGGGGCCATGATGGCGACAACCTTGTGGGCGCCGCTACGCGGGGCGATCGTCGACTCTAACGCCGGGTACAGGTCGGGGGCGAGCGCTTGGAGTGTCCGCATCAGCGACGTCAACGACTCCACCATCCCGGCCGTGTTCCCGTCGGCCAGATCATCCACCCGGCGACCAATCTCCGTTAACGTGAGATGCACCATCTCCTCCAAAGTATCCGGATGGTACTTTGGGCGCAGACCGTCATCCGACATATACTGTATTCTATCCAACAGGTGCATACATAGATACGCTCGGGAACACTTCAGGTGTTTCTTGTGTTCAACGGCACACGTAAAACCACATCGGAAGAAGGGTCCGTCATGGGCATGAAGTTTGACGACACGAGCATCGACATCGGAATTGGGGAAGCGGAACGGCTGGAGATCGCCGAGGGGCTGTCGCGGCTTCTCGCCGACAGCTACACGCTGTACCTGAAAACCCACAACTACCATTGGAACGTCACGGGTCCGATGTTCCAGACGCTGCACCTCATGTTCGAAACCCAGTACGACGAGCTGGCGCTCGCTGTCGACGCGATCGCTGAACGCATCCGGGCGCTCGGGGTGTTCGCCCCCGGCACCTACCACCAGTTCATGGCCATGACCGAGGTCCCGATCGAGGACGGCACCCAGCCGCCGCCCGCCGCCGACGACATGATCCGGCGGCTCCTCGACGCCCACGAGGTTGTGGCCCGCACCGCCCGTAGCGTCTACCCGTCTGCCGCCGCCGCACACGACGAACCCACCGCCGATCTCCTCACCCAGCGCCTCCAAGTGCACGAGAAGACAGCGTGGATGCTCCGCAGCATCCTCGGGTAACAACAATTCTTTGAGGTGGGCAGTAGAATAATTATGTGGGGTGGTTTCGCCCTGTGCGATCGGCACCCATGAATCAGGTCAGGACCGGAAGGTAGCAGCCTTCAGTGGGTCCGCCGAGGCGCCGCAGTCAGCGGAACCACCCCACACCCAACACATGAAGAAATCTTCGTGTGTCTGCGGGGCGTTCGAGGTTGTTTAGGTCAGGATGCGACAGCGTCGAGCGCGTCGAGTGTGTACCCGGCGCCGTTGTTGTCGTCGACCTTCACCCCAAGCTTGTCCGCCAGTAGGTTCAGGTGTACGGCGGAGAGGGTGCGGGTGTCCCCGTAGTCGTCCACGTCGGCGACGACGACCGGTCCAACGATCCACTGCCCGGTCAACGCCAACCCGGCTTCGTTCTCCGCGAAATCTTCGCGTAGAAGCCCTTCTTCGTTGACCCACACGTCGAGCACGAGTCCGGACCGGTACGTGTCGGTGCTGATGCACGTCACCGGGCCGTCAACCAGCCGCTGAAGCCCGCCGAGCACATCCTCGCCATCCAGAAGGATGACCCGTGCTGTTCCATCAGTTTCAATTTGAAGTACCTGCATGCCGTTCACCTTAACCTATATTTTTTGGACCGTCAACTGGCACTCTACCATTTCTTTTCACCGTTCAGCACCACAGTAACCCAACAAAGCAAAAATTGGCCCGTTCGTCGGCGTCCATAACTGGTTCGATTCCACGCAGGCCTGTTGCGGTTGGGGTGTCTGGTGGGAGGCTGTGCCCAGCTGTTAGGACCGGCATAATAATATTGTTTGGTGCGCGGGAAAGGCGGTGGTGAGGTTATGGGCGGGAAGCAACGTAAAGATGTTCCGGTGCGGGCCCATGTGAAAGGCGACGGTCACGCCGTCGGGGCGTACGTGCAGCAGCGGCACGTCAACACCGTAGACGGCGCGCAGGCGAACGTGAACCGCACTGCCGCCCGGCAGCTCGCAGGTGACACACCGGCCACCCGCCCGCCGGTCCTCCACGTCGCCGGGCGTCCCGTCATCCACGTGGTGCGCACCGACAGCCCCGACGACCTCATCGACGAAACCATGAACTTCGTTTCGTGTGATAGCCGCCACCGTACCACCGTGAAAAAGATGATGTTGGAGGCGTGCCGACTCAAGTACGGGGTGGATGCGTTCCGGGCCATCGCCCGCAAATCCCGCCTCGACGGCATCTCGCTCGTGTGGGTGGAGCTCTCCCCGAACGCCGACCCGCAGTTCGCCGCCGAGTTGAACGCCCGACTCGAAGAGGAAGCCAACGAAAAGATCGAAAAGGCGCTCGCAGAAGACGTCCCCTGAAAAGAAGGGGGCCTCTGCGGGTTCAGCCCGACTTCCCTCCCCGTCGATGGTTCACCCGCCCAGCGGATCGGATAACCTGCGTCTAGTTTGGGACAGTAGCGACGACGGTCGCTTCGCACTCGACGCACACCTCAACACGCAGGTCGTCCCGGTAGGTGATTTCGGCGTCGCAGCACGTCGACGCGCCCTTCGCGGTCGCCGCAGTGAACGCCGTGTAGTCGCAGCAGTCGTCAATCGTGTACATGGGTATGCCTTCCTCTCCATCTACTACCCGCTGATTTCACCGAAAGAAATTTTACCTGCAGTGAAACATTTTTGCCATTAAACATGTTTCATGAAGTAGGAACATAATACAATGTTCTCCATGAGAAAGCTTTCTGAGGGCGAAGAAAATGAGGGTACTGTGCGCAAATTGGTGGGCCTAGCGGCCATCGGAGTTTTTCTTGCCTGCGTTTCCGTTGCGGGGGCTGGTGAAGCGTCGGCGTCTTCGATGTCATGCACAATCACGGGGACGGCGCGCGCTGACCGACTGGTTGGCACCTCGGGAAATGACGTCATCTGTGGATTGGGAGGCAACGACACCCTTATCGGTGGGGGTGGCGACGACGTACTCATCGGTGGTCCGGGGGCCGACACCCTGAGTGGCGGTAGTGGTCGTGACACGCTGCTGGGAGAAGGGGGCCGTGACACGCTCACCGGTGGAACGCAAGCTGACGCGTTCGTGGGTGGCGGCGACGCCGACCGGGTGGTGGCCGGGACGCCGGGTGATGTGTGCGCCCGGGACCGCAGCGACGTCACGTCGGGGGCGTGCGGTAGTGACACAGCGAAGCCCACGATCACGCAGGTGGTCGCCCCAACATCAGTCACGGCGGGGCAGACCCTCACCGTCAGCTGGCAGGTCAGTGACCTCACCGGAGTTGTTGACGTTGGCCCGCCGGTGGCTTGGATGCTCATCGGTGGGGCCAACGGTTGGATTCAGTGGTGTGGGTTTCCCGTTGAGGCGACTCGCACCTCCGGGTCAGTTCAGGTAGGCGTGTACACGGCGTCATGCGTGGTTCCCGCCGATGCTGTGAACGGGACGTACAGCCTGTGGCTCGGCGCCGTCGACGTGTTCGGGAACCGAGCTGAACGCAACGGCGACATTTCTTTTGACGTCGTCGGCGGATCCGCCGACGATAGCGCCCCCGCCATCAGCGATTTCACCATCGACCGGGCCACCGCCGAACCCGGACAGGACCTCACGTTCTCGTGGCGAGCCATCGACGAAACCGGTGTCCGGTACGCCGCCGTGTGGGTGTTCGGCCCCAACGGGCTGCTCGTCGACCCGACGACAGGCAGGCTGTGGGTCGACTACAAGGCCCCCACCCTCACTGAAGGCACCGACCGTGACGGCACCTACACGGTGACAGTTCCGCTCAGCACCACCGCGCAACAGGGCACATACACCATCTGGGTGTCAACCGGGGACACCCTCGGAAACCGCACCTACAGCAGCACTGCCGTCGACGGCACCCCATACGGGTCGTTTACCATCTCCGACGTCGTTACCACACAGTAAGGTGAATCTCCGTCGGCTAGGATGAGGTCCCTATCGGCAAACTCGGTGGGTGATGGTGACCGGTGAGGCCCACATCTTCCACTTTACCCGTTTTTCCGAATTCCGTTTCTCGGTTCAGGGCGCTAGCAACGACCAGTCGATGTCGTTGCCGCTTTCGTAGGGCACGGGGAGGAGCGTTTCCCATGTGGTGGGGCCGGTGCGGCGGAGCAACCACAATTCTAAGCGGCCGCTTTCTCCGCCGAGGTCCCATGCGACACCGTCAGGAACGATGATGGTGTCCCCGGTCGCGGGGATGTCTTTCCCTGCGTACACGTTCGTTACTTCGTCGATGACCCCGGACGTGCCGTCGGGGGTGGGGGAGAGGCGCAGTTCGGCGGCGGCAGTGGCGAACGGGAGGACCATCTCAACTTCTGCGACGTCGGTGACCTCTCTGTCGTACGGGTTGTCTCCGGCGACAGCGGCGGCGATACCGCGTGGGGTCAGCGACCCTCCGGCGAGTATCAGCTGGTAGGGGTCGGAGCCGGTAAGGAAGAAGGCGTCCTGTTCACGCAGGTCGTCGATCGGAGTGTCCCCGGTGTTCACGATGATGGTGTCCCCGGCGGCGATGTCGCCTTTGAAAATTTGCAGGGCGGTGACGACAATCTGTCCGTTGTCACCTCCCGTCCAGTTGCCCCACACGGCGACGTCGGCCCGCTGAGCTGCCGCGGTGACTTCGACGGATGGGTTGGGTTGGCAGCACACTCCCTCCAAATCCTCGTCGGAGGTCTCTTCCTCCTACTTTTTCTCCTAGTCGCTGTACTCTCCCCCGTCTGCGACAACGGATGCTTAAACGAAACGGCGTCCACAACACTATCGCTTTTCTTCATCCCCGCCGCCATAGCGCTCGCAGGCGCATCCCTCAGCGCACTCACTGTGATCCTGTGGCGGAAACTCTCCAACGGCAGCGCAATAGTCGCATCAGTCATGCTAACAGTCGCCTACCCGCTCGCCCTGCTCACAGTCTGGCAGGTACTCGGAACTATCTTCAACCTGTTCGACGGCAGCTGACTAACTCTCTGGCGAGATCAGAGGCTGCTCATCACACCCCCCTCGTCGCGAATAGACACCAGACAGGCAGGAAGGGCTAGGGCTTACAAGTGCTCACAGTCCTCGTTGCCGCATCGACTCCGCTAGGTTGGCGCGAATCTCCGCGATCAGATCCTTGACCGTGATGCCACGCTTGGATGCCTCCAGCTCCCAGTACGCTTCAATCGGTGGCGTGGAATCGATCCACTCGTCAAGGACATGCTTGTAGATGCGCAGCTCCCCGTCC
>Ga0208719_1000598_pt1 | contig 11275 bp, 9 predicted proteins | sample LakMenEpi30Jul09_FD_150747 | JGI IMG/M metagenome (GOLD analysis project Ga0208719, IMG submission 150747) | Freshwater microbial communities from Lake Mendota, WI - 30JUL2009 deep hole epilimnion (SPAdes) | ecosystem: Environmental > Aquatic > Freshwater > Lake > Epilimnion/Euphotic zone ... | reverse complement strand
AGCGGCTGAGCGGCGTGGAGAGCAACATCGCGGACCTGCGCAAAGTCGTCGCGTCCGCGGCAAACCGGCTCGCGAACACGGGACAGAAGACGATTCTTTTCGTGGATGAAATCCACCGCTGGAACAAGGCGCAGCAGGACGTGCTGCTGCCCGATGTCGAGCGCGGAACCGTGCGGCTCATTGGCGCGACGACGGAGAATCCGTTCTTCTACGTGAACAGCGCGCTCGTCTCGCGCTCACAGGTCTTCCAGCTCGAACCGCTCGCACCCGCCGACATCGAGGCCGTGCTGCGCCGCGCGCTCGCGGACGATGAGCGCGGCGTCGTGGCCGCGCTCAATGTAGCCGCGCTTGTAAAAGCGCGGGCTGATCAAACGCCCGACAATCTCGGGGGAAAAAGTGCCCGCGCTGTCACCAGCGCGGCTACGGTGATCGCCGACGCCGACGCGCTCACATTCCTCGCCACCATCGCGGATGGCGACGCGCGCAAGGCGCTGAACGCCCTCGAAATCGCCGCGCTCACCACGCCGCCCGGTGCGGACAGGATTGTCCGCATTACGCACGCCATCGCCGAGGAGAGCATCCAGAAAAAAGCCGTCGTGTATGACGCCACCGGCGACGGGCACTACGACACCATTTCCGCATTCATCAAAAGCGTGCGCGGCTCGGACCCGGACGCCGCGCTCTACTGGCTCGCGAAGATGCTTTACGCCGGCGAGGACATCCGCTTCATCGCGCGGCGGCTCGTCATCCTCGCGAGCGAAGACATCGGCATGGCCGATCCGCAGGGACTGCCCATCGCCGTCGCCGCGCAGCAGGCGGTGCAATTTATCGGCATGCCCGAGGCGCGCATCACGCTCGCGCACGCCACCGTCTATCTCGCCACCGCGCAGAAATCTAACCGCGCCTACGCCGCCATCGACAAGGCGATGGAGGAGGTGAAAAACGGCGTCACCCTCGCCGTCCCGCGCCACCTCCGTAGCACCGGCGACAAACGCGCCGCGAAGACCCTCGGCCACACCGGCTACCAGTATTCGCACGAAGGCGATGGCGCCTATATCCCGCAGGCGTATCTCCCCGAAGGCCGCCGCTACTACGATCCCTCGGAAAATGGCTACGAGAAGCGCGTGAAGGAACGCCTCGACTACTGGCGCGCGCTCTTCGAGCAGTCGCAGGAAAAATAACGCGGTTGGAACGCGTCGCTCCGTCGCGCGTTTTGGCGTGTCTCGGGTAGGGCGGGTATCCCAAGTGACTTACAATGCTGCATCGCTGGTGGGCTATCCCGGCTTCGTGGATTCGGCTGACCTCACGGTCGTCCCCGAGCCCGGCACGGCGCTGTTCGGCATTGCGTGCGTCGGGATCGCAGCGTTCCGCCGGCGCAGGAGTTCAGCGGTGTAAACCTCCAGCCGCTCTCGCAGCGGAAATCGCCGGAAGCGGAGCATCCGTCTCCCGGATGGGTGTCCGGCGGCGGGTTGGGAAACCAGCCCGCCGCCTCCCGCACACGCAGCTTGAGCAGGGCGGTCGCAACGGGTACCCTCCACAGCCATGAGTACACCTGCCGAGATCGAACAGGCCATCGAGACGCTGCCTGCGCCGCAGGTGGAGGAGCTTGCGATGTGGATCGAGCAGCGCCGTCGGCAAAGTGCGGCGGCGGTATCCGCAGCCGACCCGGATTTTCTTGCCCGCGCAAAGGCGATTTGGGGCGAGCAGCCGGCGGGAAAGCCGTTGAGCGCGCTGGTTTCGGAATCCAGAAACTGAGTCGTGTTCTGCCTCGATACGGGCTGCCTGCTGAAGTTTATTTCGACCGACGCCCGGCAAATTAACGTCGCAATCGCGATGGGTCTGAATGTGGCGACGATTTGATTTTTCACCATTTGGTTCCCAACGCGCGGCCTTCGACTTTCCCACCCATGAACGAGAGCAACCGATTTCAACCATGAGCAACGCATTACCACAGGGCGGGGATTTGAAATGGGGGGAAATGAGAACCCCGTGGTTCCGCAGGCGCTGGGTGTGGGCTGCGTTGATCGTCGCGATGCTGGCTGGCTTCGCGATGGTGGCTGGGCCGAGGCTCAAGCGCGCATACGACCGGCGCTCGGCCACCATTGCCGTGCGCCGGGCCGCGGCAGCGCTGGCAAAGGGCGATATCCAACATGCGATGCTGGACGCTCGGATCGCCTATAATCTGAATTCGCTGGATGTGGAGGCGAACCGCATCATCGCGCAGTGCCTCGAGGCGGCGGGTCTGCCCGCGGCGCAGGAGTGGCGGAGCCGGGTGGATGCGCTCCGCCCCGGCGACGCGGAAAATCTGATCGCGTGGGCCAGGGATTCGCTCGCAGCGGGCTATCCCGACACCGCCTCGGATGCGCTCGGAAAAGTGAAGCCGGAGCATCGTAACAGCGCGGCGTATCACGACATTGCGGGGCGCATCGCCATCACGCGGCGCGACGAGGCGGAGGCGGAATCGCACTGGAAGGAAGCGGCCCGGCTGGATCCCAAGGTGGAGCGTCACCGGCTGAATCTCGCAGTCCTGCAAAGAAAATCCGCCGATGGCGCGACACGCGAGGAGGCGATGGAAGCGCTCCGCGAACTGGCCGCAAAGCCGGACAGCGCCCACGCCGCGCAGCGCGCCCTGCTGGCCGACGCGCTCGCCCGCGGCGACGGCGACCGTGCGAAGGAAGCAGCCGCGGCGCTCGCTTCAGCCCCCGGCGCGACTTTCCAGGATCGTCTCTCGCATCTCGCTGTGCTGCAGAAGCTGAAGGATCCGGGATTTTCCCCGCTGTTGGCCAGACTCCGCGAGGATGCGCTCGCAAAACCGCCGGACCTTTTCCAACTGCTCTCCTGGATGAACAAGCACGACCTCTCGCTGCTGGTGGTGGAATGGCTGCGGGAACTGCCACGCGATGTCCTCGCCCATCCCCCCGTGTGCGTGGCAGTCGCGGACACGCGGACGCGCGCGAAAGACTGGGAGACGCTGCTGCGGGAAGTGGAGATCGGAAAGTGGGGCGCCAGTGAGTTTGTGCGGCAAGCCTACGAGTCGCTCGCCCAGGAGCGGCAGAATGAACACGACGCATCCGTCGCCTTGTGGAAACAGGCGGTCACCGCCACGGAGCAACGCCCGGAGCGGCTGGAGGCCCTCGCACAACTGGCCTTCGACTGGCACTGGGAAGATCGGGGCACCGAGCTGCTGTGGAAATTGACGGCCACGGGCTCGGCCCCGCGCAAGGTGCTCGACAAGCTATGGGAAGCCGCGGCCCGCACCCGGAACACGGAGCAGATGCGCACCATCAGCAGACTGCGCATGAAGGCCGATCCGCGCAGCATCGAGGCACGGAATAATTTCGCCTTTCTCTCCCTGCTCACGCGGAGCACCGAGGGCGGCATCCACGAGATCGCGGATGCCCTATACAATGAAGCGCCGGGCAACCCGGAGGCGGTCGCGACGTATGCCTTCTCGCTCTATCGCCGGGAGAAGATCGCGGAAGCACTCACCGCCATGCAGACCCTCAAGCCGGAGCAATTGCGCGAACCCCCGGTGGCCCGCTACCTCGGCATTTTCCTCTCAGCCGCCGGACGCGATGCCGATGCTGCGGAATCCCTCGCGCTCGGGGAAAAAGGCTTCATCCTCCCCGAGGAAACAGAACTCATCCGCAAGGCAAAAGCGGGCACCCCGGCGAAGCAGAAAAAGTAGCCGCCGTTACTTCCAAGGATTCACCACCCGCACGCCCGTGCCCTTGAAGTCCGCGACATTGCGCGTGACGAGCGTGAGATCGTGCTCCAGCGCGGTCGCGGCGATCAGACCGTCTGCATCGGAAATACCTGTGGCCGCCGCAATCCCTCCCCATCGTTCTGCCACTGTCAGCGTCACAGGGAGAAATTGCCCCGCGAATTCATCCAGCACGCCATTCAGCCATCCTTCGAGATTCCCTGCTTGTATCCGATCCGTGCCCCGCAGCCCTTCGATTCCTTTGCGGATTTCTCCCACGGTGATGACACTCAGTGCCCAGAGCGACGGCTGGTTTGCAGACACCCAGTTTTGAAAACCCCGGTTGCCACGCTCCCGTTTTCTGAGTTCGGAAATCGCGTTCGTGTCGAGCAGGTAACGCATCACAATTCCACGCGGCGCGAGGGTGAGAGCTTGCGATCCCGCACGAATTCAAAATCCGGCGCAATCTCCCCGAGTTCGCGGAACGCATCCAACAAGGTCCGCTTCTTTTTCACCGGCGCGGGCTGGGTGAGCGCGGCCTTGAGGATCTGCCGGTGCTCCTCCTCGGCGGAAACGCCGTGCTCGACGGCGCGGCGCTTCAGTTTCTTCACGAGGGACTCTGGGATTTTGCGGACCAGCAACTGGCTCATGCCCCATAGTGATAGCAATGATAGCACCCGTCAAGCCGGAGGACGGGCGAAACAGTGAACCGTCGCCGCGCTTGTCAAAACGCGGGCAAATTTCCTGAGCAAGATGATCGTCTCCCGCCGACGATCAACCCGCGCTTTGACAAGCTCGGCTACGCGGCGAAGAGCCGCGCAATCTCTTCCTGCATCGCCTGCGCGGCGGCGCGCGGGTCGGGGGCGTTGCGGATCGGGCGTCCGACGACGATGTGATCGGCCCCGGCGAGGAAGGCTTCCTCCAGGGACATCGTGCGCTTCTGGTCATCGCCACCGCGTTCGTTCGCGGCGCGGATGCCGGGCGTGATGATGAGCGGGCCGGGGCCGAGTTCGCGGCGGAGGCGGGTGGCTTCCAGGCCGGAGCAGATGAGGCCGTCGATGCCGGCCTCGACGGCTTTGCGCGCGCGCAGCGAGACGAGATCATCCACCGGGCCGGGCCAGCCCATTTCCGCGACATCCTCGGGCCCGCAACTCGTGAGCACGGTCACGGCGAGGAGTTTCATCGAGCCGCGCACCTTCACCACGGCGTCGTAAACGCTGCTGGTGCCGTGCAGCGTGCAGCAGTAGGCGCCGCGCCCGGCGAGATTCGCCACCGCGCCGCGGACGGTTGCAGGCACGTCGGAAAATTTCAGATCGGCAAAGACTTTCTTGCCGCTGGCGACGAGCTGCTCGATCACCTCGAAGTATTGCCCGCTCATGCAGAATTCGAGGCCGAGCTTGTAGAAAGTCACAGCGTCGCCGAGGCGATCGATCCACGCGAGCGCGTCGGCCTTCGTCGGCACGTCGAGCGCGAAGATGAGGCGGTCGTGCGGTGCGATGGATTTTGTCGAGAGAAGCGAGCGGTCGGCCATGGTGGCTAGCGGGATGCCGGATGCCCACGCGCGACGCAATCGGTTTTGCGCACGAACGACTGACGCCTCTCAAGAGCACCGAGATTCGCGGAGCGGCTCGGGCTGTCGGCTGCACAATGTGGGACCGACAATCTGTCGGCCCGCTTCGTCCGCGAGAAGATGGGCTTTCCAGATTTGTTTGATCGTGCGGATTCGCGGAGCTTTTGGACTGCGCCAGTCCAAAAGCTCCGCGCTCCCATGGGCGCGGCTACGGGCAGGCTCGCGCCCGGTATATTTCCGCGAGCGCACGGCGGCCCAGTTTTCCCCGCTTGTCGAAGGGCAGCGCATCCACGATCCAGAAATCGCGCGGTGCCTGCCACGCGGCGAGATTCGCCGTGCAAAACCGCCGCAGCACCGCGGCGCTCACATCGCCGGCGACGCACGCGACCGGCTCCTCGCCCCGCAGCGCGCTCGGCACGCCGAAGACCATCGCGTCGCGCACGCCGGGGATTTCGCGCAGCCGCACTTCGATCTCTGCGGGATTCAGTTTCCGCCCTGCGACATTGATGAAATCGCTCACGCGCCCCGCGAGCACGAAGCCCTGCGGCGTGCGCCGCACAAGGTCGCCCGGCACGAACCGCCCGCTGCCGAGCACGCTCTCTTCCGGCTCGGGTAAATATCCCTCGCCGACCGCGGGCCCGTGCACTTCCACGCGTCCGCTTTCGGCATCATGCACGAGCCGCACGCCGCGCATCGCGTCGCCCACGCAGCCTTCGGGCACCACCTCATCGCCCGCATCGAACGCGATGCCGCCACACTCGCTGCTGCCGTAAAAACCGTGAATCTTCACCCCAAACTGCGCGCGGAATTTCTCCGCCGTCGCTGCGGAAAGCGGCGCGCCGGCGCTGACGCACAGCCGCAGCTTCGGCAGCGGATCAGATTCCATCTCCGCGAGTTTTTGAAAAATCACCGGCAGTCCCGGGAACACCGTCGCCCCCGTCTGCGCGAGGCCTTCGAGCAGCGCACGAGGCAGGTGCTCATCGCCCGCGACCACGGGCACGCCGCGGCCGATCAGCGGCGTGACGAGATTGCTGAATCCGTAGCTGTGCGACCACGGGATGACACCGAAATTCAGATCGTCCGCGCCGATGCCCATCGTGTCGCACACCGCGTCGCAATCCGCGAGCAACTGCCCCGCGCGGAACCGGATCGCCCGCGGCGCACCAGTCGTGCCCGAGGTGAGTTTTAGAAAATCCGCGTCCACCTTGCGCCCGCCGTTGCGTCGCTCGACCGCGATTCCTTCGCTGAGATTTGGCCTCACGATCGCCGCCGCGCCGCACATGCCGAGCGCCGCCGCGACTGCGTCCCGCGCGAGCGAGCGATCCAGCGGCACCGGCACGAGGCCGCGCCGCCACAGCGCGAGCATCAGCGCGGGAAAGCGCGCATCATTTCCAAACTGCACGCCGACCACTGCGCCCGGTGGCAACTTTTCAAACGCACAGCCGAACCCGCGCGCCTCCGCCTCGATTTCAGCAAAAGTGCGCGCGACCCTCCCTTCCGCAGACAGAATCGCGGCATCGCGCATGCGCCGTGCGAGCACGGCGCGCCATGAGGCGAGGATGGGATTGCTGTTTTCGCGCGGAGTCATCAGGCCGCGGTTCAATGTGGCGCGGATTTGCGTTTGCCAATCCGATTTCAGAAATGCCCGGACTTTTTATTTGCACAAAGCGCAGGCACCGCTAGTTTGCGCGCCCTTTTTCCGCACAAAGCCATGAAAGCCGAAATCCATCCCGACTACAACGAAACGACAATTTCCTGCGCGTGCGGGGCCGTCATCCACACCCGTTCCACCCGCAAGAGCCTTCAGATCGGCATCTGTGCAAAGTGCCATCCGTTCTTCACGGGCGAGCAGAAGTTCGTGGACACCGCAGGCCGCATCGAGAAGTTCACGAAGCGCTTCGGCGGCACCGAGCTGCGCCGCAAAAAGGTCGCCAAGGCCTAGCTCCGCACATTCTGATTTTCGCAACGGTGGAGGCGCCACGCGCGGCTCCACCGTTTCGTTTTTACAAGCCACACACACGCCATGGACTTCAAGCCGCTGATGGATCGCAAGCGCGACCGCTTCGCCGAGGTGGAGGCTGCCGTGTCCGCGCCCGGGCTCTACGACAATCCGAAGAAGGCCCAGGAAATTTTGCGCGAGCACAGCCGGCTGAAGGAGTCGCTCGCGATGTGGGAGGAATTTCAAAAGGTGGACAAGGAACTCACCGAAAGCCGCGAACTCGCAAAGGCGAACGACGAACTCGGCGAGATGGCGCGGGCGGAATTGCCCGACCTTGAAAAGCGCGCGGAAAAATTGCAGCGCGACGTGCAGTTCTCGCTGCTGCCGCCCGATCCGAATGATGACCGAGACGCGATCATGGAAATCCGCGCGGGCACCGGCGGCGACGAGGCCGCGCTTTTTGCGGCAGATCTGCACCGGATGTATTCGCGATACGCGGAAGTCATCGGACTGAAGATCGAGCCGCTCGAGTCCTCGCAGAGCGAACTCGGCGGCTACAAGGAAATCATCTTCAAGGTCACGGGCGAAAATGTTTTCCGGAAGCTGCGCTTCGAGAGCGGCGTGCATCGCGTGCAGCGCGTGCCGGCGACCGAGGCGCAGGGGCGCATCCACACAAGCGTCGCGACCGTGGCCGTGCTGCCGGAAGCCGAGGAAGTTGATTTTGAACTGAAGCCCGACGACCTCCGCATCGAAGTCTGCCGCAGCGGTGGCCCCGGCGGCCAGGGTGTGAACACGACGGACTCCGCCGTGCAGGTGATGCACATTCCCACCGGCACGATCGTGCGCTGTCAGGACGGCCGTTCGCAGCAGAAGAACAAGGAAAAGGCGCTCACGATTTTGCGTTCGCGCCTGCTCGAGAGGAAGCAGCGCGAGGAGGCGGAGAAATACGCGGCGCACCGCAAGAGCCAGATCGGCAGCGGTGACCGTTCGGAGAAAATCCGCACCTACAATTTTCCGCAGAACCGCGTGACCGATCACCGCATCGAGCTCACGCTCTACAATCTGGATCGCTTCATGGAAGGCGACCTCGGCGAAATGCTCACCTCGCTCCAGCAGGCGGATCTCGCCGAGCGGCTCGAAGCGGCGAGCATGGCGGGCTGATCCGTAGCGCGGACAATTCTGTCCGCACGCACCGGTTCAGGCGGACAGGATTGTCCGTGCTACGTCGTCTGCTTTGCGACGCCATCTCGTCCATCGAGACAGCGCAGCAGGAGATCGAGCGCGGTCTGCGAGACGCGGAGTTTGAAGGTCTCGCGGTCGGTAATGAATTTTTCGGGCAGCACGATCGTCTCCGCGCCACATTCGGCGAGGGCGATGAAAACGGTGCCGACGGGCTTTTCCGCCGTGCCGCCATCCGGGCCTGCGATGCCGGTGGTCGCGAGGGCGAAAGTCGCGCCGGATTTTTCGAGCGCACCCTCGGCCATCTGCCGCGCGACGGGTCCGCTCACTGCGCCGTGCTGCGCGATGAGCGCCGCGTCCACGCCGAGCGCGGCGGTCTTCGCGGAGTTTGCGTAGGTGACGTAGCCGGCGAGGAAAACTTTCGACGCGCCGGGGACATTCGTGAGCTGGTTCGCGATGAAGCCGCCGGTGCAGCTCTCGGCGGTTGCGATCGTTTTTCCGAGCGCGGTCAGTTTCTCCACGACGACCTCGGGCAGTTCGCGCTCGTCGCTCGTGAAGATCCATTTTCCCAGCCGTTCGCGCACGAGCGTCGCCGCACGGTCGAGCACGGGCGCGGCGCCAATGAGCCGCACGTCCACCTCGCCGGGACGCGCGCAATAGCCGACTTCGAGGCCCATCGCGATGAGCGCTTCGCCGACGGCTTCCTCGACGACCGACTCGCCGATGCCGAGCACGCGGAAGGTGCGCATCTCGTGCTGCGCACCGTGCGGGAGCAGCGCGGCGAGGATTGGCACGAGCTTCTCGCGCACCATCGGCATCAGCTCGCGCGGCGGGCCGGGCAGCAGGAAAATGTGCGGCGTTCCTCTTTCTTCGATCGCGGGAACGTGCAGGCCGGGCGCGGTGCCGTGCGGATTCCAGAGCACGGTGGCCTCGCGTGGGCGCAGAGCCTGGAGCTTCACGCGGTCATTCGTCTTCAGCCCGCGGCGCGCGAAGCGTTCCTGGATCGCGCGCCAGATTTCCTCGTCGTGCTCCAGCTTCAGGCCGAGCAGTTCCGCGACGATGTCGCGCGTGATGTCGTCCGTCGTGGGGCCGAGGCCGCCGGTCACGAGCACGATGTCGGCTTTTCCAAACGTGTCGCGCACGGCGTCGCGGATCGCCCCGCCGTCGGGCACCGTGACCTGCCGCTGCACGCGCAGGCCGAGCGGGAACAGTTCGCGCGCGATGAATGAGAGGTGCGTGTTCACGGTGCCGCCGAGCATGAGTTCGGTGCCGGTATTGATGATCTCGACGCGCATGGGTGTGCGGGGATCAAAGCTCACAGCCTGCGGAAAGTTCCAAGCATCAAGTTCCGAAGTTCGCGCGCGGCCGGTTATTTCGGCACGGGCGCGGCGGCGCGCAGTTCGTCGCGGAGCTTCTGAAATTCCGGGGTCTTTCCGTCGAGGCGGATGGCTTCCCCGATGGCGGCGAGGGCGCCGGGGATGTTGCCGGATTCGCGGCGGGCGCGGGCGATCAGGAAGTACGCCTTCGCGGAGCCGGGTTCGACTTTCAGCGCGGCGGTGAGGAAATTTTCCGCTTCGCTCCACTGCTTCTCTTCGAGTGCGATGATGCCCAAGTTGCGCAGCGCGCCGTCATGTGGGCGGCTCGTCTGAAAGGTGAGCCGGAGCGCCTCGCCGTAGCAGGCCTTCGCGCGGGCGAAGTCGTGCCGGTGGAACCACACGTTGCCCAGCGCGAACGTGATCTCGGCGTTGTGCGGGACGTAGGCAAAGGCGGTCTCCAGGTTCCGCTGCGCGTTGGCAAGGTAGGCATTGCTCGCGGCCACGAGGCGGGCCGACTGACGATCGTCCTTGGCGTCGCTCGCGTGTTTCGCGTGGGCGATGGCGGACTCGGCCCCGTCGGTGGCGCGGATGCCGGCCTTGTAAAAATCGAGCGACCACAGGCCGATGTCGGCCTGGGGCACGGAGACCCACCATGCGCAGGCGATGGTGAGCGCGAGTTGAGTGATGAGGGTCGGGAGTTGGGAGGAGGAACGTCCAACGTCCAAGGGCTGACCCGGCCTGCGGGTGTTTTTCAAAAGGAGACCCGAAAGATTTTCCCACAGCAGCCAGAGCCCGCCGGCTCCGAGGAGCAGGAGGCCGGGCGCGGCGGCGAGGCGGTAGCGTTCGGTGATGAAGACGGGCAGGAGCGCGGCCATGTGCAGGAGCACCGCGCCCGCTACCCACCGGCTGCGCGGCCAGCGACGCCAGCAGAAGAGCAGGCCGGGCAGCCCGAGCGCCGCCGCGAAGCCGAAACGCAGGCCGGGCGGGGTGGCATGTTCGTCGCGGAGGAGCTTCAGGATGCTGAGGTCGTCGTATTGGAAGGCGTTCCAGAAATTCGCAAACTTGCGTGCAAGGAGTCTCATCCATGCGACCGGATGCTCGCTGCGAAACGCGGCGGCTTTCTTTTTCCAGAAGGCGGAAATCTCCGAGCGCTTCAGGGGGCGGCCGAGTGCCGTCTCAGGGATGGTCTGGGAGTCCGTGAGCAGGCCCTCCTGCGAGGCGCGGAGGCCTTTCGGGATGGAGGTGTAGCCGTTCGAGTCGGGGTGGTTGCCGAGGTAAAGATTGATGCCGTCGTGCGCGGAGAGGAGCACGCGATCCTTCGCGATGAAGTAATTGTGAATCCACACCGGCGAGCAGCCCGCATAGACGCCGGTCATCAAAATGGAGACGGCACCGAGGACGGGGAGGATTCTCGATTTCAGGGGTTTTCCGCGCGCCACGGTGAGTGCGATGGCCACGACGATCAGTGGCAGCAGCATGAGAATGGTGGCGACGAGCATGGCCACGAAGCCTGCGAGCAGCCCCATCCAGACCCACGGTCGCCACCAAGACGCCGGCCCTTTTTCATG
>Ga0208719_1000597_pt1 | contig 11276 bp, 20 predicted proteins | sample LakMenEpi30Jul09_FD_150747 | JGI IMG/M metagenome (GOLD analysis project Ga0208719, IMG submission 150747) | Freshwater microbial communities from Lake Mendota, WI - 30JUL2009 deep hole epilimnion (SPAdes) | ecosystem: Environmental > Aquatic > Freshwater > Lake > Epilimnion/Euphotic zone ... | reverse complement strand
CCCCCCCGAGGGGGAGTTCGGTTCTGTAATGTTCTTTTTCAGGTCATGTAGCGCATCGGTCTACGGAACCGAAGGTTGCTGGTTCGAGCCCAGCGGGGTGTATTGCCGTCAGTGAACCCTACGGGTCGCGCGACGGCGAGGCAAATTGCGTAGAGTTCACGGAGGAATCCAAATGGTCAGCAGGCACCCAGGCGGCAGGCCGCGGCAGATCAAGGTGTGCGAGCTCGGCAAGCGTATCGAGCAGATGGCGGCCACTCGCGGATGGAACCGCACCGACCTTGCTAGCCGTGCTGGCATCACGCCCGTCTCGATGTGGGCTCTGTGCGTCGGCAAGTCAAAGCCAAAGTTTGAAACGATCTGCAAGATTGCAGACGCTCTCGGCGTCCCAGTAACCAAGCTGCGGTAGACGCTTTTTCAGAAAAATTATCTCCACCTAAAAACTGCTGTTGACTGAGTTATTAGGTGTGCCTATGATCCCCGCCATGCGATGCCGATGGGCGGCATCGCGACCACATGGCGAGGGACCGCCGGATGGCACGCGACGCAGAGCAGCCGACGGCCGACCTCATTTCGCAAGGAGGCCGAAATGGAAGCTGCAAGGATTGTCGGTCGACGGGGCGGGAAATACTCCGCTGCACCGGACCCCACGCTCGAGGAAATAGCCGAACGCTGCTTGGAAGTGCAGGCGGCCTGGAGCGAGAGGGAACGCCGGAACCGGGCCGGCATGACGGAATATCTGTGGCGGCCGCAGCGTATCGAATTCGATCTCGAGCGGCAGTGTGTGCTCGAGTCATTCAGTTAGCCGAAAGCCTCGCCCGCCGCGCCCAGCTCTGCCAGGGGTGTGCCGCCAGTGCACCCCTGGCGAGTTGGGATTCGGCCCACCTTGATCTCGACCAGCGAATCTCGGCGGGCGACCCGGCCGCGATGTTCGACGTGATCGTCGAGGCCATCTGGGAGTTGGGCGAAATCCGCGACGTGGTCGACCGCGACCTCGTCACCCCGTCGGGGCCGCTGGTGGGCGGCCGCGGAACGCTGGCGAGGCTCGCGGAATTGCGGGAGCGGGCCGCGGGCGGTTTCGCCCTGTTCGCACAAGGAGACGGCGGGCTCGGAGGCCAGCCGGAGGGAGCCGCAGAGGAGCGGCGTTAGCAGGATCGACAGCCGGCGAGCCAAGGCGGGCAAGCCGGCAGTTAGCAAGGAGGCGATTGTGCTGGTTCTGTCCAGAAAACCCGGCGAGTCGTTGGTGTTCCCCGACTTGGGCATCAGCGTGCTCGTCTGCGAAACGCGAGGCGACCGCGTTCGCCTGGGAATCATCGCCCCCGACGGCGTGATGGTCTTCCGCGATGAAGTCTTGCAGCGGATTCGTCTCGGCGAGCCGCTGCGTCAAAGGCCGTCCGATGGATCGGGCGGAAGGAGCGTGGCACCAAAGGAGTAGGTCATGGGCCAATGGGACTCTGAAATGCGGTCGGCGGTCGCCGTGAGGCTTCTCGCGAAGCACACGCGGACAACCGCGACGTTGATGGAGGTAATGCGGGCGGCGGAAAAGCTGGCAGCGGAAAGCCGGCCGATCGCCCGCGGGGTTTACGAGATCAAGCCGGAATCGCTCTTGAGCCTGCGGACATCGCTGGCGGCGGCCCGGCAACACATGGAAAGGATTTCACGATGACAATTTCGATTCGCAAAGCGAAGCGGTCGGCAACCAAGCTGCGACTGCTCACCACCGGCCCCAGCGGCGCCGGGAAGACCTACGGCAGTTTGCTCGTCGCCAAGGGGCTCGGCTGCAAGAACATCGTCGTTATCGACACAGAGCAAGGCTCTAGCGATCTCTACGACACGCTCGCCGATTTCAGTGTCATCGACCTCGCCCCGCCCTTCACGCCGGAGCGATATATCGAGGCGATCCAGACGGCGGAGCAGGCCGGGGCCGACTGCATCGTCATCGACAGTATTTCGCACGAGTGGAACGGCAAGGGCGGCTGCCTCGAGCTCGTGGACGAGATCGCCAAGGCCAAGTTTCGCGGAAACACTTGGTCGGCCTACTCCGAGATCACGCCGCGGCACCGGGCATTCATCGACGCGATGCTGCGGTCGAGTGCCCATATCATCGCCACCGGGCGGGCGAAAACGGAAACCGCCCAAGTCGACGACGGGGGCCGCAAGAAGGTCGTCAAGTTGGGCATGAAGCTCGAAAGCCGCGACGGGGCGGAATACGAATTCACGCTCTGCCTCGACATCGTCCACGACGGCCACTTCGCGGTGGCAAGCAAGGACCGGACGGGGCTTTTCGGCGGCGACCCGAAGCCGATCACGGAGGAAACCGGCCGACGGCTCGCGGCGTGGCTGGCCGGCGGCGAGTCTCGCCAGCCGGAGCCGGAGGCCAAGGGCGACGACGGTCTTTTCAAGAAGGCGGCCGACGCGATCGACGCGGCCGACTCCGTCAAGAAGATCGCCCCCATCTCGAAGCGGATCGACGCCCTGGTGGCCGACGGCACGCTCTCGAGCGAGCAGTGGTCGGCCCTCACCGACAAGGTCGACGCCAAGCTCCGCGAGCTGACGGAAAGCGAGGCGTCGAATGTCTGAGCACTACGAAAACTTCGTTGCCGTGGCCCGCGACTACCTTTCGCAGCGGAGCGTCTCGCGACACTACTCCGAGAACGTCACGCGGATCGCGACGCGGGCCGGGGCGATCTCAACGGAGCGGGTCAACGCGTTCCTCAAGGGGCGTCTCGAGCAGGTTTCCACCGTCACGGCCAAGGCCGAGCGGGTGGTTCTGCTCTCGCTCTGGCGGGCCGCCTACGAGGCCGGCAAGGTGAACGACCCGCCGCGAGGCGTGTTGCGGATCAAGGCGAAGCGGCCGCCCACGCGGGCGTGGACCGTCGAGGAAATGCGGCGGGCCATCGCCAAGACCGACGAGGTCCGCGGGCGAACCCTGCGGAACGGAGCCGATCTCGGTGCCTTCCTCAAGTGCTGGTTGCTGCTTGGCTACGAGAGCGGTGCCCGGCGGGGCGACATCTTCTCGTTCACGATCCAGCACCTCGACGGCGACGTGCTCCGCTGGACGATGGCGAAGACGGGCGACCCGATGACGAAGCATCTGTCGCCGGCCTGCCTGCGGGCCTGCCAGGAAATGCTCGAGCAATCGCCCGATGGCAGCATCTTGGCCTGGGTCGTCCAGCGGCGTCGTGCGGCGATTCTGCTCAAGGAGCATCTGGACCGCTGCGGGATGGTGGGCTCAAGCAAGTTCCTGCGTCGCTCTGGGGCGACCCATATCGAGATTGAGTCGCCGGGCCTTGCCACCCGCCATCTGGGTCACAGGACGGCGGCGCTCGCCAGCCAGGCCTATCTCGATTGGGGCCAGATCCGCAAGTGCAGCCCGCAAACCCCCGTGCTGGTGGCGTCATGATGAACGACATCGAAAAGTCGCCTGCCAACAGGACGTTCCGCGAATTCATCGAATTCGAGGCGGCGCAGCACGACCCGCTCGACCGCGAGTTTGCGGTCAAGCGTATGTGCGGGCCGCGGGCCGTGAAGGGCTCGCCGCTGCCGCTGCCGGAGCTCACTGACGAGCAGATCGTCAAGTATGCGAAGTGGTTTTATCGCCACCTGCTCGATCTGCAGCAAACGATGGCCGACGACGACAAGGGGACGTGGAAGCTCACGACCGTAAACGCGTGGCTCGGCGCCCGCACTGCGATCCAGTGGGCGGCAAGGATGAAACCAGAGGAGGAATCGGATGCTGTGGCATGACCGATCGCGGTGGCAGGCCCGCCGCGAGGAGCAGGCGAAGAAGGTCGAGGCGATGACCGCGTTGATTGAGTCGTACAAGCGTGGCGAGCTCTCGTACACGCGGCTGGCAGACAAGATCGACGAGGTCGTGAACGGGGAAACCGACAGCATCGTGCGGGTCGGGGAAGCACACAAGTTGGAGATCAAATCATGAGCATGGATTGGACGACGTTTTTTACTGACGAGGAACCCAAGCAAGGCCCGTCCGCGGCCGAAGCCGATCTGCCGATCCTGCCGGACGGCACGCACACCGGCGAGATCAAGGTGGCGCTCATTCAGCAAAAGGAATGGGCCAAGAGTGAAATCAACCCGAATGGCGAGTGCCTCACGGTCAAGGTGGCCGTGACGAACTACAAGCCGATCTGGGAGTCGATCCCCTGCCACTACACCGGCAAGGTCGCCGCCCTCTGCCGGGCAGCGAGGATTGAGCCGCCGACGAAGACGAGCCCCAAGTTTGACGAGGGCTCGCTCGCCGGGCAGTTCGTCACGTTCAAGAGCACGCTCGCGATCTCCAAGAAGGGTAACGAGTTCGTGAAGGTCGAGCAGTGGCAGCCGAGCACGGCGCCGCTGCCGGCCGCGATCAAAAACGCCCCGTCGCGAAAGACGGCGGCGGCCAAGATTTCCGCCGAAACGCCGGGGGATGACATTCCATTCTGAGCCGCAAAGCCCCGCCGTGGGCACGCTGAAATCATGCAGCGTAATCGGTCGCCTAGCCCTGTTGAGGCGTATATCGCGGGGCTGCCAGCAAGCGGTTTTTACCTTCCGCCGCGGTGCTGGCCGGATGCCGCACGTTACGCGGCCAATACACGGGAGAAGACCAATGCCGACGTTTGTGGAAGCCAATTGCGATCTGCCGCTGTTCGCAGCGTGTCGCCGCAGCGATCCGCCGACGAGCCGCGTGGCCGCAAGCATGGCCGGCGGGCTGAGAGCGGACCATCAACGGAAAATCCTTGACAGTCTTGGTCAAGGTGCGGCCGGGGCGAGCGAGATCGCGGCCCGGTGCGGCCTGGACGCTCACCAAGTCGGCAAGCGTCTCGGCGAGCTGGGCCGGGCAGGGTTGATTCAGACGACCGGCCGCACCGTGCGGTCGGCGACCGGGCGGCCGGAGCGTGAATGGAGGATCGCATGAGCCGCGAGGACGGTTCCATTTACGAAATGCAGTTTGAGCACATTTGTCGCGCTCTCGGATACAGCGTTTCACGCCCTGCCGTCGGAAACCAACGAGCTTGGGACCGCATCGTCAATGGGCTAAAGGTGCAGATCAAGAAGCGTTCCGTTGATGCAACCAAGCCGAACAACATACGGCTCGTCACAAATCTTTCGTCGTCGCAGGTCGTTTACGAGACGAGCGAAGTTGATGTGTTCGCGGTCTTTTGGGCTGACGAATGGTACGTCATTCCGTCTTCGTCAATAGCGTCTGCGTGCGGAAGTATTGGGAACGGTGTTTATATGCCGTCCGTGATGCACTTTCGCGGCAGGTGGGACGTTTTTGCAGGAAGCACGGTTAGGCACGAAATGCAGTCAATGCTTTTTTGACAAAGGAGTGTCGCGATGGCCGGTGAATGGATCGCAATGGACGTTGGCCTACCGGACAAGCCAGAGGTGCAGGAGCTCCTCGATCTGACAGGCGAGTCGGTGGAGACGGTCGTGTTCAGGCTCTACCGTCTTTGGGGATGGGCCGCCCTGCACTGCTCCGACGGTACGGCCCGCATGACCATCCCGAGGCTCGTGCGGACGTGCGGGGCCGACGAGGCCTTCTGGCGTGCCGTCGCGGCCGTTGGCTGGCTGGAAATCGACGAGGACGGTGGCACGGTTGCCGTTCCCGGCTGGGACCGGCGTTTCAGCCAGGCCGCGAAGGCCAGAATCCAGCACCAAGACCGGGCAAAGGCCCAAAACGAGCGGGATCCAGACCGCCGGAAGCGTCCCGAGGCTGCCTGCGCTCAAGCGCAGGAGTCGCCTGCGCCGACGCGCAGTAGAGGAGATAGAGGAGATAGAGGAGAAGTTCCTCCTCCTCCGCGTGCGAGCTTCGCAGACTTGCGGAAAGCCTGGAATGACGGCCCCGGCCAGAAGTGGAAGCCCAACAAGCCGCCAGACGGTGCCGAAGACCGCCTGGACGACCCGGAGTGGTGGCCTATGGCCGTGGAAGCGATCCAGCGGCTACGCACGGCCAAGTATTTCGATACCCCGCCGACGCTGATGCAGTTCGTGGCCGAGGGGTTCGTGGAGCGGACGCTGGGAGGCCAGTACGACGCCGCCAAGACCTCGTCCCGGCCCCCAGGAGGCCGCGGCAGGCCGGACGATCGGCCGGAGGCCAAGCCGTTCGTAGGCAAGGACGCTGACGATTTCGAATACACCCGCCGCCGCGAGCTCGAGCGGCTGGCCCAAGCGAAGGCGGTGAACTGATGGGCGGCCTGCGAATTGAAAAGATGCCCAAGGGCGCCGACGGCCGCGTGGCACCGACGGCGAGGCAGCGCGAAATACTCGACGCTGGCATCCGCTTGGCGGCGGCGGGCTATCCGCCCACGCTCCGCGAGTTGGCCCAAGCCGTCGGGATTCGCTCGCTCAATGGGCTGCGAGTGCAGTTGGATGCTCTGCGCCGCAAGGGCTGGGTCGATTGGCGTGAGGGATGCGCTCGTACACTAAGATTCATGTAGAGGAAATCATGGGACGTAGTTCGAGAGAAAAGGGAAAACGCGGCGAGCGCGAGTGCCGCGACGAGCTCCGCGAGGTGCTGGGCCTGCCCGACGGGGCGGCCCGGCGGGGCTGCCAGTTCCAAGGCGGGCCGGATTCGCCCGACGTGGTGCTCGACGGGGTGCCGATTCACGTCGAGGCCAAGCGGACTGAGCGGCTCTCCCTCTGGCCGGCGGTCGACCAGGCAGGCCGCGATGCAAAGGCCGGCTGCGTCCCGATCGTGTGGCACAAGTGCAATCGGCGTCGTTCGGTCGTGATCGTCGAGACGGCGAGGCTTTACGACCTCGCGGTGGCCGTCGTTGAGGCCGCAAAAAACGGTACTCCTGCGGAGCCGACCTAGTGCCCGTCAAGAGCAAGGAGGCAATCGAAAACCGCCGCAAGGCGACGCTCGAGCGTGGCCGGGCGACGACGCGGCTGGGGGCCGACATCGGCGAGATCGCCAAGCCGGTCAACTTAGAGCGACGCGAAGCCTGCCGGCTCGACCTCGCCCGCTTTCTCGTCGAATACTTCCCGCAGTCGACCGGGCTTTCGCCCTTCTCCGAAGACCACAAGCGAGTCATCGGCCGCATCCAAGACTGCATCCTCCGCGGCGGGCGATTCATCAACGCCGTCTACCGTGGCTTTGCCAAGAGCACGATCTCCGAAAACTCTCTGCTCTGGGCGATGCTCTACGGCCACCGGCGATTCGGGGCGATCTTCGCGGCCGAGGCGGACCTCGCCACGAAGGCCATCACGAGCATCAAGCTCGAGCTCGCCGAGAACGACCTCCTGTTTGAAGACTTCCCCGAAGTGTGCATCCCCGTGCGGGCCTTGGAGGGCAAGCCGCAGCGGTGCAACAGCCAGACGTTCAACGGGAAGCACACGCATATCCGCTGGCAGGCCGATAGCGTTGTCCTGCCGTCGATCCCGGGCGGCGTGGCCAGCGGCTCGATCATCATGAGCCGCGGCCTCACCGGCTCGATCCTTGGCCTGCGTCACAAGGCGCCGGACGGCACGCAACTCCGGCCGGACTTCGTGATCGTCGACGACCCGCAGACGCGAGAGTCGGCGGCGAGCCCGATGCAGTGCCAGAAGCGTCTCGAAATACTCTCCAAGAGCGTGATGAAACTGGCCGGCCACACCAAGAGCATCGCCTGCGTGGTCAACGCGACCGTGATCGCGACCGACGATATGGTCGACCAGCTCCTCGACCAGCGGAAATACCCGGCGTGGCAGGGCGAGCGGATTCCGATGGTGCGGAAGTGGGCCGACAAGCACGAGGAGCTCTGGCTCGGAAAGTATCGCGAGATCCGCAACACGTTCGACAAGGATCGCGTCGGCGACCAAGCGAGAGCCCACCGCGAAGCGAATGAGTTTTACGAAAAGAACCGCGAGGCGATGGATGCCGGCTGCCAAGTCTCGTGGGATTCATGCTTCGATCCCGATAACGAGCACTCGTCGATCCATCATGCGTACAACGCTCTGATTGACGACGGCGAAGCGGTCTTCGCGAGCGAGTTCCAGCAGGTGCCTCTGGCCAACGAGGCCCAGGCGTCGGGGCTCACGCAGGACGACGTTCGCGGGCGGGCGATCGCGGTGCCGCGGTGGATCGTCCCGGCGGGCCTTGAGACTTTGACCGCGTTCGTGGACGTGCAGGAAAAACTCTTGTATTGGGCCGTGGTCGCCTGGGGCCAGCAACTCCGCGGGCATCTGGTGGCCTACGGCGTCTACCCAGAGCAAAACCGCACCTACTACACGCTCCGCGACGCTCGCAAGACGCTGGTGAAGGCCGCGGGTGGTGTGAGCCTTGAGGCGGCGATCCACGCGGGGCTCGAGAAGGTGGCCAGCGAAATACTCGACCGCGAGTTTTCGCGGGAGTCTGACGATGCCGTGCTCCGCGTCTCTCAGGTTTTTGTTGACGCGAATTGGGCGCAGACGGCCGGCGTGGTCCGCGACTTTGCCCGGCGGTCGCAGTGGGGGCCGCGGATCATCCCCACCCACGGCCGATTCGTCGGGGCCAGCGGCTCGACGCTCTCCGACAAGAAGGCGGACAAGGGCGAGCGGGTGGGAGCCAACTGGCGGACGAGCACGATCAACCGCCAGCGGCACGTCTTGTACGACACGAATTCGTGGAAAACCTTTTTCGCGGCCCGCTGCAAGCTGCCCATCGGCGATCTGCAGGCCTTCACGGTCCACGAGGGCCGGCACGAAATGCTCTGCGAGCAGTTGGCGGCGGAGTATCCGACCCGCGTGGAGGCCAAGGGGCGCGTCGTGGACGAATGGCGATTGATCCCCGGCCGCGACAACCATTGGCTCGACTGCTGCGTGGGCTCGGCCGTGGCGGCGTCGTTCACGGGGATCTCGGCCGTGGGCGTTGACGCCCGGCCGGGAGTGGTGGCCAGCCGGACCGTCTCCCGCGAGGAGGCCGCGAAACGTCGGGCGGAAATCATGGCCAAAATGCGGCGCTAAATCTGGCGTTGACGCATATGCAGGGTGTGGCAGTCTGCGGGTGGACAGTTTCCCCCAAAGGAGATCCACCATGCGTTTCTTGATCGCGTTCGTTGCCCTGCTTGTCGCCTGCCCTGCCCTGGCTGAGACGTTCGTCACGACGACGACCATCACGATTACGACGGCCCAGACCGAGGCCGAAGGCATGGCCCGCACCGGCATCCTTCGCCACTGCGGGCGTGCAGGCGGCCGTGCCGAGGGCATCGGCTTCTCGACCGTCAGCGCCGATCATGCGATCCGCAATTGTTGCTACTGGGGCCAGCGAAAGCCTCGAGAGATCGGCGTGGCCCGCGGCCCGCGGGGATGGTACGCCTGCGTGAGATACTACTAGTGAGCGGCCCGCTGATTGCACTCACTGGATTGATCTATGCCTGGATTGCCGTCGACCAGTTTTGGCGCGGCAATCCAGGCATGGGCATCGCCTACTTGGGCTATGCCGTTGCCAACATCGGGCTTTACCAGCTCGCTCGTTGAGGACGACCTCGACTTCAACCCGTTCGATGAAGACGACGGAACGATCGGCCTAATCGTTTTTGCGTAGGCTTGGCCAGGATGCCGGGTGTACGGTGGTACACTTATGGGTAGGCGCGGAGGGACCGCGTCCACCTGCCGGAGACTGCCTCTTGGCCGACAACGACGACGTGATCGACGCGCTGGCGGCGAATCTCGCCCAGCCCCGTCGCGCCCGCACCGACGCCGGTGAAGTCGAGCAGCACGAGCTCGACCGCCAGGTGGAGGCCGCCAAATTCGTCATGCAGTCGCGGGCGGCATCCGTGTCGCCCTTCAAGAGCCTGCGTATGGCCCGCATTGAGTACCCGGGGGCCACCGGCTAATGGGGCTGTTCTCCAAGTTCGTCGGGCCGTCGAAGCGGACGCTGCAGGCGACGATCGCCGCGCAGCAGGCCGCTATGTCGACGCTGGTGCGTGCCCGCTACGACGCCGCCCAGACGACCGACTTGAACCGCCGGCACTGGTCGCAGGCCGACTACTACTCCGCCGACGCGGCTCTCAGCCACGAGGTTCGCCGCAAACTCCGCTCGCGGGCTCGCTACGAGATCGCAAACAACAGCTACGCCGCCGGCATGGTGAGCACCTGGGCCAACGACCTCGTCGGCACCGGGCCGAAGATTCAACTCGACCTTGGCCCCGACGTTGACCCAGAGCTCGTCCGGCAGGTTGAACTCACCAATTTCGATTGGTCCGTCAACGTCGACCTCGCCAACAAACTCCGCATCTGCAAGCGGGCCAAGTTGGGCGACGGCGAAATCTTTGGCGTCATGACGACCAACGGCCGGCTCTCCCGCCGCCGCGATGCCGTCACGCTGGACTTCCGGCTCATCGAGGCCGACCAGATCGCCGACCCGGCCGCGTCGATCTGGACGAACGAGGCGGACGGCATCCGCTTCGACGAAGACGGCAACGTCGCGGAATACTACTTGCTCAAGCATCACCCCGGCACGGCCCTCGCTTCGGCGACGCTGGACGGCCGCTGGGTGGCTGCCGATCACGTCCTGCACTGGTTCCACGCCACCCGGCCGGGCCAGCACCGCGGCGTCGGCGAGATCGTGCCGGCCCTCGAGCTCTTTGCGATGCTCCGCCGCTACACGCTCGCGGTCGTGACGGCCGCGGAGACGGCGGCAGACTTCGCCGCGATCTTGAAGACGACGATGCCGGCCGACGGCCAGGGGGCCAACCGACTCGAGCTCTACGAAACCATGCCGATCACGCGTGGCATGGCCATCGCCGCCCCAGACGGGTGGGAGCCGGTGCAGATGAAGCCGGAGCAGCCGACTAGCACCTACGACTCGTTCGTGCGTCGTTTGCTCTGCGAAATAAGCCGCAGCGTGAATATGCCCTACATCGTGGCGTGCATGGACAGCTCGCAGGCGAATTACTCGTCCATGCGGGGCGATTACCTCGTCTACCGCAAGCATCTGAGCACAGAGCGGAGCGACATCGAGCGCGTCATTCTCGACCCGCTCTTTGAGCGTTGGCTCGACGAGGCCGCCCTCGTGGACGGTGCAATCCCCGACGGCCTGCCGCCCCGCGACCAGTGGAATTGGCGTTGGGTCTGGGACGGCTTCGAGCACATCGACCCGATGAAGGAAGCCGCCGCCGACGTGGAGCTCGTCAACAACAACATGGCGAGCCTCGCGGACGTGTGTGCCAAGCGCGGCCTCGATTGGCGTGTCGTTCTGCGTCAGCGGGCGATTGAGCGCGGCGTCGAGGAGGAGTTTGGCATCCGCCCCGAGACGGCAACGCCAGCCCCGCAAAACAACCCCAGCCAGGAGCAAGACCAATGAGCGGTCGCCACCG
>Ga0208719_1000596_pt1 | contig 11298 bp, 6 predicted proteins | sample LakMenEpi30Jul09_FD_150747 | JGI IMG/M metagenome (GOLD analysis project Ga0208719, IMG submission 150747) | Freshwater microbial communities from Lake Mendota, WI - 30JUL2009 deep hole epilimnion (SPAdes) | ecosystem: Environmental > Aquatic > Freshwater > Lake > Epilimnion/Euphotic zone ... | reverse complement strand
TGAGCGTGGTGGGATTTTTTTCGACCAGAATGGCGACTTGATCAACCTGGCTCAGGCGGGTCGTTATGTCGAGCCGTATCTTGACGCCCTCCGTAGTATCTGGCTCGGCGATCTGAATGGCGCTGGTCTCGGTCACGACTCCATTGGGCGCGCCCAATATGCGCATGACCTCGCTAAAACCTTTGGCCGCAAAGGCGGCCTTGTTCCAGCTCGCTGCATTTTGCGCCCGTAACGGTGTAGTAAAAAATGCAGGCATCAAGACCATGCCCTGCATAAACATTCGGCGCGACATAAATGTATTCATGATCAATAGCCTGACTTCGGTTCAGCGCCGGGGTTGCGTTTTTTTATCCTGCGACCGCGATCCGAACCATTGCGGGTGGTGCTGTAGCAAGGCCACCAGACGTTCGGCATGATGCGGTTCATAACGCTGGATCAACAGGTTTTCAAAACCCTGCCTGATACTGCCAGCCACCAACCCACCCTTTAGCTTTTGTGCCAGCAAAGCTATCTGCAACTGGCGTCGAAGTGCTTCACTGCCGGGACTGGAGAGTCCCGAGTCGATTTCAAGTCGTATTAGCTGCTCTTCAAAATCAGGCATCAAATCGACTGGCTGCTGCATTCTTTTTTGCAAGACTTTTTCAAACGGGCCGGCATTACCAGCCTCCGACCATAGCAAAAGCAATCCATCTGTCTGATCCGGTGCACAAGCCAGACGAATTTTTCTGATTGTGCTGGTGGCAAAGTTTTTCTGCTCCTGTTCGCGTTCCCGGCGCTGCTGTTGCGCAGCCAACTCGCGCTCGCGTTCGGCGTTTTTTCCCTGCTTGATTTGATCGGCCACCTGCTGACAGGCACTACGAAAATCGGCCCAAAGCGCTTGTTCCTTGTTGGTCGGTAAAGGGCAGTTACGCGCTCGCACTTGCCAGGCCTGTTGCAGGACACGTAACTGGCTAAAGTTGGTACTACCCTGGCTCGCGAGTTGTCGCGCGCTTGCAATCAAGGTCTGACGCTCGTCCTGCTCTTTCTGGCGCTGCTGTTGCAAGGGCTGTGTCAGCTGCGCCATGGCAGCGTCGAACCTTTGCGTCAAAAGCTTGTTCTGCTCTTTATTTGCAGGGCCAATTGAACGCCAGCGCTGGCGCAAACTATCAATCTGACCCGCCAGCTTACGCCAATCGGGAGTACTGTCAGACGTCAGACGTTGTAGCTCTGCCTCGGCCAGTTCAGCCAGCAGTTGCTTTTGTTTTGAATTTTCGCTACGTAACAAGGCTTGTTGTTCCAGCCACTCGGCTGCAGGCGCATAGGCCTTCTCGCAGGCCAGATCGAACCGCTTCCAAACGGGCGCCGGTGCACCCGATCCCATTTGCTCATCCACTTTCTTCCAGCGTGCCCGAAGATCCTTAACAGCGTAAGCCAGTGTTTCTGGCGAGGAACCCGACAGCAGCAAGGCTTCGGCCTCGTCGGTCAGGCCTTGTCGAACCACGTCGGTGCCGAAACGTTGCCAATCGCGCAGTCGTGATTGTTCTGCGCGCTCGATTTTTTCAGCGTTACTGGAAGCATGTGATTTTTTGCCAGACTTGGAAATAGCCTCGGCTTGAACCTGCTTCAGCGCAGCTGATTCTATGGCTTGGGTAATAGCATGAAAGTGTTCATGTCTTGCACTCAAGGTCTGGCGCGCGGTCTTGAGAGATTCGTCCAGTGCTGTTATCTGCTGCGGTGACAAGGCACTTATTTCTGGCGAGGCGACCAGCTCTGGTAGTTGATTCGCGAGCTGCTCCAGTGTCTGCGCCAAGGATTCTAGTTTTAATTGTCCGGCACTATCTATGTCGGTGCGTATTCCTTCCAGCTGCAATCGCAGAGTATTGGCCTGTTGCTGTAACTGGAACCGAGCCATCACCCGGTTTTCCAGTCTGGAGCGCAATTCGGCATGTCGCTGAATCAAATCCGCATCATTCAGCATTTTTTCTATTGCACTCCAGCCATGATCTAACTCGGCGATCCGATTCAGAGCCAGAACATCGGCATTGAGTAAATGTGAAAACGCGTCGAGCAGACGGGTAGCTTCAGATACGACGTGTGCCTGCTGGCGACGCTCATTCAGTCGCCCTTGCGCCAGTCGATAAAGGCGTTTGTCATGCTCGGCGGCCCATTTGGCAATACGCTTGAGTTCGGCATTGTCATCAGTCTGCGCTAGCACGGCCTCGCGCTGTGACGCCGACAAACTTGCCCACATCGCTTCGGAACTTTGTTGCTGCACAGTTGGCTGCGAACAGTTCTGCGGGTCTGGATCCGGGCCAGAAGTCGCGGATTCCTGATTTTCAGGAGCATTTTTTTTGAACCAGTTATTCAGCATCAGTCAAAAGTAAAAGTAAAAAATAGATCCAGGGCACTTTCTGTTCCAGCCAGGGCTTGCAGATACCAGCGTCTGGCCACCTCATAACGCAATTTCGCCAGTGTACTCGTACCGCCGATACTGCGCTCAACCGTCAAGTACAATCGACTCGACAGACGCTTTCCCAGGCTAATGATAGTCTCTTCCAGACCCGAACCTCCGCGAAACCCGATATCGTCAAATCCTATATTCCTGGCAAGCCTCTGGTTAAGAGGCAAACCCTCACCCCGATCGAGTAGTGCCGAAGCGGCTAGCGACAATAGTTGCAGGTCACTACGAGAGGCGCTATCAATACCACGCCCCAGCGCCAACCATGAAATCTTTTCAGTATTCGACATTTCGGGGCGCGAAACCAGTCTGGCATTCGGTACCGCCAAAGTGCCAGCTACTTCAACACCGACCTCTACTGGCAGGTTATTCCGCGTAGCGTAAAAATTCAAGCCCGGGTTGTCCAGTGTGCCACTAAAGCTCACGCTGCCACGCTCTATGGTCAATTCCTGTCCATAAGCAAAATAGCGTCCAGCTGCGGTTTGTACTGTTCCCACGGCGCGTAACGGATTACCGGCACGAGCCTGCAAGGCTAGGCTGCCAGTCAATTGAGCTTCGGCGCCATACCCGGCAATCCTGAAATCCTGACCAAAATCAAAATCCAGATCAAGATCTACAGGAAAGCGGCGTTGCGCCAGAGGAACTTCTGCTGCACTGTTTAATATCACGACATCCTGACTCAAGCTGGGAACGGTGACGTCTTTTAGTGTTACTCGAGCCTGGTCTGCGCGTAACTTGCCATTGACACGAGCCGAACTATTGCCCTGAAGATCGCGAACCGCTATCTGAATTTCACCCGATGTCGCCAAACGATACAAGGGGTCAGTCAGTGCATCCAGTTTTTCCAGTCTGATCCGGATTTGCCCCTGCTCGCCCCGAAGCGCAGGGTCGAGGCTGCCCTGGGCACTGAGGCTGCCACTACGACCTTGAAAACTGAACTCGCGCAATTGCACTACGCCTGACTGTAGCGCCAGCCTGACTTTTCCCTGACGTAACGTGGCACGTGGCTGATAGGTACGCAGTACCAGGTCGTCGCCATTAACATAACCCTCCAGTCGCGGCTCGCTCAGACTACCTGTAGCTTTGGCATCGAGGCTGATCTTGCCCTCAGCGCTAAACGGTACATCAGTGAGTAAACCCAGCCAGGCCAGCGAGTTCAACTCTCCTTTAAGGGTGGCATTCAGAGGTGCCTCACGACTCAGGCCAAAACGCTGGTTATTGGTTGCAAGCACGGTTTCCACACGCGCCTGCAATTGACCAACGCGCTGTGCCATCAGGTCGAAGCGAGCATTCAATGCATTATTCCTGACCCTGACATTTAAATCGACCTGCTCTAGCCCAAGTGACTGATTCGATACCTGGGTCAACCACAAATCACCGCTTTGGCGTGACAGTTGAAATTCTCCCTCGAGCTGTTGTCCCAGTACCAGTTCCCAGCGTCCGTCCAGCATCAATGTATTGCGCGGTGTCGCCAATGCCGGAAACCAGCGTGACAGAGCCTGGCCCGATAAATTTTCCAACCGTCCGCGTGATCGCCATTGTCCAGCGCTGTAATCCAGTTGCTCGATACGGGCGCGTCCGTCGATTATTTCCAGTACTGCGTTATTCAGCTTCACCCTACCCCAGCCAATTTCCAGCGGTGCCGGGGCTTGCAGGCGAATGCTGTATGCTCCAGCGTTATCGAAACGACGCCATTGACCACGCCAAACCCCTGCATCAGCCGTACCAAACCAGCCACCGGCCCACTCTGCACGAGCCTGCAGTGGTCGATTATTGCCAGCGCCCTGGGCACGGAAATTCAGCACATGTTGCTGCAGCCCGCCCCGCGCCTGTACTACTGCTTCGTTAAACAGGGTGGTACCGAGCCTGAGGCGATCACCACTCAGGTCAACGTCCAGCTCACCATCGACAATTTGCAGATAACCGTTGAGGCGTTCTGCCAGCATGATCGCATCCTTGCCTCTGTCCCAGCGAATTTTTGTTGCGACGATACTGGCGCCTATCAGGGGATCATTCATGCTGCCACCGACAACAGCATGAATCTCGGCATTGCCCGCCACATTAACTCCCCATACTGTGCGCAAGCGCTCCAGTTTCGGTGCGCTCAACACCAATGACAGACGTGATGACGAGCTGCCGAGACTGCCTGAGCCCTGCAAACTCATCTCTGCCGCTCTGGCCTTAAATTCAATCTGGCTGGCATGCCAGTCTGACCAGGTTGCCGAGACCTTTGTCAAACGGCCATTCGCCCGACCCGATAAAGGTAAGGTACCCCAGCGACTATTGGCAAGTTGCAAATCAAAGCCTGTTCCAGCCGTACCTTGACCCAGTTGCAAGCGGCCATTGATACGGGCATCAGGCAGCATACGCCAGGCCTGCTTCGACCAACTCTGGTTCAGGCCAGCAGGATTCCAGTCCTTCGCCTCTACCATGAGTTGCCAATCGGGCTGCCTGCTCTGCTGTCGATCCCAGCTAAGCCGAGCCCGCAAACCCGGAAAACCGAGTTCTGCCTGTACCGATTGCTGCCCCTGATTTACCCGCCATTGCGCCGAGCCTGTCAGGGTGAGCCCTCCTGCCCATTCCTGTAGCCGTAACGCTGGGACACGCCATGTCTGGCCACCGTATTCGATAGTGGCAGATAAAGACTGGAGCGCAATTTTTTTATCAGCCCACTTACCAGCAACCCTGTTTTTGACTTCAAGCGAGATTATTGGTCGACCTTGCTCCAGGCGCATCACGGCGTCGGCATCAAACCGGGCTTGCCAGCCCGTCAAAGGCGAATTCGGGTTCGCTATCAGTGCCGACAAAGGTAAATCGCGTACTTGCACGCTCACCGGGTCAAGCCAGTCACGCTGGAAGGGGCGTAGTATGGTTGCCAGACCAATTTCGGGAATCTGCTGACATCGAACGCTGCAGCGCCATTGTGCTTGAAGCTTGAGCGAATTCAGATCACCACTGATTTTCCAGTGCATTTTTTTCCATGGCAACTGTATATCGGATGAAACCAGAGCGCTGGTATCTACCTCGGCCGTCATCACGGTAGAGAAAGGGGCTGTGGCCTGAACTTGAACCCGCCCATTCATTTTCATTCCACTCCAGAGCAAATTCTGCAAGTCCAATTGGTGTTGGCTGCGGGTCAGCGCCAGGCTTGCCCTGATTTGTCTGATTTCACTACTTGCCGTAGCAGCTCCGGCCTGAGTGATCAATACCCGGTCAATCTGCAGATCTGAAATATTTACATTCAAGGGAACGGCCAGACTTTGCGGTACTGTTATTGGCTGATCTGAAGGCTGGATTTGTATAAAATGCAATTCAGCGATGCGCAGATCCGATACTCTTATCTGATCAGGTGGCCAGTACCACCAGCGCATACCGACTTGCCTCATTTTCACCTGCCAGCGTGGATGTTCAAGCCTGATTTCATCGGCGCTCACCCCATGCCAAAGCGAGCCCTTCAAACCCTGTACTTGCAGTGTGTAAGGAGTATTTTGCACCAGACGTTGTAATAACCAGAGTAAGGATTCATCACGACTTCCCCACCAGGCAAGACCTGCAAGCAGCAAACCGGCACTGGCCAGTAGCAGCACAACACTTCTGTAGAACCATTTCATCAGAACACCAGACCCAGTGAAAAATGCAGTCGCCACTGGCGCTCACGTTCGCCATAAGCCAGATCCACGTTGACTGGTCCCAGCGGACTGCGCCAGCGCGGACCAGCACCCAAGCCCAGAACCGGTCTGAAACGTCCCGGCTGGTCAAAGGCATTGCCTGCCTCGGTAAACAGACCGACCCCCCATTGCTGCGAAAACCAGCGCGTATACTCCAGTCCAGCTATGGCAAGATAACGCGTACCTACTACTGCAGCCCCTTCCCGAACCCCAAGTGACTGATAGTCATAACCACGCAAGGACTGGTCACCGCCGGCACGAAACAGAAATTCCTGTGGAATCCCAACCCTACTGGATGCCAATACCGCTCCGCCCTCAAAACGTAACTGTAGCGAATCACGATCCGCACCTACTGGCCAGTAATGCAAATATTTACCGTAGGTTCGGATGAAATTCTGGTCAGATAAAAATGCCTTGGCAGCAATACCCGCCTGTAAATTGAGCCAGTAGCCCTCTCGAGGATAAATCAGACTGTCCAGACTGCGGTAGGTCCAGTCATAGCCGGGCGCTACCGCACGAGTGCTGCGTCGTGTCATACCGGCCACCTGTTCCAGTGAATAGGCCAACTTCAATTCATAGGCACGTACAATTCGTGCCTGTTCCTTGCTACGACGCAGAACCACCTCGCTGGTGCGCGTATCCAGACCTTCAATATCACTGCGCGTCCAGGCGGCGCGAAAACCATCCTCCCAACCATCAGCACGACGTGGCAAGCTAACTTTGCTTTCTAAAGATTGTTGTCGTAATTCTAGCTTGGCCAAAGTCTCGAGACGCCAGCCGCGTTCAGCCAAATTCAAATCGTTATATCCAGCCTGGGCTCGTATCCCGGTATTGGAACTATAGCCCGCACCGAGGGTTATTTTTCTTCGTTGCACTTCTTCAAGCTCGATCAACACTGGGACACGCCCATCTGATGTCTGATCCAGCAAAGCTTGAACCGAAACATTGCTGAAATAAGGCTGAGATAAAAGCTCAGCTTGAAATTGCGCCAGCCGGGCCTGTGAATAAGCCTGTCCCGGTAGTAGGGTGTACTGGTTGGTAACTATTCGATCCGGATAACGGGACAAACCCTGCAATCTCATTTCGCCGAACCATATCGGCTCGCCAACATCGATTTCTATCCGTAGTTCCGCAGTCTGCTTTTCGATATCGATCCTGGCTTCAGAAAAAGCAATTTTGGCATTAGGAAAAACCTCCAGCCGGAATTCACGTAGCATTGCGCTCTTGCTTGCTTCCCAAGGCTCCTGACGGAAAATTTGCCCTACCGACAGTTGCCATTTTTCATCCAATCTCCGAGCTTCATAAAAATTTTCTGCCTGTCCGCGTCCTACTCCAATGAGAGTGAGTTGTTGCTGAACAATACGAACCGGCGTACCCGCAGTCACTTTCATGATGATATGTGGCAGTTCAGAAGTATTTTCGAGATTCACTTCGACATCAGGACTAAAGTACCCCTCGGTTTGCAGCAAGCTACGGGCTTGGCGCAGTGCCCTGTCGGCCAGTACGATCAACTGCTCATCATCAATATCATCGTCGTATTGCCGGCGCACTACTTCAAGATAGCGAGTCAAGACAATGGTTAGCTCTGGCGGAGCCTGTAACTCAAATTGATAGCGCTGCCGTTCACCCACACGTGCCGTAGTTTGCGCAAAGGCATGCGGCATTGTCAGCAGAAAAACTGCTAATAGCAGTAGAAAACGAGAAATGAAAAGGTTCCGCACCCGAATATTGTATCGGGTACGGCGTACTGTGCGATATCAGACCCGCGACAACACGGGGCCTGCTATCTTCATGCGTTCAATTACAGCCTTACCAATCTGCAATAACGGCAATATTTCATCTACCGCACCTACTGCTATAGCTTCCTTTGGCATGCCGAATACAACACAGCTCGCTTCGTCTTGTGCAAAGTTATAAGCACCAGCCTGACGCATTTCAAGCATGGCCTGGGCACCATCTTTTCCCATACCGGTTAGCATGACTCCGATGGCATTAGGACCTACATTTTTTGCTATAGACTGGAACAGCACCTCGACGGATGGTTTATGACGATTCACCGGTTCAGCATCAAATACCTCGGCAACATAATTAGCGCCACTACGTTGTACAGCGAAATGCATGCCCCCCGGGGCGATATAAGCGTGTCCAGGTAAGATACGTTCACCGTCCTGCGCCTCCTTGACCCTGATTTTGCACAATCCATCCAGTCGCTTGGCAAAACTGGTAGTAAAACCTTGCGGCATATGCTGAGTAATGACAACAGCTGGAGAATCCGCTGGTAAGTGTGTCAGTACTTCTCGAATGGCCTCGGTTCCACCAGTAGAGGCTCCAATCACAATCATTTTTTCAGTACTGTGACGCGAAAAAATGACTTTTGATTCTGACTTAACCGTCTCGGAAAGCACGGGTGTGGAAACAGGGGCAGAACGTCTAAATATTTTTGCTTGTGAGGCAATTCTGATTTTTTCGCAAATTTCCTGTCCGAGCTCACGCATACCACGAGAGACGCCGACCTTGGGCTTGGCAACATAGTCAATCGCGCCCAGTTCCAAGGCTCTGAGGGTTACGTCAGCACCCTTTTCCGTCAAAGTTGACACCATGACTACCGGCATCGGGCGCAGGCGCATGATCTTTTCCAGAAAATCAAGACCATCCATACGCGGCATTTCGACATCCAGCGTAATAACATCAGGGTTCAAACTACGAATGATTTCTCGTGCCTGATAAGGATCAGCCGCGGTACCGACCACTTCCATATCTGTTTGTGCATTGATTATTTCGGTTAGCAGTGCCCGAATCAGTGCCGAATCATCCACCACCACGACAGTCGTTTTTGGCATGGTTTTTCTCTCTTAGAACAATTCAATCTCTCCACCAGTCTTGGCCACTTTTTCAGTCTGTAGCGTAGAGCGGTATTTGGTTTCAATAGTGACGACAGATACTGCCGTGTCCTCACGCAGCTTCTTGACCAGCGCACGTCCGGTCTTGGTAAAGAAAATCACCTTGCGCGGAAATACGTCTAGTAAATCCTGAGCAGTAATACGAATTTTTTCCGTCTTCAGAAAATCAAGCGCGAACTGAGCGTTGCGCTCGCCCACATTCATGGTGGTAAAGCCTTTCATGACATTACCACCACCAAATAATTTACATTCTAATGAGTCGCGGTGTGCGCCATGCTTCATCAGATCATTGATTAAAAGCTCCATGGCATAGGTGCCGAAACGGCCAGCAGCGCCGGCGAAATCTTTTTCATCAGTATCAGGTAGCATGAAGTGATTCATACCGCCCATGCCAGTCTTTTTATCCCAGATACAGGCAGAGACACAAGATCCGAGTACGGTATTGACGATAATATCCTCACCGGAGCCGTAGTATTCTCCGGGTAATATTTTCATCGAAGGAAGATGGAAATGCCGGTCAAAAAACACGTGGGTAGCAGTGCCAAACCCGTTAATGTTGTGCGTGACTTTATGGACAGTAGATGTTGTCATGAAATACGCTCATAAACAGTTTTTCCCTGTAGGCGGAAAGGGGCACCTGAATCGGAAAAGTTTTCAGAATGACCTGCAAATAGTAAGCCTCCAGGTTTCAGTACCTGGGCAAATTTCTGTAAAATATTTTTTTGTGTTGGCTTGTCGAAATAAATCATGACATTCCGGCAAAAAATAACATCGAAAGGGTCATTGGAACGTATAGCCCATGAATCCTCAAGTAGATTGGTTTGCCTGAACACAAGCATTTGCCTCAACTCAGGCCGAATGCGAACCAGACCCGCGTTATCACCACTACCCTTGAGAAAGTATTTACGCAGCAGCTTGTTTTCCACCGACTGCACTGTTTCAAGCTTGTACACTCCGCGATCAGCCTGCGCCAAAACATTCGTATCAATATCAGTGGCAATAATTTTGGCTTGTGGTGCCCCGGCCTCTGCGACCGTCATGGCTATAGAGTAGGGTTCTTCTCCAGTCGACGCTGCTGAGCACCAGACTCGCGGCGGTTTTGGATTTTCTTTAAGATGCTTACGCACAAACTCTTCAAGAACCGGAAAATGATGTTGTTCGCGGAAAAAATACGTAAGATTTGTTGTCAGGGAATTGATGAACTCCTGCCATTCGGAACTATCACGCGAGGCTTCTAGCCGGTTCAGGTACTCGTGAAAACTTCCTGCACCCGTAGCACGGACACGGCGACTGAGACGGCTATAGGCCATTTGCTGCTTCGAATCATTCAGGGCAATACCGGCACTGCTATATATTAGTTTACGAATACGCTCGAAATCAGCCCCCGAAAACTCAAGATCGCGTTCGAAATTTTCACGGGTGTTCATTTGGTAATTAAGTTCCACGCGGAGGCCATTCACTAAAATAAAAAACCAACAAAACAGAATACCTAGATACAAATACTGATCGCGATAAAATCACAGCCACCAACCTTCAAAATTCATCCCATTCATCGCTTTCTTTATTTTTTATGTCAATTTTGGCTCCGATCTTACCCACAGGTTTAACATTTGAATCAAGGTGCCTTAAGGAAGATTTTTTTCCACTATCAGATTTGGTCACAGTAGCTTTCGCAGCACTGGCCGGCGCAGGAGCTGTGAGAACAGGCTTTAAGTTTCGCGCAATACTGGCAGTAGAAGTGGACAAGACAGTGCTGGCCTCAGATTTAAGGGCTACTTGTTCTAATTTCATAGGTGACAGCGCCAAGGTAGATCCCAAGTTAAACATACTTACTGCACTGGATAATTTGCTGGCCTGCTGTTGTAAGCTACTAGCTGCCGCACTAGCCTGCTCTACCAGAGCAGCATTCTGCTGAGTCATTTGATCTAATTGGCCGACAGCCTGATTAATTTGGTTAACTCCAGAACTTTGTTCTAATGTGGAATTGCTGATACGGTTCATAATTTCAGTAACAGACTGCACCCCCTCGACTATGTCAGCCATGGTTTTTCCAGCATCTGCAACCAAGCGACTTCCCTCCCCCACTTTGCTGACCGACTCTTGTATTAAACCCTTAATTTCTTTCGCGGCAGTAGCGCTACGTTGTGCTAAATTTCGCACCTCACTAGCGACCACAGCAAAACCACGGCCTTGCTCCCCTGCTCGTGCCGCCTCAACCGCAGCATTCAGGGCAAGTATGTTGGTCTGGAATGCTATGCCATCAATTACGCCAATAATGTCATTTATTTTATTA
>Ga0208719_1000585_pt1 | contig 11400 bp, 10 predicted proteins | sample LakMenEpi30Jul09_FD_150747 | JGI IMG/M metagenome (GOLD analysis project Ga0208719, IMG submission 150747) | Freshwater microbial communities from Lake Mendota, WI - 30JUL2009 deep hole epilimnion (SPAdes) | ecosystem: Environmental > Aquatic > Freshwater > Lake > Epilimnion/Euphotic zone ... | reverse complement strand
TATCCAGCGCAGCTACCGCCTCTTCGACCGAGAGGGGCTGACAGTCCACAATGCGGATCGACGGATCAACTGCGTGAAGCCAAGTAGCATAGTTCGCGTAACTCGGACTTCCCGAACCTTTTGAAATCGCAATTGTGATCATGCAACACCTGAACGTAATGCGTCAACGACGCGGTGATCGGATATCTCTGCGCGGATGCTGATAACATACCACGCCGGGTGCGGCATAGACGAAGAACTATGCTGAATGAGTTTGCAAAGGTCCTTTTCCGTTGTCACGAGTCGCGCTCCGTATCGACGAGCAATCTCGACGCAACGCCGCACATCATCGGTTGTATACCGGTGATGATCAGGGAACACGCACATCTCGCGCACATCGTACCCAAGAGCGGTTGCCGATTGGCGGACGCGCTCTGGTTGGGCAATTCCAGCAACGATGACAATTGGCTCGTCGAGTGGAAGCACATGGTCGCGGTCACTTGCGAGATGTAGATCCTTCGTGACAACCTTGCACGATGCAATGATCGTGTCGAAGCGCGTGTACTCACGACACTCTTCGGGTACAACATCCCCCATCGTAAGCACTATGTCGGCACGGCGTAGCGATGTGAGTGGCTCTCGCAACCGTCCTGCTGGCATGAGCGAGCCATTGATCGTTGCTCGATCTACGAGCACAACATCAATCGCGCGAGCCAGCGCGCGATGTTGGAAGCCGTCGTCAATGATGATCACGTCGCATGGGATGTTGCGAGATATGTACTCGGCTGCTACCGACTTCTGCTCGTGAACTACGACGGGAACATTGCATAGCTGCGCATGGAGATAGGCTTCGTCGCCTGCTTCGTCTACGCTGCAGCAAATCGCAGTTCCATCATGCACAACCCGAAGTCCACGTCCGCTACTGCGATACCCTCGAGCAACGATTGCGGGTCGCATGCCGAGGTCCTGATAGATGCGGACAAGTTCATGAACAACTGGCGTTTTGCCGGTTCCGCCAACAGACAGGTTGCCGACGCTCACCACTGGCACAGCGGTACGTGTAATGGCACGACGTCCATTGTCGTATGCGGCGTTGCGTGCCGCTACGATACGTCCGAACAACCGTGCAACCAGACCTAGCATTGCACTGATCCCAGGTGATGAAGCTGCTGCGTGACATCGTCAATCACTGCGCCGATTTCTTCGCGTGTTGCGTGCTCGGGGATATCAATTGGCATCGAGACATGAAGCGTGATGTGACTGAACGGCAACGGCAATTGGAAGCGATCCCATGACCGATGGAACACCTTTACTCGTGTCGCACGCATTCGTGCTAAGATCAATGGCACACCAGCACGATGCGCAGCAACGATGGCTCCTGGCTTTGCTACATGGGCCGGACCCCGCGGTCCATCGGGTGTGATGAGCGAAACATGATCGCGCGCCTGATCAACGATCACCTGCAACGCTTCACGTCCACCTCGTGATGAGGATCCCGTGACAACCGTATACCCCCAATCACGAAGCAGTCGTTGGAGGAGAGCACCGTCGGTGCTTGGACTTACCAGAGCAACAGGACGCAACGCACGGAACGCGAACCATACGGGAAGCATCTCGCCGTGCCAGAATGCTACCACACATGGTCCCGTTGGAAGACGTCCCTCGATTGACACATGCCATGTGCGAGCAAGTGTGCGAAGAAGCAATGATGCAAGCCATGCCTTCATCGTCGAAGTGCCTCCACGATCAATGATGCGGTGCGCTTGCTTGCCCCCTCACCAGAGAGCATCTGTCGCACATCACGCATTGCAGTTGCAAGCTCACTGCGACGTGCCGCATTGTCAAGGAGATCCTCGATCTCTCGAGCAATCTGCTGTGGCGTTGCATCATGTTGGATGTACTCATGAACCACGTTGCGATCAAGCAACAGATTCATCATTGTTACGGACGTCACGGTAACGAGACGTTTGCTGATTGCGAAGCTGAGTGGTGACGTTCTGTAGAACGTTGCAAAGGGCAGTCCGCGGAATGCCGCCTCAAGCGTTGATGTGCCTGCCTTGATGATTCCCGCGGAGGCGGTCTGCATGGCAGTATGTGCATCATCTACGCACGCTACGCCACGTGACAGAAGAGGCTGCAGTGCGCGACGATCGATGTTGCGAGCTCGGGCGACGACGAACGAGACGTCAGATCGACGAGCACGCACGGCATCGACAACGTCGGCAAGTAGTTGAACGTGATGATGGAGCTCTTGCGCACGTGAGCCTGGCATCAGCAACACCTCGCCTGAAACGCGCTCCGGTGTTGTCTGCGGAATTTCTTCTGCAAGAGGGTGCCCTACATACTCAGCTCGAATGCCGTGTCGAGCAAAAAATTCTACCTCGAACGGAAACACCACGAAGAGTCGATCCACAGCAGCAGCGAGCTTTGCTGCGCGACGCTCACCCCATGCCCAGAGTTGCGGTGCGATGTACCACAGCACCGGTACGCGCTGCGATGTACGAGCACGCACGCGTGCGGCAAGACGCATGTTGAACCCCGGATAGTCAACCGGAATGAACGCTACGGGGCGTGTACGCGCAATTGCATCATCGCATCGATTGAGCAGCGATCGGAAGAAGCGGTAGCGCTTGGCAACCTCCCAGAATCCGGTTACGGCTAGATCACGTATGTGCGCCAATGAGCGAAGTCCTTGGAGCTCCATCTCAGGTCCACCGAACCCCTCAAACACAACCGTAGGGATGTGCTTGCGAATCTCGGCCATCAGTCGCGCGGCATGGGCATCGCCCGATGGGTCACCGGCGGTGATAAAGATGTGGACTGGCTGTAATGGGTCGGAAGGGAGCATGGCACGGAAAATGATGTCTGCAAACTCGGTATATTCGAGTCACTAACAAACTCTGGAAATGATCTATGACACGCATTCTGCTTCTTCTTGCGTTCGTTTCGGTGTTCAGCGCTGACCTTGTAGCTGGCACGACCGTTCGCATTCTCCCTACCCCACGTCAGGCTAACGTTGACGGAGTGCCGGGTGCAAGCATCAAGCGTATGCCAATGGGCGGAGAGTTCTTGCTCACCGTGAACAAGGGCGAAGATGTCAGCTTCTACCAGATTCAATGGTTCAAGAACGGTGTAGCAATTCCGGGTCAGACTGGACAAGAGCTCCGTTATACCTACGCATCACCAGATATGGCCGCTGTGTACACAGTCACAATGGCTAACCCATGCGCCAAGGTCGAATCTTCACCGATCCAAGTAATCGTCGAGCGCCGTCAGTTCCAGGTCAACACAACTGTTGGTGAGCCTCGCGTTATCGCAGGTGTTGACGCAACCGCAGCATTCGAACTCAGCGAAGTAGCTCCGAACCCTGTTCAGGACCGTGCGAAGATCACCTTCGTCACGCGCGAAGCATCGTTCGTCACAATCCGCGTGCATGACGTCACAGGCGCAGTTGTTGCCACATTGGTTAACGACGAACTCCCAGCCGGCGAGCACACAGCTACGATCGTAACACGTGATCACGACATGAGCTCGTCGCTCTACTACGTCGTGATGTCAGCACAAGGCTTCACCGACACGAAGCCATTGCTCATCGCAAAGTAATCTCTGTGATTCGCGAGCTTCACCACATTGCGCTCGTTGTCACTGCATGTGCAGTGATAGCCGGATGCGCATCACGTGAAGCGAACACACCAGTCGAATCATCAATCGCATTCCGCGATTCAAGCCTTGTTGTTATGCCCGACACCTGCACTGACTCGTCGTGCAGTGTGGATGACTGTGGTGGCGTGCGTATCAACCGGGTACTTGCCTACGGCGACTCCGCTGTTGCATCTCGCATCAATGGCGTCCTTGCGTCAACGTATCTCGCAGCATTGGCTGGACCAAACCCCGACGCTGTGGTTGCCCCTTCAATCGGCGATGCGGTATCGACATTCCTCGCGCAGAAGATGGCATTCCGTAAGGAGTTCCCCGAGTCTGCAAGCGGCGACTGGACGTTTATCGCACGCGATTCGATCGTGCGGTCGGACAGCATCATATGCATCTATCAAAGCGCATACAGCTTCACAGGTGGAGCACACGGCAACACTGTAGTGGCCATGCCAGCATTCCGAGCCACTACGGGCGAGCGCATTACCTGGCGCGATCTCGTGCGTGATACGAGCGTGTTCATCGCCGCTGCTGAGCAAGCATTTCGTCGCAAAGTGAATATGAGCGCGACCGACTCGTTTGCGAAGGCTGGATTCTGGTTTGAAAACGAGCGCTTCACGCTCCCCGGGGTAATCGGCATCACGCCAACAGGCTATATGCTCGTGTACAATCAGTACGAGATTGCTCCATACTCCTATGGCGTGATCGAGGTACCGCTTCCGTTCGACGCCGCGACTACCACACAACAGTCGTCGAAGTAACGTAGCCAAACGAGTTCGTCACAGATACTCCGAACGTATACGTTCGGTCGGTGTCGACATCCATTCCGTCCAGCGGCACAACGTATCGCGCAACAAGTTGATCGTGATCGCGCACCATTGTTGAACTACCGCGTGGTGCTACGAAGCGTTTTCCTTGATCCCCCTTGAGATCAATCGTCACAGCGCACTGCAAAGGAATATGGTCGGCTACATCCACCAGGAGCACGGGGGCGCCATCACGCAGACACACGCGAGCAGCCACGATGGATGCGCGCTCATCAAGGCTTGCTCGCTGCACATCGCTATTGCGGGCTAGATGCGCCACGTGAAGGGTGCTGATGTTCACCACGCGCGATGTGCGACGTCGCGATGGATCTGCTTTGAAGTAGGCTACATTCATCATGTCCTGACTTCGCGTGCTGACAACGCCATCGCCATCGGCGAAGAGCTCCGAGAGCGAACCGCCAAACACAGAAAGAATCTTGCGGAAGACTTCTTGCATTGCTTGTGGCTCCAGCTTCTTCACGCCATCGATAACATCAACATCGCCAATCACGCTTACATACTCTACGTCAAGCGGATGAGCACGCTTGTTCAGTCCTGCGAGAAACGCGCCATCATCTTCCGGACGTCGTAGGTCGCGCACAGCGGGCGCATCAAACGGTACATCACCTTCGACAGATGTGAGCGCGGCAAGTGCTGCTTTGCATGGCTGTGCTAGCACAACGTTTTGCTCATCGACACAGCGCTTGAGTGACGCTTTCCAATTCCACACGCGTGCGTACGGGGATCCATCGTGTGGCGTACCGATCGTAATTAACCGCTTCACATGATGATCACGAAGGTGATCAACCAGATACGAACGTGCTGCGAGTCCGCCCATGCTATAGCCGATCAGTATCACACGATCGGCGCCTGTAACAGCACGAACATATTGGATGCAGGCATCCAGTTCGGATGTCCACCCGCGCACTGAGTCGACGGGATTGCGAAACTGAACCGTGTAGAAGTCAGCATCTCCACCACCGGCGAGAGATCGTTGGATGGTGCCTCGCGCGTTGACCTTTAGGTCGCCACCATAGCGCAGTGCAAGATCCTTCTTGAAGTACGTCGTTGCCTCTCCATGCCACACCTCGGCCTTTTGTCCGAGTCCGTGAAGCAATAGAATCGGATACGGCACCTTCATCGACGAGGTTTGTTGTGCTGGGAACGTAGGTACACCAACAAGCTTCCGCGGTATAGAGCTGCACGCGCTAACAACGACGCACGCAAGCAGTGCACCAAGCACTCGATAGAACATGCGGTTACGCAACAACACGACGTACCAATCGCACGCGTTCAACTCGACGTGGCGTGCTCGCCAGCACGATGCAGTCGTAGTCATCAAGCGCAACAACATCGTTTGTACTTGGGATGCGTCCAGCCACATGCGTGATCAATCCACCGATTGTCTCATAATCATCGCGCTCAGGCAGCGTAAACGGCAATCGTTCATTTGCTTCGTCAATTCGAATAGACGCATCAAGCTCATACGAACCAGGTGTCTGCTCTTCAACGAGCGGCGCTTCCTCGTCGTACTCATCTTGGATATTGCCAACGAGCTCTTCGAGGATGTCCTCAAGCGTAAGCAAGCCAGCTGTTCCACCAAACTCGTCAAGCACGATAGCAAGGTGCACCTTGTCGCGCTGCAGGTCACGAAGCAGCCGCTTAATCTTCACATCTTCCTGCACCATGTAAGGGGCATGCAGAATATCCTGCAGGATAATCAGCTCCCTATGGTGCATCAGCGTGAGAAGGTCTTTCGCGTAGATGATACCGATGATGTTGTCGATCGATCCCAGATAGACGGGCAGTCGAGAGTACCCCTCGTTCATCACGAAGTCGACGAGTTCGCTCACCGGGAGTGTTCCATCGACGCCCACTACCCTTGATCGCGGCACCATCACCTGCGCGGCGGTAGTCTCTGTGAACTCGAATACGTTCTCAATCAGCTCACGCTCGGAAATCTCGAGAGCGCCTTGCTTGGAGCTCTCGGCAATCAGATAGCGTATCTCTTCAGGAGAGTGCACTTCGTGCTCGGGTGCTGGCTCGATACCAACGGCACGCAACATCATATTCGACATTGCGTTGAGCATGGTGATGATTGGTCGAAACACCAGATAGAACGCTCGCATCGGCACTGCCACTGCAAGCGTAACGGCTTCGGAGCGACGGATGGCGAGTGACTTCGGCGCCATTTCTCCAACAACGATGTGGAGTACCGTGATGATCGAAAACGCGATCACAATCGAAATCGTATGGAGTACTGCTGGGTCGAGCGAAACACCTATGGCGTGTGCTGCATCGAGCACAAGTGTCGACACAACGCTCTCGCCAATCCAACCAAGTCCAAGCGAGGCCAACGTAATTCCGAGCTGTGATGCGCTTAAGTAGGCATCGAGATGATCGAGGATATTCCGTGCAATCCCCGCCAGCATGCTTCCCTCGCGTGCCCGAAGCTCGATCTGCGATGCACGTACTTTTACAATAGCGAACTCAGCTGCAACGAAGAATCCGTTGAGCACAACAAAGAATAGCGTAAGCGTTACATCCCAAATCATAGTTCAATATACCAGCTTCATCGCAGTGCCGAGGCCACGGAACTCACAACGCGCGTGTCGAGATGATGCGAGAAATACAGCGATAGAACACTTTCAATCTCAAGTTCGTCGGCGTGCGATACAGCGCAGGCATTGCCAGCGGCACTTGCACGTAGCGCGTCGTAGGCAGAGCGCGAGCAGCGAAGTCCATCTTCACCATCGCGACGCACCACGCCATCTGTAAGACCAATCCGCACGACGGCTCCTGGTGGTGGATCACCGAGGGGCAGACCAAACCCCATACAGTTTGCAAGGTCACAACGGAACCCAACCGACACGCTATAGGCGGTGGCTGGATCCTCGTCGTTGAGTCGATGTAGAGCTACCACAAGCAAGTCGAATACACGTTGGTCGGCTTGCTCTTGGGCTTGCGTCTTCATCACCATCTCGCACATGAGGAGTCCAGACCGGAGTAACTCGAGATCGGTGCCCAATCGGCGCAGTGGGTGGACAAGCTCTGCCTTCGCGATGGTGTGAAGGTCCTTCATAGTCCGATGGTACACCGTGCACCGAATGTGTGACAGAGGCTCCATGGCCGAGCCAAACGCAGACTTCGTGGTGCGGGCCCCCTTGGCCACAACCCCCATTTTTCCGTGCTCTCTCGTGTACAGGGTAACGATCCGGGAGCTATCCCCGTGGCGGCGAGCATGGAGTACGATGGCCTCAGTGGCGATAATCACGCCGAAAATTACGCATTCCCCGTCCGCCCATCGGGATCAGAGTGGTCTTGCAGGTTTCATCAAGCCCCGTATATTTGCAGTCTATTCCGCAGTAGCTCAGCTGGTTAGAGCATCTGACTGTTAATCAGAGGGTCCGGGGTTCAAGTCCCTGCTGCGGAGCCCCAAACGAAACGCCCGTCATGCTTTATGCAGGACGGGCGTTGTTGGTTTGATGAGTACGTGCGACTTAGAGATGGATTCCAAACACGTAGCTGAGTCCGAGTGAGAGCGACGCAACACGTGGGTTGAGAGTCTCGTCGTAGCTCGTTCCTTCGTACGCAACTAGATAGTTGCGCCCGTTTGTAAACAGCGCGTTGAGCGTGTATCCTGCCATGATGTTCAGATTGAGAATGCCCGTAGAGCTGGAAACAAGTGGGATACTTCCACCGATGCGAAACTCGAGCATCGTAGCGAGGTACTTCGAAGGATCATACCCCGAAGCATCTGGATCATCCGGCACAACAATGTTCATCCCGCCGATCTGCGACACGGTACCGTAGACGGATTCCGTGTTGCCAGACAACGACTGTGCCGATGCTGACGATGGAAGTCCAATATTGACACCGAGAACCACGCCGTAGAGGTTAAGGTGTGGGAACACGTTGATGAACTGATACTGCTCACGAATTGTGTTGTCGTCGGTAGCATTGGATTCAGGCTTTGAATCATACGAATAGGTCGCCAGACCAACATCAAGACCAACCCGAAGCCACGATGCACCAGGGATTGGTGCAAGAATCTGTGCGCCGAGATCTGGTGGTACGTTGAAGGCTGGACCGGTCTTGGTGCCTTCTGCTGCCGATGTTTTGATCGACCCTTTGGCCGCCAGGTAGGGTCCGACGTAGAACGTATATGACGAGGAGTCATCCTGGGCGCGGACCTGCGTAAAGCACGCAAGCGTGCAGAGGGTAAGGATGAGAGAACGCATAAGCACTTTCGTAGAAATGTGAAGAGTGGTGAGTCTACTTGCCAGACAAGATAGGCAACGTAGGCGTGAAGCCTACTTTCACTCTGCTTGAAGCAACTTAGCCAGCACCTGCCAGCTTACGCCAGACCCATTCCATTGGACCCATGCTGTAGCGCGACAGCCAGAGCTTGCTAAGCAAGATCTGTACTGCGAGTATAATCAGGGCAACGAGTGTGGCCTCCGTTGACGAGAGCTTGTCGTAGAGTCCAAACCCATAGCCATAGAATAGCGTCGTGGCTACCACCGAGTGCATGAGATAGTTTGTCAGAGCCATCCGACCTGCATAAGCAAACAACCGCAGGCGTCGGGCATTGAGAAGAATCAAGGCAACATAGGCAAAGCTCAGTAACGGGGCTCCCACATGCGTACTCAGACTCACGAGCAACGGACTCTTCGCGCTGTAGCCGGCGAGCATCGCTATGGACCCGATAATACCGAGTGGCAATGCTAGCTTCCATGCGCGACGCAGAAAGAACTCGTGATTGCTGATGTTGGAGATGATCTTTTCACGTCCAACAACCAGACCGATCAAGAACATCGTAACGACCATCGGGATCTGGATATCAATGATGGAGCGTTCCGAAGCACGGAGCTGAACCACTTCGGAATATGTACCAGACGAGTATGCCGCTATACTCGCGGGCGACATGAGCGTGCTTGCATCCTCGAGAGGGACAAAGCTGAAGAAGATTGTTCCTGAAATAGCAATGCCCCCTGCTATGAGCAGCAGTACACTCGAGGGCAGCTTTCGCAACATCAGCAACAGTACTCCGGCCAGCGCATACAGTCGCAGAATGTCACCATCCCACAGAAGGATCGAATGCGCAACGCCAATCAGTAGCAGCACAGCTAGCCGTTGTAGATAGAGCCGTACAAACGGACGTCCAGATTCTTCCATGCGCTGCATTTGAACAGCGAAACCCACCCCAAAGAGAAAGCTGAAGAGCAGATAGAACTTGGTCAGCGCAAAGCAAGCTATTGCTAGATCAACAATCTGATCAATGGGCGTGCCCCTCGCCGCAAACGTCCCGGCTCGCAACCCAGAACCACTGAAGTCGACCATGTTCACGAGGAAGATACCGCACAGAGCTACACCCCTGAGCACGTCTAACTCCTCAATCCTATCAGCAGTTCGTTTCATAACCTTATCTCGAGAAGGTTGGCACAAACTCCATCTCACTCCACATGAAGCTGTACTTGTCGACGACGCCCTCGAGCTGCTTGGTGCGGTTGACGTCGCCATGACCCGACTTGAGCTTAACGCGGAGGATGACGGGACGTTCTGGGCTTGCTAAATGTTGCATCATCGCTGCGTACTTGAAGCTATGCGCTGGCACAACACGATCGTCGTGATCAGCAGTCATGACCATCGTCGATGGATACACCACATCCTTCTTGAGGTTGTGGTACGGTGAGTAGGCGTACAGCGCCGCAAACTCATCCTTGTTCGCGATGTCGCCATAATCCGATTGCCAGTTCCATCCAATCGTGAAGCGGTGGAAGCGAAGCATGTCCATCACACCTACTTCCGGTATCGCAACGCGGAACAGATCAGGACGCTGGTTGATCACAGCACCAACGAGGAGGCCACCATTCGAGCGTCCATTGAGCGCAAGAAGTGTTGGTGTTGTGATGTTGTTCGACACAAGCCACTCTGCACATGCAATCGCATCATCAAACACGTGCTGCTTCTGCGTGCGCGTGCCAGCACGATGCCACTTCTCGCCATACTCGCCCCCTCCTCGCAGATTGGCAATCGCAATTGCGCAGCCTTGCTCAAGCCATGGGATGTATGATGGGTTGAACGATGGATTAATGGAGATGTTGAATCCACCATATCCATAGAGCATTGTTGGCACTGGACCAGTGACACCTCGCTTTGTGAGAATAGTCATTGGAACGCGAGCACCATCAGTGCTTGTAACGAATACTTGGCGCGCTTCAAATGCAGTAGGATCAAAGTCAACTGTAATCTGTTTCCAGAGTGAACTCTTCCGCTTGGCGATGTTGTAGCTATAGATCGTTGTAGGATAGAGATACGATGTGAATGTGTAGAACACGGCTGTGTCATTGCGCTGACCTGAGAAGCCCCCTACTGTGCCTGCACCTGGTAGTCGAAGCGAGTCAACTAAGCGTCCATCAAGTGTCGATACCAACACCTGATGCTGCACATCCTGCATCCACGTGAGGAACATCCGCTCACCACCAAACGCTACGTCATCGAGTACAATCTCTCGCTCTGGAATGATCGTCTCGATTCGAGCCATACCGAGAGGGTCGGCGATACGCACAACACGTCCGTTCGGACTCTCGTGCGTTGCTGTTCCGTAGAGGGACCCCTTATGGTCGTAACTCGGATAGAAGCTGGCATCATCACGATCGTAGATCACCTTCCACGGCGCTGAAGCGTCATCAACCGGACGTATGGCAATGTTGTTGCCATTCGAGCTACCACGACGAATTGTGCGAATGAGGTACGAGGAATTCTCAAGCACGTAACAGCTAACAAACTGTTCTGTGGCAGCCGGATCTTCATGGATCACGCTGTCTTGCGCTTGCGCCGCACCCAGTTTGTGATACATCACTGCTTGATGCGAGTTCTTCTTGACGAGTGACTTCTCTGCAGTATTCGCATCGCGATACATCGAGTAGAAGAAGCCGTTGTTGTGCCAGTTCACACCGGA
>Ga0208719_1000578_pt1 | contig 11477 bp, 12 predicted proteins | sample LakMenEpi30Jul09_FD_150747 | JGI IMG/M metagenome (GOLD analysis project Ga0208719, IMG submission 150747) | Freshwater microbial communities from Lake Mendota, WI - 30JUL2009 deep hole epilimnion (SPAdes) | ecosystem: Environmental > Aquatic > Freshwater > Lake > Epilimnion/Euphotic zone ... | reverse complement strand
GCCTCAGGCTCTGCAGACGCCAATTGTCGACAAGACCATCGTCGAGCGCAATGCTGCCGACACGATCCGGCGCAGGCGAGGTCGTGCTGCGACCGTTTTGGCTGGCGACACTGGCACTGGACAAATGTCCAGCAATGGCACCACGCCTGTTCTTGGCGGCTGATCATGGCAGATTCTCGGGCGAGTGACGTTCTTGACAAGCACGAGCGCATGCGTCAGCAGCGCGTGCATTTTGAGACTACTTGGCAGGACATTGCAGAGCGGATGATTCCGCGAAAGGCTGAATTTCGTCGTCAGCGTGGTCGTTCGACTGACATCAAAGGTGAGCGCAAGACTGAGAAGATATTCGACGCGGCACCGGCTTTGGCGCTGGATCGCTTTGCTGCAGCCATGCACTCGCTGGTCACGCCTCGGAACCAGCAGTGGCACAATCTAAAACCGCGCGATCCGGATTTGGCCGAGGACATCGAGGTCAAGCGCTATCTGGAGGCGGTAAACAAGCGGCTGTTTTCTGCGCGCTACTCGTCAAACTTCGACAACCAGGTGCATGAGAGCTACTTCAATGCTGGCGCATTTGGCAACATGGGGTTGTTCATTGGCGACCGCCTTGGCCGTGAGATTTACTACCGTTGCGTTCCGGTCGAGCAGTTGTTCTTCATGGAGAACGAGTTCGGCGTTGTCGACCTTGTGCATCGTGAATTCCCGATGACAGCGCGTCAGGCGGCTGAAAAGTTCGGACTGGACAAGCTGCCGTCCGTAATCAAGCACGCAGCCGAGAAGCGACCCGAGCAGGAGTTCTGGTTTTTGCATTGCGTCAAACCGCGTGAGGACGCTGACGTAAGCCGTCGTGACTATCGCGGCATGGCGTTCGTGTCGTATTTCGTGTCGATTGAAAGCCGGGATGTCGTAAGCGAGGGCGGTTTTCGTTCTTTCCCATACGCGATCAGTCGGTATTCGGTCACATCGGGCGAGGTGTATGGGCGCGGCCCCGCTTCACTGGTGCTGCCGGACGTGAACATGCTCAACGAAATGAACCGCACCACGATACAGGCTGCTCAGCTGTCTGTGCTGCCACCGTTGCTGGCTCATCGTGACGGCTTACTTGACACGATTCGGCTCACACCGTCGGCCATCAATTACGGCGGCCTCGATAGCAATGGTCGACAAATGCTCCAGCCGATGGCCGTGGGTGGGAATCCCAACATTGGTCTTGAGCTGATGGATCAGAAGCGTCGGCTCATCAACGATGCTTTTTGGAACACCCTGTTCCAGATTCTGGTCGATGCGCCCAACATGACCGCGACTGAGGCTATGCTACGTGCTCAAGAGAAGGGTGCTTTGCTTGCGCCTACCGCGAGCCGAATTGAGACCGAATACTTGTCGCCATGCATCGAGCGCGAGCTGGACATCCTGGCGGCTGCTGGCGAAATACCGCCTATGCCGGACGCTCTGATCGAGGCTGGGGGCCTGTTCGAGATCGAGTTCAGCAGTCCGTTGGAGCGTGCGCGGCGTGCCGAAGAAGGCGTTGCAATCCTTCGCACGTTCGAGCAGCTGGCACCGATGGCGTCGGTTTCCGGCCCGAGCGTATTCCGTCGCTTCAACATGGACGAGGCGTCGAAAGTGCTGGCGGAAATTAACGGAGTGCCTTCCTCTATTCTGCTGTCTGACGAAGAGCTTGAGCAGGTCAAGGCGCAGGAAGCGCAGCAGGCAGAGATGGCGAACGTGCTGCAGGCGGCTCCGGTAGCGGCATCGGCGGCGAAGGATTTGGCGGCGGCTCAATCGCTGGCCGCCTCGCAGCCGAACCAGATGCTGCCTAATCTTGGTCTGCCCGCATGAAGTCGCTTTACGAGCGGTTTTGGAATCGTCGCAAGGCGTACCGCGAAGTTTTTGGAGGTGAGGCTGGCACTCGGGTGCTGGCTGATTTGCGCGGGTTTTGCTGCGCTGATTCCAGCTGCGTCGTTGTCGGCAAGGACGGCAAGATCGACACACACGCGACGTTGTTGGCAGAGGGTCGTCGCGAGGTATGGCTCAAAATCGTGGAAACACTGAACCTGACTGACGAGACTCTGCTCAAACTTAAGGAGATTGAAGATGTCTGAAACCACCGCGCCTGTTGCGCCTTTGACCGCATTGTCTGCTATTGCTGGTGACCAGCCTGCCGAGACTGCTGCTGCGCCAGGTGTTGCGCCTGATGCAAGCACTAGCCAGCCTGCTGATTCAACCACCACTACCGAACCTGCTGCTGACGAAGCGCCAGCCGTCAAATTGCCAGGCAAGGATGCCACGCCCGAGCAATGGTCGGAGTTCTACAAGCAAATCGGCGCACCGGACAAAGCCGAGGCATACGAGCTTCCGTTGCCGGAGGGTGATAGCGGCGAGTTCGCCAAGACCGCCAGTGAATGGTTCAAGGAAGCCGGGCTGCTACCGCAGCAAGCGAAGGCGCTGGCGACCCGATGGAACGAGTTCACCCTGGCTCAACAGAAAGCCTATGAGGTATCTGAGCAGGCTCGCATACAGGCGCTGGACGCAAAAAACAAGGAAGAGGACGAATCTTTACGCACCGAGTGGGGTCAAAAGCACGATGGCAATCTGGAGCTTGCCCGTCGCGCGGCTCGTCAGTTCTTCCCAAATGATAAGGTGTCCGATGTGGTCACGGCTCTGGAGGACAAGCTGGGCTACGCCGAGACCATTAAGCTGCTTCACAACATTGGCAAGGGTCTTGCCGAGCATGACGCGCCCGGCCTTGGACAGCAAACCGGGGGCGGTCGCAAGTCGATAGCCGATATTCTGTACGGAGGCACGTCGCCGTCTTAAGATGCCGAACCCGAAGCAGTTGCCGAAAATAACAGGCACGCGCGTGCCAATGGCGAACAGGTTTTCGTTCGGTGCGCGCTTTGGTTATCCGTGGGATACGATGCGTTTGGGTGATTTTTTCATAGTCCCCGAGTCCATGCGTACTGCAGAAATGGTGCGCCAGGCAGTGTGTCGTCGCGGTAAGCGCCACGGCGAGCAGTATCAAACCAAACTGACCGATGGCGGGATCATGGTGGTGCGAATAAAATAATGAGTTGACAGCGTTGCGTTGTTTTTATCTCTGAAATATGCTTCGCGCAGTAGAGTGATTTCCACCTGCTAATTTACGCCGACCGGCGCTAACCTTTCGGAGTAGTTTATGGCAACCATTGGCTTTTCCGCGCTGACCCTGACCGATTGGGCAAAGCGCCGTGATCCCGACGACCGGGTCGCATCGATTATTGAACTTCTAAATCAATCCAACGAGGTATTGCAGGACATGCTGTGGGTTGAGGGCAACCTACCCACTGGCCACCGCACCACCGTGCGTACTGGCTTGCCTGCGGTAGCATGGCGAAAGCTGAACTATGGCGTTCCGCAGTCCAAGTCCACGACCGTGCAGGTCGATGACGCTTGCGGCATGCTGGAGGCTTTTGGTCAGGTCGACAAGGATTTGGCCGAGCTAAACGGCACGACCGCGCAGTTCCGCTTGTCTGAAAACATGGCTTTCATTGAGTCCATGAACCAGGCGATGGCATCGACTTTGATCTATGGCGACAGCGAGCAGAACCCGGAGCGTTTCTTGGGCTTGGCTTCGCGCTATTCGACTATTTCCGGCGCTGTTAACGGCCAGAACATTCTGAGTGCTGGCACCGTAACTGGTGGTGACGGCACTTCGATCTGGCTGATCGGCTGGGGTGAGAACACTGTTCACGGCATCTATCCGAAAGGTTCGACCGCTGGTCTGATTCATGAGGATTTGGGTCTGGATACCGTGAACGATGCAGTTGGTGGCAAATACCGCGCATACCTGGATCGTTATCAGTGGAAGTGCGGCTTGGCTTTGCGTGACTGGCGCTATGTTGTTCGCGGCGCAAACATCGACGTGTCTGCCTTGGTTGCTGATACCGCTGGTACTTCGGTTCGTATCATTGAACTGATGAGCCGTATGATCGACCGCATCCCGTCTTTTGGTATGTGCAAGCCTGCGTTTTACATGAACCGCACTGTGTTCTCGATGCTTCGCGTTCATGCGCTGAACCGTTCAGCGAATGCTTTGGGTCTTGAGCAGGGTATGGATCAATTCGGAAACCCGATCCGCGGTAACCTGTCGTTCTTGGGTATTCCTATCCGCCGAGTGGACGCTATTCTGTCCAACGAAGCACAAATCTCTTAATGGCGAGGTGACATTATGATTCTTGATCGTGAAAATGCTTTCAGCCAGTCGCAGGCTTTGACCGGCACTACTCTTGTGCCGTCGACCGATGTGATTGATCTAAGCCAGATTCGCCAGGTTGGTATTGGTGAAAATCTGCACATTGTCATCAATTTTGAGGCTGCTGCTGGTGGCACTACACCCACCATCACAGTGGCCTTGCAGACTGATGACAATGCTGCATTTTCAAGTGCTGCAACAGTTACAACGTATTTGAACGCGGTCAGTACCCCGGGCGCAAGTTCTCAGTTTGTTTTTAATATTCCTCATCAGGGTTTGGAGCGCTTCATTCGTCTGGCTTATACCCAGGGCGGCACCACGCCGACTACGACCGTATCCGCTCACATTGCTGTCGGCTCTCAGTATGACATCAAGACGCCTTCTGGCTTCACGGTGGCGTAATGAGGCAACGCGCCACAAAGCCTGGCGTCCTGTCGAACCCCTACCAGTATGTTGAGGCTGGTCAGGAGTTCGACCGGGACGAACGTATGAGTTGGGCTGTTCCTGTTGTGGAAGAGACTGCTCCAGAGTCGCCCGATAAAAAGCGAAAAGGCAAAAAGTCCGGCGATTCTGATGGCGATACTCTGATTTAACCAGACCGCCTTCGGGCGGTTTTCTTTGGGGCTGTTTATGTTTATTAGACTTCTGCGCGATACCAATGTTGGCTCTAATGTCGTTCTAAGGGACGGGCAGGTATATGACGTACCGCGCGACCGTGGCGATGCCCTGGTTGCCTCCGGCGCTGCTGTTTTGGTTTCGTCTGACCCTGGTGAGTATCGGCCTGATGCTGTTGCTATTACTGGCGGCACCATGAACGGCACACCAATCGGCGGCACGGCCCGCGCGTCTGGCGCGTTCACCACACTGGCCATGACCCGTACTGACTCGTCTGGCACTCCTGGCAACGTCACCAACAACAGCGCGCTTGGTCGAGCTGCGTTCGCTGCTGCTGGCACGTCGGTCGTTGTGACAAACTCGACCGTTACCGCAACATCCGAAGTGTTTGTGCAGCTGCGTGGCGCGGCTGATGCGACGCTGACATCTTGTCGCGTGACCCCCGCTGCAGGCAGTTTTACCGTTACCGGAAATGCTGCCGCTACTGCTGTAGCGACTTTCTCTTTCCTGGTCGTGAACTAGGTCTGTGTCATAATTGCCGGATAATACGGGGGCGCGTTTATGCCGAGCAAGATTGAAATTGCAAACCGGGCGCTGACCAAGGTCGGCGCTGAATCTATTATGTCGCTCACCGACAATGTGAAGCGCGCCCAGATCATGAACTCCATGTTCGACATGATCATGGACGCCGAGCTTCGACGCAATCGGTGGAAGTTTTCAATCAGGCGCGACAGTTTGCCTGCGCTTGTTTCGGCTCCTGCCTGGGGTTATTCATACGCTTACCAGTTACCTGCTGACTTTCTTGCTTTGGTTCAGGTCAACGATTTTTATGTGCGTGGTTTGAAGCAGAGAGCGCCTTGGTCAGTCGAGGGTGGTCAAATCCTGACCGACTTTTCTGCTCCGTTAAAAATTCGTTATGTCGCGAAAGTATCCAGCATCGATCTTCTCGATCCTCTTTTTGTCGAGGTACTGGCTTGCAAGCTGGCGCTGGAATCGTGCGAGGCTTTGACGCAATCAGCGCAGAAACGGCAGCTTGCCGCCAATGAATACGATTTTGCTGTAAGCGAGGCGGCGCGTCAGGACGCCATCGAAAACCCACCGGACGAGCTACCGTGGGGGTCTTGGATTGATTCTCGTGAAGGCATGGCGACAACGGCGACCGGCCCATCGGCTGGCTCTGTTGCTGATCTGCAGTCCGGCTGGGGTCTTTTGTGAGCAAGGCTTCACCGGCATTTACCAGTTTTAATTCAGGCGAATTCAGCCCGATGCTGTCTGCTCGGATAGATTACGACCGCTATAAGAACGGCTGCGAAGCACTGCAGAACATGATACCGACCGTGCAAGGGCCAGCATTGCGGCGCGGCGGCACGCGGCATATTGCATCAACAAAAGAAATCAGTGGGCGTCAGGAAAAAGTCTACCTTCACCCGTTTGTGTTTAATGAGACCACGGCTTATGTGCTGGAGTTTGGCTCGCAGTACATTCGGTTTTATACAAATAACGCTCAATTGCAGATCTCTAGCGTTCCTGTCGAGGTGGTCAGTCCTTATTCGCTGAATGATATCTTTGCAGCAAACGGCACCTGTCGGCTGCGGTTCGCTCAGTCTGGCGACTTTCTCTACATCACTCACCCGTCTTACCAGCCTAGAATTTTGAAGCGCGTCACCGCGACTTCGTTTGTGCTTGATCTATTCGAGCCGAAAGGTGGGCCATTCATTGGAGTCGATCCTGACATCACGACGACCGTCTGGTCATCTGGTGAGACTGGCAGCGTCACGCTGACTGCTTCGACGTCAATATTTCAGGCCGGTCACGTTGGCACGCTTTTTTTAATTGAAAGAAAGAACGTCAGCGGGGTGATTGCTTGGGAGCCTGGAAAAGCTGTTAATTCGGGCGATCTTCGGCGCAGCGATTCTAAGATTTACTCCGCGCTGAATAGCACACACACTGGAGTCGTTAAGCCCGTGCATTCTTTTGGCGCAGAAAGTGACGGCGCGGTCAATTGGCAGTTCATGCATGCTGGTTATGGCTGGGCGCGAATAACATCGGTAACAAGCGGGACGGTGGCCAGTGCTACTGTCATTTCTCGGATACCTTCTGACGCGGTTGGCTCTGGCAATGCGACGACACGATGGTCGTTTTCCGACTGGTCGTCTGTTGAAGGCTGGCCATCGTCCGTTGCTTTTTTCCGTGAGAGGCTGTGCTTTGCCCGTGGGCAGAACATCTGGATGTCGGTTGCTGCTGCGTTCGATGATTTTTCGTCTCGCAATGATTCCGGGGAAATCACCGACGACATGGCTATCAGTCTGGAGGTAGCATCGGGTGAGTTGAATGCGATCCAATGGCTGCACGCGGACAGAATGCTTGTCGCTGGTACGGCTGGCGGCGAGTTTTCGATTGGCGAACTGACGAACGGCGATCCGCTAGGGCCTGGGAACGTTAAGGCCGAAATTGTCAGCGGCTACGGCTCGCGTGGTGTGCAGCCGATCAGGTCTGGTGACAGGTCGCTATTTGTTATGCCGTCTGGACGCAAGGTGCGCGAGATCGGGTTCGACTTCAGTCAGGACGGGTATCAGTCGAAGGATGTTACCGTCTTGTCAGACCACATCACTGACAGCGGCATTGTCGACATGGACTTTGCCATCGAGCCGTACTCTGTTGTTTGGTGCGTCCGGGCTGACGGCGTGCTGCTTGGCTTTACCTGGAACAACGAGGAACAGGTTCAGGGCTGGCATCGGCATTTGCTTGGTGGTTCCAGTGGCGTCAATTCTACGGACGTTCCTTGGGGCGTTGTTGAATCCGTGGCGGTCATTCCGAGACCGAACGGTCGCGGAGATCAGGTTTGGATGAGCGTTCGTCGTGGTCGTCCGGATGGCTGGCCTGTTGCTCCCACGCGCGAAGTTGTTTACATGGAAGATCCGTTCATTGAAGAAAATAACGGCTATCCGGTTCCAATTCCTACGGCGCGCGATCAGTTCTATGTGGACTCTGGAAGCACGCACACGCCTGGAGGCGCGGTCGTTTCCGGATTGTCTCGGCTGAATGGTCAGACTGTTGCTGTTCTGGCTGATGGCGCTCCGCACCCGGATTGCGTTGTGAGTGGTGGCTCTATTACATTACAGCGCTCTGCTCAATGGGTGCAGGTTGGACTGCGCTACAGTTCGATATTGAAGCCCATGCGGATTGAGGCTGGTGCTGCTGATGGCACGGCGCAAGGGAAAACGAAGAGAATCCATAAGGTTGTTTTCCGGCTGATCAGTAGTTCAAGTTTCCGCTACGGGTCGCGGCCTGACAACATTTTGACTATGGAGTTCCGTACTGCTGCGAATCAGATGGATAGGGCAGTGCCGTTGTACACTGGTGATAAGCTGGTTGATTGGCCTGGTGGTTATGAGACTGATGGCTATATTTACATCGAGTCGGACAGTCCGACCGCGCTGGGCATCGCCGGTATATTCCCGCAAATCGTCACGCAAGACAGCAGATGAGGCTGGTTAAGTTTTCTGCCGAGCATCTTGCCACCTTGCGGCTGCAGCGTTCTCAGGAAGGGATGTCGTCGATAATTTCCGACATTCGCTACGGTCAGTCTTTAGAGACGCCTTGGTCTTTCACTGGAGTTCATAACGACACAATCATTGGGTGTGCTGGCGCTGTTGAGCTATGGCCTGGCCGAGCTTGTTTGTGGGCGCTGTTGTCGGATGATGCTGGTCGTCATTTTCTGACAATCCACCGGGCTGTTGAAGGCTTTCTCAAGGTTGCGCCTTGGTCACGAATAGAAGCCACCGTCGATGTCCGTTTTGAAGCTGGTCAGCGGTGGATCAGAATGCTTAATTTTCAACACGAGGGACGGCTTCGGCGTTATACTCCAGACGGTCAAGACCACGACTTATTTTCAAGGGTGAAGTGATGGCAGAGATCATGTTGATTGCTGGCACTGCTATTCAGGCTATTGGAGCTATCCAGCAAGGTAACGCGCAGGCCGCGCAATATCAGGCGCAGGCGCAGGGGCAAGAATATAACGCACGAGTTTCTCGTTCTCAGGCCGAGGCGGCTGGTCAGCAGTGGAGCGCCCGTGAGGACGCGCAACGTCGGCAGGCCAGGCAGATTTTGGGTAAGCAGCTGGCGGCTACGGCGCAGTCCGGCGTCAATCTGAACGGCTCGGCGGCTGATATATTCCGCGAATCACTGGTCAATGCCGAGCAAGATGCTTTGAATATCCGCTACGAGGGCGAAATGACCCGGACGGGGCTGCTCAATCAGGCGCAGCTGTCTGATTACGAGGCGTCTGCTTCTCGATCCGCGGCGAAGAGCGCGCGGCGCTCTGGCTATATGTCAGCTGCGGCGGCTATTGCCTCTGGTGGGTATGCATACTCAAAACTTCCAGCCGGAGCGCCAGCGGAGAGTGGCGGTGTCGGGCTTAAGGGTACTGGCGGTGGTTTTGGTCTTAAAAACACCGGCGGTGGTTCTGGTCTGAAATTGAGGTACTAAAATGCCACGAATTCCCGTCTACGAACAACGCACAACAGTTTCAAATTTAGGGCCAGCGCCAAGAGCCAGCGGCATTCCCGTGGGTTCTGTTGCGTCCGGGTTGAACGATCTCGGGCGCACTATTGGGGCGATCTCTGCCGACATGCTGCGTGTCCAGGAACAACAGCGCGAGGATGATGCTGCAATCGCGGCGACGACCGCTCTGGCCGAGGGGAGGCTGCATTGGGCAAAACGTTTGCAGTCCCTGTCGGACGAGTGGAAGGAAGGGTTGCCGTCGATCTACGAAACAATCGATAATGAAATGTCCGACTGGTCGACTCGGCAGGTCGAAGCTGCTGGGACAGAGCGGTCTAAGAACATGATGCGCGAGCGTGTTACTGCTATGCGATCTGACTTTGGTTTAAATGCCTACAAGATTGACCGGGACAAGCGTGTCGATTTGAACGTCGGGCGGTTTAAGCGATCAGTGCAGTCGGCGCGAGAATTGGTTTTCTCTGACCCGTCGCAGTTCAAAAATGTCGGTCAAGATCTTCGCGATGGTTTGTACGCGATTAGCGAGATCAACGAAGAAAAGAAAACAGAGATCGAACTCGGTGTCATACAGGAATTATCAACAGCAGCCGAACAAGGCGAGCGCGCCAAGGTTGGCGACAATGCGTACCTGGCTCGGCGTGTGAGACTGGTGCCTGAGACCACCGGGGGAGTTCCTGCGGCGGCTCCGGCTGTTGAGCCACGTGCTGCCGCTGTGTCCGGCTTCGATGCCGTTGTCGCCATGACATTGAAGCATGAGGGCGGCTATGCGGCCAGCGATGGCAACACTGGCGCGCCTGTAAACTTTGGCATTAACCAGGCTGCGAATCCTGATGTGGACGTGAAAAACCTCACCCGCGAGGGTGCGGTAAATCTCTACCGAGATCGCTACTGGAATGCCATCGACGGCGACAAGCTGCCGCCTGCGCTTCAAGCCACGGCATTCGATGCTGCGGTGAATCAAGGCCCTGGCAACGCGAACAAGTGGATCGCTGAGTCTGGTGGTGATCCTGTAAAGTTTAACCAGTTACGTCGCGCCCATTACGAGTCGCTATTGGCTAAACCAGAGTTTTCTCGTTTTCGCAAGACTTGGATGGGTCGGCTGGAGCAGTACGAAAACATGGCCGAGACTGGTTCCGCGGTCACTCCGATAACTATCGGCGGCATGCGTGCCGAGTTCTTGCCTGACGACCAGTTGCCCGAGTCGTTTCTTGGGCTATCGATACCGCAGCGCATGGCAATCTTGCGCGAGGCCGAGCAGGGTGCGCGTCAGCAATCTGCCGTGCAGACCGATGCTTTGCGCCAGCGTCTGGCTGATGCTGCTGCAATGGCGCGAGACGGGGTTGTCGACCCGAAGCCGATCACTCCCGAAGAGTTCTCTATCCTTGGCGACAAGGCACCAGGCGCGTCGCAGGAGTACCAGCGCACCCAGGTGATGGCGCAGGACATATCGCAGTTCAAAACCGCGCCTAACGATCAGCTTATCGGCATTGCTACTGGCGCGACGAGACGGGCGCAGCCTGGTGCTGGCTATGCTACCGAGGATCAGCGGGACGAGATACGTCAGCAGGCGGCGGGGCGCGTGCTCGAGCAGCGTTCTAAAGACCCGGCTGGCTATGTATCGAAAACGATACCGCAGGTAACGCAGGCATGGCGAGTGGCACTATCGGCGCAGGGTGAAAATCGTCCGGAAATGATTCGGCAGGCGGTGGCTCAGACGCTCGCGGCGCAGTGGGTTCTTGGCATTTCCGAACCGCGCATCTTGTCTGGTTCAATGTTGCAGGATTTGCACGGTCGAATCATGAAAGCCAGCCGACCGGAAGATGCGGCGAATATGGTGGCAATGATGGAGCAGGAGTACGGAAAAGACTATTTTCCGAAGGTAATGGACGAGTTGGTGCGTTCCGACAAAAACATACCGCCTGCGTTCATGATCATTCCGTCGCTGACAGACCCTGCAGCACGCGAGCATGTTTCTGCATTGTCTGTCGCGGACAAGAACGAGCTTAAAGGAACGATTGAGACCCAGGACGTTCGTGCGATTGGCGATGCCGCGAGAAAGTATGCTGCTGATCTGGCTCGCACCATGCCTCCTGTTGGCGCTTCTGGCATTAGG
>Ga0208719_1000572_pt1 | contig 11513 bp, 9 predicted proteins | sample LakMenEpi30Jul09_FD_150747 | JGI IMG/M metagenome (GOLD analysis project Ga0208719, IMG submission 150747) | Freshwater microbial communities from Lake Mendota, WI - 30JUL2009 deep hole epilimnion (SPAdes) | ecosystem: Environmental > Aquatic > Freshwater > Lake > Epilimnion/Euphotic zone ... | reverse complement strand
GCACTCTTTGATGCGAGGCATCATGGTCTTGTGGACCTCGCCGTCCTTGCCAAGCTTGCGCTTGCGCTTGGAACTCTTGCTTGAAGCGAGATGGCGAAGACCCGGCTTACGACGCATGATCTTCCCCGTGGCGGTCATTTTGAACCGCTTTGCGGCTGATTTTTTCGTCTTACGACGTGCGATGGATCTTGGCATGGGGCGCGGAAAGTAGCGGTCGAAGTCCGCTTGGCAACCACTTTCTCCGGCAGGTTGAGAGTTGAAAGTTGAGAGGATGGAAAATCTGAACGTCCTCTCAACTCTCAATCATCCCCAGAGGCATGGAACCTGCAATCGCAACCGCCGCCAACCATGCCACTCTACGACAAGAACGGAAAACTCATCGGGGCGCCCACGAGCGCCGCAACCAACGGAACCACGACTGACCGGGCCCACCTGTCCCCGCCCGTCTCGCAAGTCCAGGCACCGATCCTTGCGCCTGCCGACCGGACGATCCGCGTGCCCATTCAAAACACGCCAGCTCCCGCTCCCGCACATGCACCGGTCGCTCCGCCAGTCAGCTACGCGCCACCCGCACCCGCGCAGGCGCAGGCGCCTGTCGTGTCCGGCATCGGCGATCCGCGCGCGCCAATTTTTTCCGTGCCGCCGCTGCCGATTGACGATCTGCTCCGGACGATGCTCGGCATGGGCGAGGGCGTGAGCGATCTGTTCTTCATGGTCGGGCGTCCGCCGCAGGTGGAAAATTTCGGCAAGCTCACCGCCGTGGACGGCACGAAATTTTCGCCCGCATTCACCGCACAGCAGACCGAGGGGCTCGCGCATACGCTCGTCGGCACGAGTCAGCGCCTGCTCGACGATCTGCGCAACTCGGGTTCGTGCGACTGCTCGTATTTCGTCGAGGGCCTCGCGCGCTTCCGTGTGAATGTCTTCAAGCAGAGGGGCACCTTCGCCATGGTTTTGCGCAAGCTGAACACGAAGATCCCGACGATGGACGATCTGAAGCTCGCGCCCGTCTTCAATAAAATCATCGCCGAGAAAAACGGCCTCGTCTTCGTGACCGGCGCGACCGGCAGCGGCAAGACGACCACGCTCGCCGCGATGCTGAACGGGCTGAACGAGGAGCACGCCATGCACATCGTCACGCTCGAAGATCCCGTGGAATTCATGCACCCGCACAAGGCGGCGACCTTCTGCCAGCGCGAGATGGGCAAGGATTTTTCCTCCTTCGCGCTGGGCCTGCGCGCCGCGCTGCGCCAGGCGCCGAAGGTGATCCTCGTCGGCGAAATCCGCGACCGCGAGACGATGGAGATCGCGCTCACCGCCGCGGAAACGGGGCACACCGTTTTTTCCACGCTGCACACGATCAGCGCCACGCAGTCCATCAACCGCGTGCTCGGCATGTTCAGCAAGGAGGAGGAATCGCAGGTGCGCGAGCGCCTCGCCGAGACGCTGCGCTGGGTCGTGAGCCAGCGCCTCGCGCCGAAGATCGGCGGCGGCCGCGTGATGATCCCGGAAATCATGGGCAGCAACATGCGTTCGCGCGAGGCAATCCAGCTCGGTGAAAACGATGTACGCAGCCTGCACGACATCATCACGCAGTCGAAGCCCGAAGGCTGGGTCACCTTCGAGGGCAGCCTGTGCGAGGCCTACGCGGAAAAGAAGATCACCGAGGAGACCGCGATGCTCCTCGCCGTGAACAAGACGAAGATGCGGCAGGCGCTCGACCGCTTGAAGAAGACGCTCGGCCAGGACGACCAAGGCCCGCATTCCTTCAAGCTCGCGCCGGAAGACGAACACCTGAAAAAGCCGGGGCACACTCCTGCTCCCGCCGCCGCTGTTGCAACACCCGCGCCTGCGCCCGCAGTCTCCGCGGCAGTCCCGCTGAGAGCCGATGCGCTCGCAACCGTGCCGGCGAATCTCAAGCTGGCGAAGTGAGCCGCGCGCAAAGTCGCTGACACACTCCGCCGCGCTGTGGCAGAAGCCTCGCGTGCTCGCGACATTTCTCCACTCATTCGGCCCGTTCGTCTTCAGCATCCACGGCTACGGGCCGCGCTGGTACGGCCTCTCATACGTGCTCGCCGCGCTCACCGGATTCTGGCTCTACCGCCACCTCGCGCGGCGCCGCTACACGGATATCGCCCCGGAAAAAGTCGCCGACTTCATCACATGGTGCGGCCTGTTCGGAGTCCTCGTTGGCGGACGCATCGGGTGGATCATTTTTTACGGCTTCAAGGAGCCGCATGAAAATCCGTGGTGGATGTTTGAGGTGTGGAAAGGCGGCATGGCGAGCCACGGCGGGATCCTCGGCCTGGTCGCCGTCACATTCGTGCTCTCGCGGAAATGGAAGGTCTCGTGGACGAGCATCGGCGACACGCTGTGTGTCGTCGCGACCACCGGGCTCTTCGTCGTGCGCTGCGCAAATTTCATCAATGGCGAACTCATCGGCAAACCCGCAACCGCATCGTGCCCGTGGGCCGTGCAGTTTCCGCGCGAACTGCTCGATACGCCGATCGGCCGCGAAGACATCGCACCGAAAGTCGCCGAGGCGCTGCAACGTCCCATCGTGGAAATCGTGGAGACCATCCCGCGCGACGCGGAGACGAACCGCGTGCTCGCGGAATTCCTCACTCCCCGCCACCCCTCGCAGCTCTACGAGGCGCTGCTCGAAGGCGCGCTCATGTTCACCGTCCTGTGGCTCATGCGCACGCGCTGCCGCATGCCGCGCGGCGTGCTCACGGGATCCTTTTTCATCCTCTACGCCACGACGCGGATCGTCGCCGAGACCTTCCGTGAACCGGATCCCGCGTGGGCCGTCGGATCGTTTTCCGCGGGGCAGTTCCTCTCGCTGTTCATGTATGGGATCGGCGCGGCGTTCATCGCCTGGGGCTTGAAGACTCGGCACTACGAGAAGGCCGACACGTGACGGGACGGGCGCATCAACCGTCCCGCCGGTGTGCTTCCCCGGTCACAAAGACCGCGCTTTTTTGATGCGGTTGCCCGGGCTCGCCGGCGCCGATCGGCAAAAATCGCCGCGGGCCGGGGACGGAACGTGCTTGTGAGAAAGCGACACCCATCCGAACCATGGCCCGCGAAATCAAACTCAACGGACGCGAACTCGGCGTCATGCGCACGATTGGCTTCGGTCTCGGCGTCTCTGGCGCGGAGATTCAGGAGCGCACAAACATCGAAGCCGAGGACCTCTGCGACCTGCTGAACACGCTGCTCGACATCGGCTACCTCGAGACCCCGACGATGAAGGAGCGCGTGACGGTGGAGGAAATGCCGGCGGAACTCTTCGAGATCAACCCGAGCTACGCCAGCGATCTGAAGGTCGCGATGCGGCGCTGATGCGAAGGTGCGTCAGCCTTTCGTCACGACCTCGTCGAGGCTGAAAAGTGCGCGCACGAGTGCGCTCCACGAGGCGGCGTCCGCGGACGGCTTTCCATCGGTGAGCCTCGCGCGCTGCGTCTGGAAAAATTTCAGCAGCGTGGCGCGCTCGTCGTCTGCGGGCTTGCGGCAGACGATGCGGCGGAATGCCTCGTCCAGCTTCTCCGCGTCGCTCGCATTGCGCCCGGCGAGGATTTTTCCAAATGACTGTGCGGCCTCCGTGAAGACGATGTCGTTCAGCAGAGTGAGCGCCTGGAGCGGCGTGTTCGACACGTCGCGGCGCGGGATGCACGCCTCGCCGGTCGGGCCGTCGAAGGTGTTGTAAAGCGCGAAGGGCGCGGTGCGCTTGCTGAACGTGTAGAGGCTGCGCCGCCAGCGGTCCGGCCCGGTGCTCGGCGTCCAGCCGCCGCCGTAAGCTGCTTCCGTCACGCCTTCCGGCTGCGGAGGGCGCACGCTCGGGCCGCCGATTTTCTCCACAAGCAGTCCGCCCGATGCGAGCGCGGCATCGCGGATGATCTCGGCATCAAGCCGCGTGCGCGGGAAGCGCGAGAGCAGGCGGGCGTCGGGATCAGTGCTCAGTGGAACGCCTGATGCGGTTCCCTGTTTCTGATCACCAGCACCCGATTTCGGAATACTGAGCACTGACTTCTGAGCACTGAGCACTGAACTTTGCCGATACGTCGCGCTCGTGACGATGAGCCGGTGCAGCTTCTTCAGCGACCAGCCCTGCTTCACAAATTCCACCGCGAGCCAGTCGAGCAGTTCGGGATGCGTCGGCACCTCGCCCTGGTAGCCGAAATCCTCCGTGGTCTTCACGATGCCGCGGCCGAAAAATGCGGCCCACTGCCGGTTCACGATCACGCGGGAGGTGAGCGGATTTTCCGGCGACACGAGCCAGCGCGCGAGTGCGAGGCGGTCGGGCTTAGCATTCCCGGCGATCGGATTCAGAAATGCGGGAACACCGGGTGTGACCGGCTCTGTCGGCTGGAGATATTCGCCGCGGTTGTGGATAAAAGTCGGGCGCGGATTTTCCGGCGGACGCTCGCGGAATCCGAGCGTGGCCGGCGGACGCACAGGCTTGCGCAGCGTGCGGATGCGTGAGGCCTCGTCCTTCAGTTCAGGAAGCGAAAGCAGGAATTCCTCGCGCAGCCGCACGCGCTGCGCGGCGGTGAGTTTTTCATCCGGCAACGCGAGGAGTGATTCGGTTTCGGAGGGCAGATCGCGCGCGACCGCGGGGCGCGCGTCTGTCGTGATCGAGATCCGGAAGCGGCCAAGGCTGCACGCGTAGTGGCGGCCCATCGCGAGCTTCACGGTCCAGTCGCCTCCTGAAGAAATAGCGGCCGCGGGCGAGCGGAGCGTGAGCACGGCGGTGTGGCGCTCGCCCATGCGGCCCGCGGTGCTCCATCCGGTCTGCGGATCGCCGTCGAGCATCAGCGCGGCGGTGGTGGGGGTGCTGCCGAAAGTATTCTTCGAGTAGCTCTCGGTCGCGCCGCTAAATTTCACCGGCTGCCCGTCGGCGTGCAGCGTGAATTCAGCGACGAAAAAGTCGCCCTTCGGCCCCTCGTAAAACGCCATGCCTGGGCCGTGCGCGGGCAGACGCGGGTCGGGCAGCGCTTCGAGCCGGATTGCCGTCACGCCTGCGGGCACTTCGCGGAAATGCAGCTCGTAGGTGTCGGACTTCGAGATGTCGCCACTGCGAAAGACCGACGCATCCGGCTCGATGGTGAGCAGCGGCATGTTCGATTTCGCGGACGCCGGACGCAGCGGCTGCCACTGCACCGTTCGCGCGCGTTCGCGTGCGAGCCATTCGGCAAATTTTTCATCGAGCGTGGGCTTCGGCGTCGGCTTGGAATCGGGCGACGACGCTTGCGGCTGCGCTTCGGAATTTTCGACGGGTTTCGTAGCGCTCGCAGCAGCAACATTTTCTCCTGCTGTTTTTGCCGCGTCCGTTTTGGCGCGTTTCCCCGCTCCTTTGTCCGCCGGGTTCGGCGTCGGGTTCTCGACGGGTTTCGGAGCATGCTTCGCCGCCCATTTTTCCGGCAGCTCCGCGAGCAGTTTTGCAGCGAGCGCGGTGTTCTTTTTCTGCTGCTCCTCCGTGTCCGCTTGCGGGAGATCAATGTCCGGCTCGTCGGCGTTGTTCATGAACGCCATGAGCTGAAAATATTCGCGGTGCGTGAGCGGGTCGAACTTGTGCGTGTGGCACTGCGCGCAGCCGAGCGTGAGGCCGAGCCACGTCGCACCCGTCGTCGCGACGCGGTCCGTCATCGCGTGGAAGCGGAACTCGTTCGGATCGATGCCGCCCTCCTCGTTGAGCATCGTGTTGCGGTGGAAGCCGGTCGCGATTTTCTGATCGAGCGTCGAGCCAGGGAGCATGTCTCCCGCGATTTGCTCGACCGTGAATTGATCGAACGGCTTGTCGGCGTTCAGCGCATTGATGACCCAGTCGCGATACGGCCAGATCGTCCGCGGGCGATCTTTCTCGTAGCCGTTCGTGTCCGCATAGCGCGCGAGGTCGAGCCACTTGCGCGCCCAGCGTTCGCCGTAGCGCGGCGAGGAGAGGAGGCGATCGACCCACTTTGCCACGACTGCGTCGCGCGCGGAGGCAGAGGTGCCAGGGTGACTTGGTGCCGGGGTCGCATTCACCCTGTCACCTTGTCCGCCTGTCACCTTGTCATGCTCCGAATTCTCGCCGGTGAACTCTTTGACGAATGCGTCCTGCTCCGCTGGCGTCGGCGGGATGCCCACGAGGTCGAGGTAAATCCGGCGGCACAGCGTGGCGGGATCGGCCTCGGGTGAAGGCGTGAGGTTCGCTTCGAGCAGGCGTTTGAGGACGAAGGCATCAATCGCATTTCGCGGCCAATTTGTGATTTGTGATCTGCGATTTGTGATTTCCTCCACGCGCTCCGGCTCGCGTTTTTTCCAATCAGCAATCAGCAATCCAAAATCAGCAATCCCCGGCACTGCCGCCTGCTTCGGTTTCACAAACGCCCAATGCTGCTGATACTCCGCGCCCGCGGCGACCCATCGGCGCAGCGTATCCTTCTGCTCAGGCGTGAGCGTGCGTTTCACGGATGGCGGCGGCATCAGTTCGTCTTCGTCAGTGGAGAAGATACGCGCGACCAGTTCGCTCTTGTCCGGCTGTCCCGGCACGAGCGCAACCGCGCCGGACTTCGCCTCCTTCGTCGCGGAGTCGCGGAGGTCGAGCCGCAGTCCGCCCTTCCGCGTCTTGTCATCCGGCCCGTGGCATTTGAAACAGTGCTGCGAGAGGATCGGCCGCACGTCGCGGCTGAAGTCCGGCGCGTCGGCGGCGAACAATCGTGTCGCGGCGAGAACGCAGAGCAGGGGTGCTGTGATTTTCATGTCTGGCAAAGTGGAAAACGCACCCGGGAAGAATCTCTTGGGCATCTCAGGTTTGGAAGGAGGCATATTTTGAAACGCGGAGACGCGAAGACGCAGCGAAATGAGCAGGGCTTTTAGAATGTCATCTTCGGCTTTCTCCGCGTCTCCGCGTCTATTTTCCTTAGTTCTACGCGACACCAGCCTTCGTCTCCACATAGCGCGCGTAGAGCCACGCGAGGTCGGAGAGGCGGTTGAGATAATGCACGATTCCGTCGCTCACGGGGAAGCCTGCCTCGCGCATCATGCACACAGCGCGCTCGGCGCGGCGGCACGCGACGCGCATTCCATCGAGCATCACGCTGCCTTTCGTCGAACCCGGCGTGGCCCAGTGCTTGAAGCTGATCTTGTGATTTTTTTCGAGGTCGTCCACGAGCGCGGTCAGCCGCGCCGCCATCTCGGGGCCGACGAGCTTGTATCCTTTTTCCACGTAACGCGCGCGGTCGTCCTCGGCGACGGCGAGTTCGCCCATGAGCGTCACGAGTTCCTTTTGGATGTCCTCGAGCGGCTGCGTGATGAATGCGTCGTCGTTCCACGCGCGTGCCATGCCGATGGCGACGTTCAGCTCATCGCACGCGCCATACGTCGCGACGCGGATGTCGCTCTTCGACACGCGTCGGTTAAACATCAGGGCGGTCGTGCCGCCGTCGCCGGTCTTGGTTGCGATGGACATGCGTGCAAGCTACGCGCTGCAATCGGCGAGGCGAAACATTTTCACCACGCGCAGCTTCACACCCCGTCCGCAAATCTCTGCATCGCCTCCTCCTGCCGCGCGATGCTCTCGACGAGCCGGGACTGTGTGCGGCAGCGATCGAGGAGATCCACGAGCAGGCCCTGGAATTCGCCAAACGCGCGCCCTGCCTCGAACGCCTGCGCCACGGTCTCCACCGCCTCAAACGTCCGCACGCGTTCGATGAACACAAACGTGCGCCAGTATTCGCCGTCGGCGGTTTTGAAACATGACGCGCCGCCATTCGTCGGAACCACCGTGAGTGCGCGGCGCGGATGCGTGGTCACGCGCATGAGGTTGTCCATCACGTCCGCGGGTTTCTTGAACACCCCGTGGTTGATGCGCTGGCGGATGTAGCGCACCTCCGTGCCGCCCTGGTCGTAGGTCTTGTTGATGTGCCCGAGCTTGCATTGCTCCGCGTGGAGGATCTCTCCGTGGATCTGGAACTGGCGCGAGACGTCGAGCAGTTGTGAAAGGTCGGTGCGTTGCTTCCCGGGAGAAAAAGGGAAGTCGCGTGTCGGCGCTAGCGCTCCATTTCCTACAGCCACGTCTTCCTGCGGAAAAAGATGAGCTGCCCGATCGCGATCACGATCATCACGCCCCAGAGTGCGAAGTATCCCCAGCTCGTCTTCAGTTCCGGCATGTTGCTGAAATTCATCCCGTACACGCCGACGAGAAATGTAAGCGGGATGAAGATGGATGAGATGACCGTGAGCACGCGCATGATTTCATTCGTCCGCAGGCCGACGCTGGAGAGGTACATGTCCATGAGGCTTGTGACCACGTCGCGGTAGGACTCGATGAGGTCCATGATCTGAACGGTGTGATCGTAGAGGTCGCGGAGATAGACCTTCGTCTCGGGGCGGATGAATTCGCTGTCGCCGTGCAGCATCGAGTTCACCACGTCGCGCTCGGGCCACACGAAGCGCCGGAGCTGCATGAGCGTGCGTTTCAGCGAATGAAGCTGGCCGATGGTTTCCTTGCCGGGACTCGTGAGCACGGAGTCCTCGATCTCCTGGAGCGCCTCGCCGATTTGCTCCAGCACGGGGAAGCCGTGGTCCACGATCGCGTCGAGCAGCGCGTAGGCAAGGTAGTCGGCCTTCATCGTGCGGATGTTTCCGCCGCCCGCACGGATGCGCTGGCGGACGGGCTCGAAGACATCCATCTCGGCATCCTCCTGGATGCTGATGAGAAAATTTCCGCAGACGAAAAGGCTGACCTGTTCGCCGCAGAGCGATTCCTCCGGGTCGTGGTAGATCATCTGCGCGATGATGAAGAGGTGCCCCGCATACGGCTCCAGTTTCGGCCGCTGGCCGACGTTCAGCACGTCTTCGAGCGCGAGCGGATGCAGGCTGAATTTTTCCCCGAGCGCCTTCAGTGCAGCCACGTCGCCGAGGCCGTTGAATTCGATCCAGCGGATTTTTCCATCGTCCGTGGTGCGGCAATCCGGCAGCGCGGCAACGCTGTCGATGACGCGCTCGTGGCAGCCGTTCCGGTCATACTCCATGAGCTTGATGACGACGGATGCGGGCGCATCCGGTGCGGCTTGCAGGGTGGCCGGGGCAGCACCCGGGCGGGAGTAGCGCTTCTTAAACATGTGCGCGATGCAACCAGCCCGCGGCTGAAGCTGCGAGTGGAATAGATTTTACGGGTGCGTCCCGATCCGCGTTTCGGCGGAGTCCAAGAGTGTGGGTGCCGGTGCCTATTTCGCGTTCGGCGCAGCCTGGGCTTTCGCCTTTTCCGCATCGGCCTTCGCCTTTGCGTCAGCCTTGGCCTTGTCGGCTGCAGCGCGCGCTTCGGCCTGCTTCTTTGCGGCTTCCGCGGCTGCGGCTTCGAGCGGTGCCCATGAGGCCTTCGCCTTTTCGAGTTCCGCGGCGTTGAGGCCGAAGGCTTGGAGGACGCCGATCGCCATGAGCTTGTTGCCCTCGCCGTTCATGTGGACGCCGTCACTCGTGACGGTCTTGGTGCCGGGCTTGGCTTCCTTTTTGATGCGCTCCTGGAAGAGCGCGTTCAGGTCGGCGAGGGGGAGGTGCTTTTCCTTCGCGAGGCTGCGGAGGAAATCATTGTAGGGCGCGAGGCGCGCATTCTCGGCGTTGTCGAGGGCTTCGTGGATGCCGGGGTGTGTTGCATCCGCGGCTTATCGTCCGTGCGAACTTTGCGGGACAAGCGCGAACTTTCCCGGCGCGGGGCGCACCGGAGATGGCGCGATGACCGATTGCTTCACAGACGAATGGAGGCCGCGTGTGGATGATCCGGCGCGCGCCGGTGAAGGCGGGATTTCCACCTCCGCGCGTCCTTTTTTCTCAGCGCCGCTTCTTGCCCTTCGCCGTGAAGGAACGCACGTAGTCCGCGCGTTTTTTCAGCAGCGCGGCATCCGGTGCCTTGTAGTCCGCAGCGAGATCGTAGATGCCGAGCGCCTGCTGCGCCGCACCGAGGACGGCGGTCTCGTTCGCGAGATTGAAAAGCAGATCGCCCACAAGCGGATCGGGCGCCTTCACAAATTTCAACCGCTCACGGAGCTGGTAGCTCAGCCCGTGGAGGACGGTGTATTTTTCCTTCGCCGCGGGTGGCTCGCCGAGGCGCACTGGCCGTGTATCGCGTCCGTAATCAAGGCCGAGCACCGTGTGTGTCTCCAGCCATTTCGGATCACTCGCGAGCGCGATTTTTGCCTCAAGAATTTTCACATGCACCCACTCGGTGCCGCGGTGCGAGTCTGCCTTGCGCTCGATGCCTTTGCGGATCCACTCCAGCGCCTTCGCTTTTTCGCCGAGCAGTTCGTAAGCGGTGCCGAGGTTCGACGCCACGGCGTAATCGCCCGGCTCCGCCTGCTCCGCCGCTTCGAGGACTTCGCGCGCCTTTGCAAACTGCCCGAGAAAAACCAGCACGCCGCCGTAGTCGCTGCGCTCGCGGATCGTCGGCTTGCCCGCCATTTTCGCGGCCAGCTCCTTCTCGCGTTTTTGAAAAGAGACGGTGTTCACGGCGTGCGGCAGCAGCGACGCCTTCGACGCCCACGCCATGTCCTCGCCAAATTCCATCTTCTTCCCGTCGAGATTCATGTCGGAAATATTGACGCACGCCTGCGCGGGCACGAGCAGTGCGGCGGCGGCCGCTACGAAGAAAGCTTTCATGTGGCGCAGCGTAGTTCCACGCCGACTGCGTGCAAGCCGGAGCGCCGCCCCCGATCGCGCCTTTTCCACGAACACGCTTCCCCGCCGCTGCGATTCCGTTTAGACAAATCGCCCTTTCCTCTCCGCTCTCACTCCGCGCAACACATGACCAGCACCCAAGAAATCACCGACCGCGTCAAGGAACACAGCCAGTGGATCACCGCGATCCAGCAGGAGATCGGGCGCGTCGTCGTCGGGCAGAAATATCTCGTGGACGGCCTGCTCGTCGGCCTGCTCACGAATGGGCACGTCCTGCTCGAAGGCGTGCCCGGCCTCGCGAAGACGCTCGCGGTGAAGACGCTCTCCTCGGCGATCAAGACGGGCTTCCGGCGCATCCAGTTCACGCCCGATCTGCTCCCGGCGGATCTCATCGGCACGCTTGTTTACAACCCGCGCGAGGGTGTGTTCACCACGAAGCAGGGCCCCATTTTCAGCAACCTGATCCTCGCGGATGAAATCAACCGCGCGCCCGCAAAAGTGCAGAGCGCGCTGCTCGAGGCGATGCAGGAGCGGCAGGTGACCATCGGCGATCAGACCTTCAAACTGCCCGACCCTTTCCTCGTCCTCGCGACGCAGAACCCGCTCGAACAGGAAGGCACCTACACGCTGCCCGAGGCGCAGCTCGACCGCTTCATGCTGAAGCTCAACATCACCTACCCGAGCAAAGTCGAGGAGCGGCAAATCCTCGACCTCATGGGCACGAGCGCGCCGAAGTTGAACGTGCAGGCCGTCGTGGACCCCGACCAAATCATCCGCGCCCGCGAGCTGGTGAACAGCATCTACATGGACGATCGCGTGAAGGACTACATCGTGGACATCGTCTTCGCCACGCGCGA